>WNGJ01007333.1_pt1 | contig 15470 bp, 17 predicted proteins | sample 5400611 | NCBI WGS metagenome assembly WNGJ01 (sample SAMN13153375, study PRJNA577476) | soil metagenome | isolation source: 40 cm soil or saprolite under Garry oak tree replicate 1 | place: USA:California | collected 2016-06-15
TCTTGAAGGATGAGCTGGTCCCCGGCTGCACCCGTCCGTAGCTCGCCAGGATTAGGAGGCGGCCGGGAGCTTGGCCGCCGGACCGGGCGGAGACTTCTTGGCCGCGACCGCCGTTGCGCGTCTCGGCTTGGCCGGCCGCTGCTTGCGGTTGTGGCTCCTGGCGGCCGCGAGCAGGTCGCGGACGCCGTCTTCGATTCCGCCGGCCAGCACGGCGATGTCGGGCGTCGTCGTGTAGTCGCCGGTAATCCCGAATGTGACGTGCCGCAAGCGCGCGCTGCACTGCGCGGCCGTCCCGCAGCGGAAGCAAGGCCGCGTTCACCGCCGCGCGCACGGCGAGTTCGAAGCCTGATGGCTCGGCCGGTGCGGCGCGGTCATCTATCGCGGGGGGCGGCGACGGTTCTGGGGACAAGTCGAAGATCACGCGATAAAGATCGGTGCCAGAGACGCCGTCGACCATGCAGTGGTGCACCTTTGAGATCAGCGCCCATCGGCCCCGGTCGAGCCCTTCGACAAGCCAATACTCCCAAAGCGGGTAATCGCGGTCCAGCCGCTGTGTCACCACCCGCGCCATCAGCCGGCGGAGTTGCTGGTCCCCGCCGGGCGCTGGCAGAGCCGTCTGCCTTACGTGGTAGCGGAGGTCGAAATTCGGGTCGTCAACCCAAACCGGCGGGCCGAGGTTGAATGGCACCTTGCGAAGCTTCCTGCGGTAGAGCGGCACCAGCGGCAGGCGCCGCGCGATGGCAGCGAGGAACTCCTCATATGACGGCGCAGGACCCTCGAACACCGCGATCGACGCGATCGCGAACGAAGTCCGCCGGTCCTGGTCTTCCGCGTCGACGAAGGAGGCGTCCAGCGAGCTCAGCGTCTCCATGACCCTGCCTCCAAGCTACGTCAATCCAATTCACCCGAGTGCCACCACACCGGCTGAAGATCACTTCACAGCCCCATCGCAGGCAGCGCGGCCGCCAGCCCGACATGGCCGATAGTCCCGCCCGGGCGGACCTTCGGCTCTGCTTGCACCTAGCAAAGGAAAGCCCCCGCCGGTGTGCGGCGGGGGCGTGGGTTGTGGGCTGAGTTACGCGGTGGTGATCTTTTCGTGGGTGCCGAGGCTGGTGAGCACTTCTGCTTGCGGAGGGGTCCGGCGCAGGTGCGCGATGCCGAAGGCGGACAGGATGAGTATCAGCGCGGCGCCGGCGAACGAGACGATCGCTGCGATCAGCGCGATCTGCCCGACCTGCCAGAAGGCGTAGGCGTTGAGCAGCAGGCCGCGCAGCGTGGTGCCGCGGAACATCGTCTGCACCTGGGCGGCTAGCTTGGTGTTGGTGGGCTGGGCCAGCGCCGCGGCCGACAGCTGGGAGTAGGTTTTCCCGCCGCCGATCGCCTGCAGGTGGACCGCGATGAAGTGGTCGGCGTAGGACTGCGCTTGCTGCCCGTCGACGAGCTGCTGGCCGGCGTAGGCCGAGATCGCGGCGCGGTCGGCCGTGGGCAGCGCGGTGAGTTCTGCGCTTCCGGTGGGGGGGAAGTAGATCTTCTGCGCGGCGAGCTGGTTGTGCACCTGGCTGTTGGTGAAGGTGTACCCCCAGGTGAGCAGGCCGCCGGCGATCAGCAGGATAGCGGCCAGGCCGATCCCCACTGCGGTCAGCAGCGCATCCAAGGTTGTGCGGCGCATGTCGCGCCTCCCATCTCGGTGCCAGATCGTTGTCGTCTGGCGTGACTATTACGTTCTGCACTCATTGTCTTTGTTTCGCGCTTCATCCCGTCAGGGCCAATTGCCCGGTTTGCAAAAGGCCACATGTCCCGCTCCGGAAAGGACCTCTGTCACACCACAGATCGCTGTTTCCCGTGGCTGGCCGGGACAGCAGGAATGGCCAGCGCACCAGGAACAAGGCCGCAAAGCGCAGACGACCGGCCGCACGAACAAGACGTGTGCCGCGGCACCGCGCCCGGTTCCCGTTAACGCTCCTGAACGGCTGCGCCCGGTGACCTGCCATCTCGGTGCGGTGCCTCGCCCGCGGCCGTCCGCCGTGGCCGCGGCGGCGGCGCTATGCTGAAGCAGTGCTTGAACAGCTGGATAAGAGCGAGTGCCTGCGGCTGATCTCTCCTGGTGGCATCGGCCGGGTCGGATATGCCGGCACGTTCGGCCCCACGGTGCTTCCGGTCAATTACGTGCTGCACGACGGGACCATCGTGTTCCGCACCGGGCAGGACAGCCTGATGGGCGAGGACCTGCGCACCGGAATCGCGGGCGCCGAGTACAAAATCGCCTTCGAAATCGACGAGATCGACAAGTCCGCCCAAGAAGGGTGGAGCGTTCTTGTGCGGGGATCCGCGCACCACGTGGACTCGGAAACCGAACGTGCCGCAGTACTGGAAGCGGGCGTCGAACCCTGGGCCGGCGGAAAGAGGGAGCACTTCATCCGCATCACCCCGGTCAGTATCACCGGCCGGCGCGCCCGCCGGGAGGACGCGCACAGGTAGCACCGGGGACGAGTGGCCAGGGGTGTCGCGGACAGCGAGATCCGCTAGGGCGCCCAGCTCAGGTGCGGACAAGGCTGGCGGGCGGTAGCTAAGCTGTTGTCGTGAATACCGGGGCGGAACAGACGAAAATCCGCGTCTTCCTGCTGGACGATCATGAGATCGTCCGGCGCGGGGTGCGGGATCTACTCGAGTCCGAACCTGGCATCGTCGTCATCGGTGAGGCCGGGACCGCTGCGTCCGCGCTGGCCCGCATCCCGGCGCTGCGCCCGGACGTCGCGGTGCTCGATGTCCGGCTGCCGGATGGCGACGGCGTTACGGTCTGCCGCGAGATCCGGTCCCGCATGCCCGAAGTCGCGTGCCTGATGCTTACCTCCTTCAGCGACGACGAGGCTCTGTTCGAATCGATCATGGCGGGCGCTGCCGGATACGTCCTCAAACAGATCCGTGAAACCGACCTGGTCGGTGCCGTGCGCACGGTCGCCTCGGGCCAGTCGATCCTCGATCCTCGCGCCGCCAGCCAGGTGATGGAGCGGCTGCGCAGTCACACGCAACACCCCGACCCGCTCGCCGGTCTGTCCGGGCAGGAACGGCGGATCCTCGAGTTGATCGGTGAGGGTCTGACCAACCGTCAAATTGGCGAGCGCATGTTTCTCGCCGAGAAGACCGTCAAGAACTACGTCTCCTCGGTATTCGCCAAACTCGGCATGCAGCGCCGCACTCAGGCAGCCGCATATGCGGCAAGGCTGCACGAGCGGGCGCCGCAAGGCGAGCCAACGGAATGAAAGGCTGCGGCATCTGGCCGGGCGGCAGCTAGCGCAGCCACTCGAACGGCTTCTCGGTCTTCGCGTCGGTCACGACGTTGTTTGCAGCTCCGGACGGTGCCGCGCGCCTGGACCGGTCACGCGTGGTGGGCGATCCCGGCGGGGCTGGCCGTAGCCAGGCGCACTATCTGGCGCACCCGCTCGGCCAGCGGCCCAACCGCGGCCGCCACGTCGGGGCTCAAGCCGGGGCCGAAGCCGAAGTCGCGTCCGGCGACCGCGAGGACGAGAAGCCTCGCGGGCATGCGCCCGAGTGCGTGGGCCAGTTCGACGGTGTCGCCCAGGCCGATGCCATGCGAGCTGGCCGCGCCGCGCGCGGTACCGGTCAGCGCGTCTGCCGCCAGTTCGTACCGGTGCCCCGGCATGCCAGTACCGCGCACCACGTCGACCACCACCGCCAGTTCGGCGCCGGCCCACAGGTCGATCATGCGGGCGGGCTCGCCGTCGCTGAGCGCCAGGGTCACCCCGGACAGGGTGGCGTCATCCGCTTGCATGCCGCGCAGCCGGGCGATCACGGCGGGCCCGGCTCCGTCGTCGCGCCTGAACTCGTTGCCGACGCCGATCACCACCCGGCGCCGGGTGTTCCCCGCACGCGGCGCGCTCACCCGGCCGGGCCGTCCGGAGCTGGGATCGTCTTTTGTGGTCACGCGCGATCGACGGTGAGATCGAGGAAGTGGGTCGCGCAGGAGATGCACGGGTCGTAGTTGCGGATCGCCTGCTCGCACTGCCAGGCCAACTGCTGGTCATCGAGGTCCAGCCGGCCGGCGACGAACCGGCGCAGGTCGTCTTCGATGCTGGCCTGGTTTTGCGAGGTGGGCGGGACGATCCGGGCGGAGGTGATCAGCCCGCCGGTGTCGAGGGTGTACCGGTGGAACAGCACGCCGCGGGGCGCCTCGGTGGCGCCGTGCCCGGCGGCCGCGCGGGGCGGAACCTCCAGATAGGGCGGTACGGGGGGCTCATACTGTTCGATCAGCCGCAGCGCCTCGTCCACGGCGTACACCACCTCGACGGCGCGGACCAGGATGCTGCGGTACGGGTTGCGGCATTCGGTGCCGAGCCCGGCGTCGTCGGCGGCCTGCCGTGCCACCGGTGACAGCCACTGCCGGCTCAAGGTGTAGCGGGCGGCCGGCCCGGTGAGGTAGCGGCCGCGCCCAGCGAGCCGGGCGTGCAGCGCCGTCGAATGCGGCACGTGCTCCTCGATGACATGCTCCTCGAATTCCGCCGGGGCGAACGTCAGCCCGCCGGTGGAGGCGACCGTGCCGCGCTCGATGGCGTACTGGCCGGGCGTGACGAGGGCCAGCATCTCGTGGTCGTGGTGGAAGTCGGGGAACTCGAAACCGGCCGCCCAGCGCACGGTATCCAGCGCCTGATCCAGCGCGGCGCGAAGCTTCTCGGCCAGGGCCGCAAGCTCGGGCCTGGCCGGCGCCCGGTAGAAGCCGCCCACCCGGACGTTGACCGGGTGGATCGCCCGGCCGCCGACCACCTCGATGATCTCGTTGCCGGCCTTCTTCAGCGCCAGCCCGCGCTCGACCAGGTCCCGCCGGTCTCGCGCGAGGTCGAGAGCGCTGTCGTAGCCGAGGAAATCGGGCGCGTGCAGCAGGTACATGTGCAGTGCGTGACTTTCGATCCACTCTCCGCAGTACAGCAGCCGGCGCAGGTCGGCGATCGGACCGGTGATCTCGATCCCGCAGGCCGCCTCGATCGCCGCGCAGGCGCTCATCTGGTACGCCACCGGGCAGATTCCGCAGATACGGGCGGTGATGTCGGGCGGTTCGGTGTACCGCCGCCCGCGCAGGAACGCCTCGAAGAACCGCGGCGGCTCGTAGATCTCCAGCCGCACGTCCTCGACCGCGCCAGCGCGCACCCGCACGTGCATGGCGCCTTCGCCCTCGACCCGGGCCAGCGCGCGGACGCTGAGCGTGCGGTCGGACCGGTGGCTCACCCTGTCCCTCCCCGCAACTCGCGCGGGCCGGTCGCCGGTGGCGGCCCCGTGGTGACCCGGGACAGCTCGATGAACGCGGGCGCCCCGGCGTTGAAGGTGCGGAAAGCCCGCAGCACGTCGGCCTCGGCCATGCCGGTGGCCCGAAGCAGTCCCACCTGGGCGCCCGCGCTGGGCGTCTCCATCGGGCCGAAACATCCGTAGCAGCCGCGATGGTGCGCCGGGCACAGGGCACCGCACCCCGCGTGCGTCACCGGGCCCAGGCACGGCGTGCCGTGCGCGACCACCACGCACACGTTGCCGCGTTGCTTGCACTCGAAACACACGCTGTGCGCCGGGATGTTCGGCTTGCGGCCGGCCAGCAGGGCGGTGATGACCTCCAGCAGCTGACGCCGGTCGATCGGGCAGCCGCGCAGCTCAAAGTCGACGTCGACATGCGCCGCGATCGGCGTCGAGGTGGCCAGTGTGGACACGTAGTCCGGCCGGGCGTACACCACCGAGGTGAACTCGGCGACGTCGGCGAAGTTCCGCAGTGCCTGCACCCCGCCCGCGGTCGCGCACGCCCCGATCGTCACCAGCGTGCGCGACATCTCGCGGACCCGGTGGATCCGCTCGACGTCCTCCGCGGTGGTAACCGAACCCTCCACCAGGGACACGTCGTACGGGCCCGGCTGCACTTCGCGGGTTGCCTCGAGGAAGCGCGCGATCTTCACCCGGCCTGCGATCGCCAGTAGCTCGTCCTCGCAGTCAAGGAGCGTGAGCTGGCATCCGTCGCAGGACGCGAACTTCCACACCGCCAGCGTGGGCACGCTCATCACAGCTCCCGCACTCTCATCAGCGCCGCGGCCCGGTCGTAGCCGACCACCGGGCCGTCCCGGCACAGCAGCAGCGGCCCGAGCTGGCAGTGCCCGCACCAGCCGGCACCGCAGCGCATGTTGCGTTCCAGTGACACGCGTATCCGGCCGGCGGGAATGCCAAGCGCCACCAGTGCCTCGGCGGTGAACCGCATCATGATGTCCGGCCCGCACACGAATGCCACGCTGTTGCCCGCCGCCAGCCGGGCGGGCCCGATGAGCGCCGTGACCAGCCCCACGTCACCGCCCCAGCCGCTGTCCGCCCGGTCGACCGTCACAGCCACCTCGACCCCGCCGCGCCGCCACTGTTCGAGCTCGCCGGAGTAGAGGAGGTCGCCGGGGGTCCGAGCGCCGGCCAGCAGCACGATCCGGCCGTACCGGGACCGGTCGGCGAGCGCGGCAAGCACCACCGGCCGCAGCGGCGCGAGGCCGATCCCGCCCGCGACGATCACGAGGTCGCGCCCGGCGGCGGACGGGACGTCCCAGCTCGCGCCGAACGGGCCGCGTACGCCGATGAGCTGGCCCGGTTGCGCGGCGTGCAGCGCCCGGGTGACCGCGCCGACCGCGCGCAGCGTGTGCTGCAGGCGGCGAGCCCGCCCGTCGCCGCCGTCACCCAGACCGCTCAGCGAGATGGGTACCTCGCCGACACCGAAAGCGGTCAGCATGGCGAACTGTCCCGGGGCGAAGGCCGGCACCGGGTGTGCCGGTTCCGTCAGCTCCAAGGTGACCGTGTCGTAGGTGTCCTCCCGGCGGGATGCGACGCGGTAGAAGCGGGGCAGCGCCGGATCGGCGGCCGTTGCGGCTGGCGTCGTCATGGCCGCGCCTGCGCCCGTCACGCTTCTGCCCGCCGGGTTTCTGCCTGCTGGACCTGGGCCGGGGAGGCGTACAGGTCCAGCAGCCGCAGCCGGGTCGCCTGGAGCCGCTCGGTGATGACCGGTGTGAAGGAGCGCAGTACCGCGTACCCGAAGCCAGGATCAGCGTCGCAGCGGCGCCGCACGCCGCCGCCGTGCAGGTAGGAGAAGTCCAGCGCGTAACAGGAATCCCACAGCCGCCACCGCTCGGCGTGATCGCCGGTCAGGTCGGTGACGTCCTCGGTGGTCGTGCAGAAGCAGGTGGGACAGACCATGGTGCAGTTGCCGCACGTCAGGCAGCGCGAGGCGACATCGTCCCAGTGCGGGGGCTCCCGGCTGTCCGCCAGCAACTGCGCCAGGCCCTGCGCCGGCATGGCGCGGCCCATCCGGCCGGCCGCCTCGGCCACCGCCGCGGCGGCCTGCCGGATCGTCGCGTCGTCGGCCGGTCGGCTCGGCACGTCCGCCAGCACGCTGGCACCGGCCGGCGTGCCGGCCCGCACCACAAAACGGTGGCCTTCGGCGTCGGCGAACTCGGTCATGGCCAGGTCGAACCCGGACTCGGCGCCGGGGCCGCACCCCATCGACGTGCAGAAGCAGGTTGCCCCCGGCTCCGTGCACTCGACCGCGATGATGAACGCGCCGTCGCGCCGCCGGTTGTAGACAGGATCGGCGTGCTGGCCGCCGGTCAGCACCCGGTCCAGGATGCCGACCGCGCGCACGTCGCAGGGGCGGACGCCGAGCAGGGCATATTTGGGCTGGTCCCCGGTCTCGCCGGCGGTCACGGCGCCGGTCGCCCGATCCGCCGACCACAGCCGCGCCCGCGCCGGGTGCAGCACGCTCTTCCATGACTGAGGCCCGGCGGAGTGCCCGAACGCTGCGGTGTCGGCCCGCGCGCGCAGCCGGTACCGTCCCGCTTCGGTCTCCACCCCCCAGCCGAACGGCAGCTCAGCCGCCGAGGTCAGCTCGGCGACCACGATCGCGCCGTCCCGCACGGTCGGGCCGGCCACGGTATAACCGCGGCCGCGCAACGCCTCGAACAACGCGGGAAGCCCGTCGGCGGCGTCGAAGATCACCGCCGGGGCCGATGGCTGCCCACGCGCATGCGGCCCACCCCCTTCTGTCACCGTGCGAATGGGTCCTGCGCACAGTCTCCGGCCGGCTTGATCAGGCCAGACAGGGCCGAAGGTCTTCGCCAGGGCCGCCCGGTGGGCGGAGCCGGGCAGGACCTTGGCGCATGGTGAGACAGGACCTTCGTCACCCGTTCCGCGGCATCCGGCCTCTAGCCGCTCCGAGTCTCTTATGCGGAAATGACAGGAGGAAGGTGCGGATTACCGTCTCATCCGGCGCTCCTCCCGGTGCGCGGCTTGCGCAGGTACGGGATGCGCTTTCCACTGCGGAGCTTCAGCAAGAAGCCGGGCGCAGTAACGAGCGTTGGTCGCGCACGAGAAACGGAGGAAAGCAATGACATTGACGCAGCACCTGGAGGCGGCGGAGCGAGTGGGTCCGCTCCGCGACCGCGTCGCCCTGGTTACCGGCGGCACACGCGGGATCGGGGCAGCCATCTGTAAGCAGCTTGCGGCCGCGGGCGCCTGCGTCGCGGCGGGGTATCACCGGCATGACGAGCCTGCGCGGAAGTTCCTCGCAGGCATGACCGCGGACCACCCGGGCCGGCGGGTCACCGTGCACGAGGGGAACATCGGCTCCGCCGAGGACTGCCGGCGCGTGGTGCGCGAGGTCATCGCGCAGCACGGCAAGCTCGACATCCTGGTCAACAACGCCGGGATCACGATCGACCGGACCGTGGCCAAGATGATCGACGAGGACTGGCTGAAGGTGATCGCGGTCAACCTCTCCGGTGCCTTCTTCATCGCCCAGGCCGCGCTCGATCACATGCTGGAGCGCGGAACCGGCCGCATTATCAGCGTCTCTTCTGTCATCGGGGAAACCGGCAATATCGGCCAGGCCAATTACGCGGCCTCCAAGTCCGGTCTGTTCGGCCTGACGAAGTCGCTCGCAAAAGAGGCGGTGTTCCAGCTGGACCGCGCCCAGCGGCCGGTCGGGGACGGTATCGGCCTGACCGTGAACGCCGTGACGCCCGGCTTCGTCGCGACAGAAATGCTGGACACGATCCCGGATAAGGTACTCGACCGGATTCGTGGCCAAATTCCCGTCGGGCGGCTTGGCCGGCCCGAGGAGGTCGCCCGGGTGGTGTCCTTCCTCGCCGATGACCAGTCCGCGTACATCACGGGGCAGATCTGGGCCGTCAACGGCGGCCTCGACATGTGAGGAGATAAATACCATGGGCGACCAGCCCGACGTCCTCGTCCTGTCCGCGGTGCGGACCGCGGTCGGCAGATACGGGGGAGGTCTTTCCGGGGTCCCGCCGTGCGATCTCGCCGCCGCCGTGGTGCGCGAAGCCGTCGCCAGAGCGGGCGTAGAGCCATCCGACGTAGGTCATGCCGTCTTCGGCAACGTGATCCACACCGAGGCCCGCGACATGTACCTGGGCCGCGTCGCCGCGGTCAACGGCGGCCTGCCGACGGCGACGCCGGCGTTCACGGTCAACCGGCTCTGCGGCAGCGGGCTCCAGGCGATCGTCTCCGCGGCGCAGGCGATCCGCCTCGGCGACACCGACGTCGCCGTAGCCGGCGGCGCCGAGTCGATGAGCCGCGGCCAGTACTGGCTGCCGGGCATGCGCTGGGGCCAGCGGATGCGCGACGGCACCGTCGTCGACGCCGTCGTCGGCGCGCTCACGGACCCGTTCGGCGGCTGCCACATGGGCGTCACCGCGGAGAACGTGGCGGCCGAGTTCGACGTCTCCCGCGCCGACCAGGACGCGCTCGCCGTGGAGAGCCACCGCCGCGCGGCGGCCGCCGCGGCGGCCGGCTACTTCGACGAGCAGATCACCCCGGTGCAGGTGCCGGCGAAGAAGGGCACCGTGACGGTCGCCACCGACGAGCACGTCCGGCCCGGCGTCAGCCAGGATGACCTGGCGAAACTGCGGCCCGCATTCGGCGAGGGCGGAACGGTCACCGCGGGGAACGCCTCCGGGATGAACGACGCCGCGGCCGCCGTCATGCTCGCGAGCGAGTCGTTCGCCAGCGGCCGCGGGCTGCGCCCGCTCGGGCGGCTCGTCGCCTACAGCCACGCGGGCGTCGAGCCAAGGATTATGGGGATGGGCCCGGTGCCCGCCGTGCGCAAGGTGCTCGACCGTGCGTCGCTCAAGGTCGACGAGATCGATGTCTTCGAGGTGAACGAGGCGTTCGCCGCGCAGGCGCTGGCCGTTGTCCGCGAGCTTGGCCTGCCACCGGAACGGACCAACCCGAACGGCAGCGGCGTCTCTCTCGGCCACCCCATCGGCGCCACCGGCGCCATCCTCGCCGTCAAGGCGCTGTACGAACTGCGCCGCACCGGCGGCAGGTACGCGCTGACGACGATGTGCATCGGCGGCGGCCAGGGCATCGCCGCGATCTTCGAACGACTGTAGGCGCATCAGCCGCCGGGCAGGCTTCTGCCAGCCCGGCGGGCGGACCCCCGCGCTCGACGTGGTCACCGCCATCACCGGCGCCAGCAAGATCGACATTGTCGGGCTGTGCCTCGGCGGCGCCCTGACCGGGATGCTCGCGGCCTACCTTACGGCGCAGGGCGACGACCGGATCGGCTCGGTCACACTGCTCAACACGCTGCTCGACTACAGCGAACCGGGCGTGCTGGGGGTCTTCACCGACGAGGGCACGGTGTCCCGGCTCGAACGCCAGATGGCGGCCACCGGCTTCCTCGAAGGCGACAAAATGGCCGCGACCTTCGACATGCTGCGCGCCAACGACCTCATCTTCGGTTACGTGGTGTCGAACTGGCTGACCGGCCAGCGCCCGCCGCCGTTCGACATCCTGGCGTGGAACGGCGACAGCACCCGGATGCCGGCCGCGATGCACTCGTTCTACCTTCGTTCCCTCTACCTCCGCAACGAACTCGCCAAGGGTGAGCTCGAGCTGGCGGGCAGCGGCTGTCGCTGCCGTCGATCAAAACCGACACCTACATCGTCGGCGCGATCAACGACCACATCGTGCCCTGGCAGGCCTCCTACAAGGCCACCCACCTGCTCGACGACGCACCCGGCACCTACGTCCGCGGCTGACGCACACCACGTCAGCTCGCGGCGCACCCGGCCCGCCATCACCGCCAGGGCAGCAGCGCTTCCGCCGGGCGGCGAGCCGTTGCCGCCGCGGTGGCCGCCCGGCCGAGCTGCAGCAGCATCTGGGGAAATCCAGGCAGCGCGAGGCGGGCCCGGATCTCGTCCCTGATCGGCGGCGATTCCAGCGCCTGGGTGTGCAGGCTGGCGAAGACCCACTTGCTCGCGGCGTGCAGCAGCAGCCGGTGCAGCGCCTGCCCGGCCCGCAGCCAGTCGGCATCGCCATCGGCGGCGGTGATCAGGACCGCGGTGGCCACAGGCGGGGGTCCGCCGCTGTCGAGCAGCCCGAGGCCCCGGCCGAGGTCGAAGTCACGCTGTGCGATCCGGCCGGCCTGACGGCCGGGGGCCGCGGGGTAGGCAAATGCGGGGACACCGTCCCTGGCCGGGCTGCCGGCCGGGCGGGTCCACCTGCGCAGCTCCGCCCGGACGGCCGCGCTCGCGCGCTGCCGGCCGTCGGCGGCCGCGGCCAGCGCCGCAAGCTGCTGGTAGTGTCGCGGCTGATCCACGATGACCAGCGGGGCGCCCTCGGCCAGCGCGTCGTGCTGCAGGCCGGCCAGCAAGCCCGCCGGCATCGGGTCGGCGGTGAACGGACCGCGGTCATCGCGGTCAGCATCTGCTGCTCGCGGGCGGTGATCGGCATGCGGGCGCCGAGCCGCACGCGGGCCAGCAGGTCGGGCTGACGGGGGTCAGGGAGCAGCTGAACATCCGGCACGTATCCAAGCTCGCGCACTGCCAGCCGCAGTCCGAACAGGGCCGCGCCGCAGCTGATGAGCGCCTCCCGCCCGGCAGGGTCGACTCGGGGCAGATTCCGGCTGCGGTCGGCATGCAGCTCAAGTACGTCCCGGCCGGCCCGGAACCGCCACGGCTGGGAGTTATGCACTGAGGGAGCCCGGGCCGCGACCGCGATGAGATGGCCGACCTGGTGTGCGGGGATCCGCGGGGCGGGCTGCGGATCCTGCCGCGCCCGGTCGGGAACGGCCGGGCGCTCGGTTGCGGGCTCGATCATCACCGGGCGGTCCAGCCCGGCAGCGTCGAGGTAGCGGAGGTAGTCGTCCACCAGCTCGGGTTCGGCGAGCACTCGCTCGAATCGCTGCCCGGCGCTGTCGACGACGGTCACCTGGCGCGTGCCGTCGGGCTGCTGGGGGCCCAGTTCCAGTCGAGCGATCTTGGTCATGGCTCTCACCCTCTGCTGGTCACTACAGCCGCGTACCGACGATCTCGGCCAGATCGGCGAGCCGGCACGCGTAGCCCCACTCGTTGTCGTACCAGCCGAAGACCTTGACCAGGTCGCCTGCCGCCTGCGTCAGCGGGGAGTCGAACACGCACGAGGCAGGGTCGCCGATGATGTCACGGGACACGATCGGGTCGGTGCTGTAGCGCAGGACGCCACCGAGCCCGGCGCCAGCGGCCTCCTCGAAGGCGGCGTTGACTTCGGCGGCCGTGACCTCGCGCGCGAGCACGGCGGCCAGGTCGGTGAGGGATCCGTCCTCGACGGGAACGCGGACGGCGACGCCGTCAAGCCGCCCGGCGAGCTCCGGGATGACGACACCGGTGGTCCGGGCGGCGCCGGTGCTCGTCGGCACGATGCTCACCGCGGCCGAACGGGCCCGCCGGAGGTCCTTGTGCGGTCCGTCCAGCAGCATCTGGTCGCCTGTGTAGGCGTGGATCGTGGTCATGAACCCCTTGACCAGGCCGAACGAGTCGTGCAGCACCTTGGCCATCGGGACCACGCAGTTGGTGGTACAGGACGCGTTCGAGATCACGTCATGGCGATCCGGGTCGTAGTCGCTGTCGTTGACCCCGACAACCACGGTGAGGTCGGCGCCCTTGGCCGGCGCCGAGATCAGCACCTTCCTCGCGCCCCCCTTGAGGTGGACGGCGGCGTCGTCGCGGGTGCGGAGGTGCCCGGTGGATTCGATGACGATCTCGGCGCCCAGGCCGCCCCAGTCGATCCCGGCGGGGTCGCGGCAGGACAAGACAGGGACCGTGCGCCCGGAGACAGTGAGTGCGTCCTGCGTGTGGCTGACCGGAACGCCCAGCCTGCCGTACGTCGAATCGAACGCAAGCAGGTGCGCGAGGGTGCGCGCGTCGGTCAGGTCATTGACCGCCACGACCTCCACGTCACGGTCCAGTGCGATGCGCATGAACGCACGCCCGACACGGCCGAAGCCGTTGATTCCCACCCGGATAGTCATGGGACCCTCCTTGACATATTTCCCTAGTCCTATGCTGACCTGCGACAACCGTCCCGCGCGCGGGGCGAAGGTCCCGCGGCACTGGACAACGGCCCTATGTCGGACAAACCTGGTCAACTCAAAATGCTGGGCCGAAGCCGCAATGGACGGGCAGGACGGCGGCGCGCCCGCGGCAGCCGTTCGGGCTAATGATCCTGAACGGCTGCGCGGGCGTGACACCGGGCCGCGAGGTCCGCCGTTAGGCCACGGTCATTCGTGGTGGGTGGCACGCTGGGTGCGGTAGTGGTCGCGCCAGATCAGGCGGTAGACGGGGATGAGCCGGGGGATCGAGCGGAGGCCGGGGATGAAGGGCGGGAGGACGAAGGCGAGGGTGAGCAGGCCCATGAGGCCCCAGATGAGGGCGTCGGTGTTGGCGCTGGTGCTGAACGGGCCGAGGTTTTGCCCGGTACTTGCGGTGTTGTAGGGCGGCCCGTAGCCGGCGCTGGTGCTGGTGCCGGCGAGCTCGGCGGCGGCGGTGGCGGTGAAGTCGGCGGGGTCGGCGTTGGCCCAGGACGCGATCGTGATGGGTTTTTCGTCCGGGGAGGAGAACAGCGCGGACAGGCCCACCGTCAGGACCGCGACGGCGAGGAACGCGATGACGAACTCTTTGACGATGTCGTAGGAGCGGGTGGCCTGGCCGGGTGCGGCGGCGGTCCTGGGTCTGGGTCGCGGCGGTCATGACGGCACCTCCGTGGCGCCAGCCGGGCCAGTGGGCGGGCCGCCTGGCGGGCCTGTGGGCGAACCGGCGGAACCGGCGGTGGGCGCCGCAGCGGCACGGGCGGGCACCGGTTGCCCGGCCCGCAGCGGGATGGGCGGGACGACGCCGCCCGGTCCAGCCCAGCGGCGCGCGTTCACCGGTTTGGCTGGTCACGGCCGGCGCCCCTTCGGGAAGGGCAGCAGCAAAGCCGCCACGAACACCACGACCATCGCGGCGATCACCACCAGGTTCGCCACCGACAATTGGATGACTCCCCAGTGCATGCCGCGCAGCTCAGCGACCGAGCTGAACCCCTTGCGGGCCATCCATTCGGACAGGCCGTCCAGCAGCACGGCCGCGTACTCGGGGCCGCGGCGCAGCAGCGCCGACGCGGTCATGACCACATCCGCGCCGGCCAGCAGGTATTTGACCACGTCGGCCGGGCCGTCGACGCCGGTGGTCGCCGCGAGCGCCGCGTGCTCGGCGCGCCGTTGCTGCGCCTTCGCGGGATGACCGACGGACTGGCTCGGGAGAACGCGATGCACGACCCGAAGCGGACCGCGGCGAGTGCCTCCGCGCTGATGATCGGGGTCGGCCTGGTCGGGTTCATCACCATTCTTGCCTCGTCCACGACGGCGACCGTCAACAGCACCATCGACCGAAGCTTCGCCGGCGACATCGTGATCGACTCGGGCGCGGGCCTGAGCGGCGCAATCGATCCCGCGCTGGCGCCGCGGTGAAGCAGGCCGCCGCAGGGTACTCAGGAACAACGGTCATGGACGAGAGCGCATTCAAGCAGGAGCGGGTGAAGCCGATCAATCAGATGCTGAACCTCGTCTACGCCCTGCTCGCCCTGGCGATCCTCATCGCGCTGCTCGGCATCGGCAACACGCTGGCCCTGTCGATCTTCGAACGAACCCGCGAACTTGGCGTGCTGCGCGCGGTCGGGATGACGCGCAGGCAGCTCCGCGGCACGATCCGCTGGGAGTCTGTGATCATCGCCCTGCAGGGGACGGTCCTCGGCCTGCTGATCGGGGTGTTCTTCGGCTGGGCGCTTGTGCTGGCAATGCACGGCCAGGGCGTCACAGAGTTCAGCCTTCCGTATACGAGGCTGCTGATCGTGTTCGTGCTGGCCGGTCTCGCCGGCGTGGTGGCGGCGGTTCTCCCCAGCCGCAGGGCGGCGAAGCTCAACATCCTGCGCGCCATCGTCACCGAGTGAGGGGTGCGCGAACCGCGCTCCACGGCGCCCCTCGGCTTCCCTGCCCCCCGCGTTTTGCGGGGGCACGGAAGCGGCTGCCACAGCCCGGCGTTTCCAGCCGGTCGGTGTTCGAGATGAAATCGGTGGGCATTGGGCGCTGCCGCGGCCGACTACGAAACTGACCGGGAGGGTCCTTAGTGCAGGACCTC
>WNGJ01003893.1_pt1 | contig 15465 bp, 16 predicted proteins | sample 5400611 | NCBI WGS metagenome assembly WNGJ01 (sample SAMN13153375, study PRJNA577476) | soil metagenome | isolation source: 40 cm soil or saprolite under Garry oak tree replicate 1 | place: USA:California | collected 2016-06-15
TTTGACGCCGAACCGCATCTTTCCGACCTCGTTACCGTGACACTTCGTGGCTCCTCTCTCGTGCTGCTGAGCGAACCACGTGACGCCGATTGGGGGGAGACAGTCTGATCTTTAGGGGCGTGTCACGATTCCCTCGCCGGGGCCGGGCGTGGTGAACTTGCTGACGGTGCTCTTCACACCATCGCTCGTACCATTGCTCTCCGCCGAGGTCACCGTGTAGTAGTACGTCGTCTGTGGCTTGAGGCCCTGAATGCGCACGCGGAACGTCGTGTATTGATGACCCTGGTTCAGCCTGATGGGATTTTTCGCCGTCTGGCTCAAATCCTTGGGGTCGGTGCCGTACTGCACGATGCCGTAATGCACGTCCGACCCCCCGGGGTTGTTGGTAGTCCACCTGATGATGGTCAGGTGATTGGTCGCCGACTCGAGCTCGGGCTCTTTGGTGATCTCGACGCGCTCGGCTTTCTTGGCAGGCGGAAGTAGCTGCGCGGCAGCCGGCTGGAACGCGAGCAGGTTGCCGACCGTGATCGTGATCGCCAGTGTCAGAAGCAGTCCATTCATGGATGTTCTCGTCCGTTGCGGACGCGAGACGGAACGATCCGTCTCGCGTCCGCCATCTAGCGACGGTTCAGTTACGAATCGGCGGATTGGGAACAGGAGCAACGCCGCAGACCGCCGACGCACAGGGCGGAAGCGGCGGCGTCGGGATCAGAGAGTCATTCCCTTGGGTCGACGCCGAAGCATTCGCCGAACCAGGGGTCCCGGTCGTGCACGTACCCGTAAAGGTATTGATGTTGGGATAGGGCGTCGTGAAACCGTCCGTGAGGGTTTGCAGGAAGGCGACGATCTGGTTCTCCTCCAGATCCGTCAAGCCAAGATTACCGGTCGTCATGTCGATGTTGTTCGGGACCTCGGGCATGGGCCAGCAGTTCACTTTCTCGGTTGTTCCCGCCGGGCAGTGCCCTGACGTCACCGGGAAGGCGAACAGGTCGCGCGTATTGTAGAAATGGACGAGCTGCTTCAGGCTCTTGATGTAGCCATTGTGGAAGAACTCTTTCTGGAAGAAGGGCCCGGGCGCCTCGGTGGTACAACCCGGCGGCGTCATGGCCACATTGCGCGCCGTCGACACCTGGAATTGGCCGTCGACACTCGGCGCGAACGGTATCAACGTCGCGTCCGGGTTGGGCGCGGAACCGAAACCGCTTCTGAGGAAGGTCCCCAGTCCCAGGTCCCGGTAGCCGAAGCCGAGGGGATTGGGGGTGAAGCCGAAGAAATCCGGCGTGGTCTGATAGTAAAAGGCATCCCTGGGATTCAGGGGCAACCCTTCATTGGCCGAGCCGAAGCAGGTGAACAGAGGGTTCACCGTCGCGGCCCTGCTGGTATCGGTCCCCGTCGTAGTAGCGGGGATTCCATTAAAGCCGGTCCCGTCCGTCTGAGTGCTCCCTCTCCCGTCGACGTGGCATGTATTGCAGGCGGCCTTGCCACGGAACAGGAGGTAACCGGCCATCTCGTCTGCCGTCAACGTGGCGTTGTCCGCCAGGAAGGCGTCGAATTTCGACGTGAACGGGCTGACCTCGTTTGATCTTTCGTAGGCCGAGATCGACTGCCCGAAGTTATCGAAGACCCTGTTTGCGCGGGTGCGATCGTCGTGCTTTAGCTTGACTGGCGTGGTGTCCGTGCCGAACACCGCAGCCCCTCCCGGGGTTGCGCAGATCTCCTCGGTGTCGTGCGGGAACTTGATATCGAGCGAGCCCGGGCCCCACACCGCCTCGAAGAGTGGTCGGTAAACGGCCTGGGACAGCCGGAACGCGATGCACGCCGTGTCAGGCAAACCCATTTCTTGAGTATCGACGGGAGGATGCTGTGCCTGCTCGGCGTCAGGATTCTGTAACAAGTATCCGGTCGACCGTGAATCCCAGAAGTTTCCGCCAAAGAACAGACCTTGAGTTGCGTTGAACTGGAATACCGGGAAGAAGGGGGAATACGTGTATCGCTGCGCGGTCCGCTTGCCGGCCCGGAAGCGAAACGTTCCGGGGTACGCGATCATCGTCAGGTTGACGGACGGGATCGGTCCGCTAAAACCAGCGTACGGCATGTGGCAGGACGCGCAGGCCTGATTCTTCATGGCGGACATGTTCACGTCGAAGTTCATCAGCTTGCCGAGCGTTTGTACCATCTGAACGCCGCTGCCCTGCAGGGTCGGCGGTTGCCCTGTCAGATTCGGTGGCGGTAATGCGCGAAACTCTGCGAGAGCTTGCTGGAAGATGAAGTTGACTTCGCGCCCGACCCTGTCGAGCTCTGACTGCAGATCGGGTGGGAGGATGCCCGGCGGATACGGGTTGTAAGGGGTTGGGGTGGCTGAGGGCTTCTTCCCCTTGACGTCCTGGGCGGACCCGGCGTGAAAACCGATGAGGATCCCCAGCACCGTTGCGCACGCTGCTGCTCCGAGAATCCATGTGCCTCGACGCATCGCTGTTCCCTCCTCGGCCCCGACCACAACTGCTTCTTCCTCGGCCGCTCCTTCGCGTGTTGATGATGCGAGCGAACTAAACTAAGTGGCGGGTACAGTAAGTGGCGCGAACCGCTCCAGCAATGCATCGAAACGCCAATTTCATGTACGAATTCGATGCGATCTTGTATCTTTCGGCGTTCGGCGGTCTAAATGTAGGTTCTGAGCGACCGGAGCATCCGAGGTGGTCACATACCGGCGATCCGGACCCGGTGGCGATAGTCGCCCAGCCGCCGCCCCGAATGGCTCATGAACACGCGCGAGAGGCGTGAGGCATTCGAGAATCCGGCCTCGCCGGCGATTTAATCGAAGGTGAGTATTAGCCGCTGGCGCACCGCGTCTCTGAACGAGGCGATCGGATTTCGACCCTGTATTGCCCGGGAGACCGCCCGGTGTGGAGTCGAAAGACCCGAGAGAGATGGGAGCCATCCACGAAACCAGCCAGTTCGGCCACTCGGTCGAGCTTGTGATCCGCGTGCACGAGAAGCTGCTTCGCCACTTCGACCCGGACATCGCAACGAAACGAACGTGGGCTCCGCTTCGTATCGTGCAAGAACACGCGGGCCAGGGTGCTCGGAGAAACACCGACGGCGCGAGCCAGCGAGGCGAGACTGAAGGACTCCGCGTAGTGCGTGCTGAAGTATGCGAGGACATGGGTGCTGCAGCGACTGAGCGCGAGGGCTCCGGCGTCAGGGGAATTGTCGTCGGCCAATCGCGAGAGCAAGGAGACCCTGGCAACCAGCGCTCCGAAGTCGATCGGGCGCGTGAAGAAGCCGTGTACGTGGAGCCCCACCAGGCGATCGGCGATCCCGGCGTGTTCTGTCGAGCCGATCACGATGATCTGGCAGCTCGGCGAGCGCGCCGCCAAGGCGCGTATCGAGAAGGCGGCGTCCAGGTCGCCGTGCGCGAGGTCAACGATGATCAGGCTCAAGGGCTCTCCTCGGACGTGCGCCAGCGCTCCGGCAACCGTGATGCCCGCCTGAGTCTCGAATCGGGGTCGCAAGCCAACGGCGATAACCGCTGTAACGCCTGGGTCACAACCAACGACGAGTAATCTCTTCCGTTCAACGCGTGGCCTACCTACCGCCGGCGTGTCCGCGGTTGGTCGCAAAGTCATGGCTGGCCTCCAACTCTGCTGTGGCAGGAGGAGTCAAGCGCAGCCCGAACAGAGGCATTGCTGCGTCCCTCTGAAGTCGGCCGGTTACCGCCTCGTTCGTTACTGAAAGTTTAAGGGGCCGTAGTCTCATTGGTAGTCGGCGGCCGTGTCAATGGAGGAAATCCCCTGAGGCGAGCCGACGCGGCACCTTAACCTCGACGGACGAGAATCGGGCCGGTGCATCGAACGTCGCCATGGCATCGCCCAACTGTTTACGGAGAAACAATCGGGCGCGGTGCACGCGAACCTTCACGATCATGACGCTGAGGCCCAAGGCTTCCGCGATCTCGGAATTCGAGAAACCCTCGACGTCACGCAGGACCAGCATCGTCCGAGAGACGGGAGGCAATGCGTCGATCGCCGAGGTCAGCGCCATCCGCAATTCAGTCTGGACCGAGGGGTCGTCCACCTGGGCCGACCAGTCGGCCACGGGGCCGATGTGGCGACCGTGTGCATCGAACGACGGCAGCACCTCGTCCAGGGACAGGTCTCGACCTCGGCTCCGCCAGCCGCGGAGTTTCTGGTAGGCCGCGTTCGCGACGATCCGGTAGAGCCAGGAGCCGAAGGCCGACTCGCCCCTGAAAGTCTCGATCTTCCGGACCACGGTCCAGAACGCGTCCTGCACGACTTCCTCTGCATCCTGCTCGTTTCCCGTGATGCTCGTGGCCAAGCGATACGCGCGCTCACCGTACGTGGTGACGAGACGCTCCACCGCCGTCGGCTCGTGCAATCGAAGCGCCTCCAGGAGGTCGAGATCCCGGTCTGCGCGCGGCCGATGACCGACCGTGCTCGTTTCGGGTTCGAGAATCGCGCTAAGACTCATGTCCATATCCTCCATCTCGAGACATCTCGAGAGTCTCGCCGTCGCTCCTCGCTCAACGCAGGGCGACCCGTACAGCATCCAGCAGCGCATCACTGCGGAAAGGCTTGTCGAGGAGATTTCTGAGGGATCGACGCAGCGATTCGCGATCATCTACGACGGAAACCACCGGCCTGTCGCGCTCGCCCATGCGTCCTCGCGTCCATCGGTGAATGTCGAAGTGGCGTCGATCTACCGACAGGCTAAGTGGTCGAGCGAGACGCGTCTACCCTACCTTGGTCGGGGGTGGGGCACTCCCGATGGGAGAATTCTGTTTTATCGGGCGCGACCGCGGTCCGAGGAAGACGGCGCGATTCCCGGTAGGGCGAAATGGAAAGTGGCGCCGTGGTCCGCATTCGCCGTCGCCCACAGCCGTCCCCCATGCCCCTCGATGATCGAGCGGCTGATCGATAGGCCCATCCCGAGCCCGCCCGGCTTCGTCGTGTAGAACGCCTCGAACAGGCGGGCCGCCTCAGGCTCGCGGAACCCGACGCCGCCATCTTCGACCCCGACGACGGCCCAGGGTCCATCGTCACGGTACTCGACGGTCGAATGCAGGGTCAGCCGGCGCCGTTCCGGCGGGACCTCCCTCGAGGCCTCAACAGCATTCACCAGCAAGTTCAGGAGCACCTGCTGCAGTTGGATCCGATCGCCCATGACCGCCGGCACGCCCCTCGCCAGCGATATGTCCAGAGTTATCCCGTATCGCCCCAGCTCGGGCCGGACGAGGGGCTGCACCTCGCGGATGACCCGGGCCAGATCGCACGGCTCGTGGGCGACCGACGATCGCGACAGCAGGCCGCGAATCCGGGTGATCACCTCCGCGGCCCGATCGCCGTCCTTCGCGACGGCGGCCAAGGCCTCGCGGATACTATCCAGGTCGGGTCGGTCCGCTTCCAGCCAGTGAAGGCACGCGTGGGCGTCAGCGATGATGGCTGCCAGCGGCTGGTTGATCTCATGGGCGATGGAGGCGGCCAGTTCGCCCAGTGTCGTGACCCGCGTGGCGTGCGCGAGTTCCCCCCGGGCCTGGTGCAGCGCTTCCTCGGCCCGCTTGCGCTCGAGAATTTCCTTTCTCAGCTCTTCGTTGACAGCGGTCAGTTGGCTGGTCCGTTCCACGACACGTTGTTCGAGCTCCTCGTTCATGCGCTTGATTTCAGCCTTGGCTTGCTTGAGCCCAGGGGTCTCGATGATTTCCCAACTCTCGTGTCGCTTTGCGATGACAAACTGGTGGGTACGCGCCACATCCAGGATTTCCGCAGCTCCGCATGCGGCGAGCGGGTACGTGCACAGCACGGCCAGGCGCTGATTGGCGATCGAGTTGTTGAGCGTCTCTTCGTACTCGCAGAAGTCCTTCCAGTCGTTCTTTTCGAGCCAGGCCGTATCTCCGGTCACTCTCACACCGACGTACCCTCTGGCCAGTGCGAGAGCGAGTCTCTCGTGCCAACCGCTCATCACTCTCTTGAGATCGAACGTGCCACCCTGGAGATACCAGTCGCCGGCGGAGACGATGTCGATGCTCTGGTCCGCCAGGTGTCGATCGAGATCAGGAACGACTTGTTTCAACGCGTGCCGGGCCTCGTCCTCCCTCACGGGCTCGGCCACCACCCACAGGCAGAACTCTTGGCTTTCCAATCCAGCCTTGCAATAGGAGACCAACGTAGCGAGGAGATCCGCTTTCGTCTCATAGAAGAGACAAATGTGCGTGCCCCAGGGCATGTCGCCGACGACGTCGATTCCGCTCTTCCGCATCTCGGTGGTCATCACGGCCACTCCAGTCTTCATTTGCTGTGCTTGCTCGAGCGAAACCTCAGCGCGCTTGCGCCTCCGCACCCGACGTCATCGGATCCCCGGCAGAGCGAAGTGAAAGGTGGCGCCGTAGCCCGGGTTCGCCGTCGCCCAGAGACGTCCCCGGTGATCGTCCATGATCGAGCGGCTGATGGACAGCCCCATGCCCAATCCGCCCGGCTTCGTCGTGTAGAACGCGTCGAACAGGCGGGCCGCCTGGCCCTCCCCGAAGCCGATGCCGGCATCCTCGACCGCGACGACTGCCCACGGGCCATCGTCATGGTCTTCCTCGTTCGAGCACACGACCAATCGGCGCCGTTGCGGCGGGACCTCTCGCATGGCCTCGGCCGCATTCATTACCAGGTTGAGGAGGACCTGCTGGAGCTGGACCCGGTCGCCCATGACCGCCGGCACGTCCCTCGCCAGGGACACTTCCAGAGTGATCCCTTGTCGCCTGAGCTCGGGCCGGACGAGGGAATGCACCTCGCGGATGACCCGGGCCAGGTCGCACGGCTCGTGGGCGACCGTCGATCGCGACAGCAGGGCCCGAATCCGGGTGATCACCTCCGCCGCCCGGTCGCCATCCTTCACGATGGCCACGAGCGCCTCGCGGACACTGTCCAGGTCGGGCCGGTCCGCTTCCAGCCAGTTCAGGCAGGCGTTGGCGTCGGCGACGATGGCCGCCAGCGGCTGGTTGATCTCATGGGCGATCGAGGCCGCAAGCTCGCCCAGCGTCGTCACGCGGGTGACGTGAGCGAGCTCCGCCTGCGCCTGCTGCAGCCCTTCCTCGGCCCGCTTGCGCTCGGTGATGTCGTTGTTGGTCTCGAGCGTTCCCGCAGGTCGCCCCTGGTCGTCCCTCTGCAAGGACCAGCGGCTTGCCGCGACGACCTTGGTCCCATCCCGTCGCGTGTGAATGAGTTCACCCTCCCAGCGCCCCGTGCGAATCAATTCAGCCGTGATGTCTTCCAGCGGTGCGGGGAAGACCGTCTGGTTCAGGTCGTGCGACTTCTTGCCGACGGCCTCGTGCCTCTTCCACCCATACAATTCCTCCGCGCCTCGGTTCCAGTAGGTGATCACGTCGTTCACATCGCGCACGAAGATCGTGTCGTGCGTCAGATCGAGGAGTGCCGCTTGCTCTCGTAACGTCTCCGCTGACTTGCGCAGTCTGGACACCAAGTGGGTGATAACTGCTGAGGTCGTCAAAAAAACAATGATGATGGCGGCATCGAGCGGATCGCTTACCCGGAAAGAGAAATCCGGTGACGCGAAGTAGTACGCCAAACACCCAACGCCGACGAGCGAGAAGACGACCGATAAAGCGAAGCTGCCCCTGAGAGACAGTAGAACGATGACAATCAGATACAGACACGCCGTCGTAACGAGATTGAGCCCGAGACGGAAGCAGACGAAGGTGACCACTGCGAAAGCAATGCTGCCGGACAAGTATTGAGCGACGGCGCGACTCATCTGTCCTCCGAGCTCCGAGCTCATCGCATCCCCGGCAGGGCGAAGTGGAACGTGGCGCCGTGGCCCGGGTTCGCCGTCGCCCAGAGTCGACCCCGGTGCCCGTCCATGATCGAGCGGCTGATGGACAGCCCCATGCCCAATCCGCCTGGCTTCGTCGTGTAGAACGCCTCGAACAGGCGGGCCGCCTGCTCCTCGCGGAAGCCGACGCCGCCATCTTCCACCGCGACGACCGCCCAGGAGCCATCGTCGCGCTGTTCGAGGGTCGAGCGCACGACCAGCCGGCGCCGCTCCGGCGGGACGTCTCGGACCGCCTCGGCAGCATTCACGATCAAGTTCAGGAGAACCTGCTGGAGCTGGACCCGATCGCCCATGACCGGCGGCAGGTCGGTCGCCAGTGACGTTTGCAGGATGGTCTCGTGTCGCCCGAGCTCGGGACCGACCAGAAGAAGTACGTCGCGGATGACACCGGCGAGGTCACACGGCTGGTGGGGGACCGAAGACCGCGACAGAAGGGCGCGAATCCGGGTGATCACCTCCGCCGTGCGCTCGCCGTCCTTCACGACGGCGGCCAGCGCCTCTCGGATACTGTCCAGGTCGGGTCGGTCCGCCTCCAGCCAGTGGAGGCACGCGTTGGCGTCGGCGATGATGGCCGCCAGCGGCTGGTTGACCTCGTGCGCAATGGAGGCGGCGAGCTCGCCCAGCGTCGTCACCCGCGTGACGTGCGCGAGTTCTTCCCGCGCCTGGTGCAGCGCTTCCTCGGCCCGCTTGCGCTCCGCTCGAGCACGGAGCGCCGTCACCCCGTATGCCAGGTCTTCCGCGAGATGGCCGCGGAGCGCCGTCACGGCGTAGGCCATGGATGTCGCCAAACCGGTGTAGTGCTCGACCGCGCTCTCATCAAAGGCCTTGTACGCCGCGGAGTAAAGGTTGAGCGTGCCACGCAGATCCACAGCGCCCCTCTGCTTGCTACGAGCGATCAACGGCACTGCCATGCACGAAGTGTAGCCGCGTGCGAGGGCGGCGACTCGCCAAGGAGAAGACCTCGGATCTGTCCGGATGTCATCGACCCAACACGCTTTGCCGAGGCGAACCGCCATGCCGGCTGGATCCTGATCGGCTTGCATCTCTCCCCAGGAAGTCTGGATGCGCTCCAGGTAATCGAGGCCGGATCCCGCCTGGGCCACCGGCCGAACGGTCTTCTTGGCATCATCTTCGCCGTAGCCAATCCAGACCATCCGAACCTCGCCGCCCGCCACGAGAATTGCGCAGATAGACTGCAGCAGCTCCTGCTCGCTCTCGGCTTGAAAGAACGTGCTGGTGCACTGACACAGCGTCCGCAGCCTTCGGTTGAGCCGGTCCAGAATCGCCTCGTGGGCTTCGCGTTGCTCTTGCATGACATTCAGCTCACTGGCGCTTCTAGCCCGTATCGATCCCGCACCAGTATTCGCCCACCAGTCGTCCTATCCGAGACCGAGCACGGTGCTGGCCAGGGCCGTCCCGGCGACACGGGCCCGAATCTTGTCGAACGCTGTTTCCCGAGTGCGTGACGTGTCGTCGCTGAAGGGCGCAAATCCGCAGTCGTCCGTCGTTCCCAATCGATCAGGCCGAATGTATTCGGCCGCCTCGAGCGTACGGTCCCTGACCTCTTCTGGCGTCTCGACACGCGGATTGAGTGGCTCGATCACTCCCACGAAGATCCGTTGCCCATCCTTGGCATGGTCTCGGATCATTCTTAGGACACGCTTGCGGTCAGGCTCGCTTGCCAGTTGCAGATAAAAGTTGGTCGCCTGCAGCTCGAACAAGCGGGGCAGGAGCTCGGCGTAGTCCACATCCGCGCTGTGAGTTGAGTGGCGATCGGCGCCTGGGCAGGTGTGCACACCGATGCGCTTGCGCTCCTCGGCGGAAAAGCGCTCCAGCACCAGATTGTTCAGGTCGATGAAACTGTGTAGCAGACGCCGTGTCGGGTCCAACTTGATCGACAGCCGTCCTTCCGTGAAGTCCATCTGAACCACATGTGCGCCCTTTTTCAGGCAACGCCGAATTTCGCCTTCCTGCTCAGCAACCAGGGCATCAAGATACTCGTCTCGTGAATAGCCCGGGATGCCGCCTTGCGGATACAGCAGGCTCAACGCCGAGGCCGAGACGACCGCCTGCTTGAGCGGTACATGTGCATACCGCTGGGCTATCTCCAGGTAAACATCGGCCGGGGTCTTGTACCTGAACGGTCCGGAGGTTAGTCGGGGAAAATTTCGGATGTGTCCGTCCGCGAACAGAATCGGTACGCCGTCCGGCGACAGGTTCTCCAAGCCGTAGATGGAGTAGGTGGCGAAGCTGTGCTTGGCCTGTTCACCATCCGTAACGACCGGCGATCCAGTGGCTTCCAGACGCTGAATTGTGTCTTGGACGGCAGAATCGTACATCGCACTCAGCTCCGGTTGCGAGACGCGCCCGGCTCGGAAGCCTTGGACTCCCTCGATCAATGCCGCCGGTCTTGGAATGCTTCCTATGGGTTCCGTAGGTAGCATCGTCGCGGACTCACGTGCCCATGGCCGTCTTGACGGCGTCGAGCAGAGCGTCGCCTCGGAAGGGCTTTCCGAGGAATGCGACGGCGCCAGCCTCGAGGGATCGCCGGCGCGCCTCTTCGTCGCCGTGCGCGGTCAAAATGATAACAGGGATCCGGGAGCCCATGGCGCCCAGATGCCTGAGGAGGTCGAGGCCATTCATCCCGGCCATCCGCAGATCGAGCACAAGACACCCGGTGTCCGCCCGATGAGTGGACTCCAGGAACTCCTCCGCGGAGGCGAACGTCTCGACCCGGAAGCCGACCGACGACAGGAGATTCCTGACTGACCGACGCAGTGATTCGTCGTCGTCCACAACGCAAACCACTTGCGTCCCTCGCTCGGCCATGCGTTCTCTCCAGTTCCGTCAGTGAGGGTCGGGATCTCCCGGCCGCTAGTCTAGGCAGAGCGAGCGGTCGCGGCTACCCTACTTTGGTGGGGGTTCGGCCACTCCCGGCGGGTGATTCAAGGCCGGCGCCGGCAATCGTGGCGACGAGCACGCCGACCGCACCCACGATGAGCGGGAGAGCCAGCCCTCGCCGCAAAAGCAGGGTCCCGACCGCCGCCCCGGCGAACATCAAGGCGACCGAAGCGACGCGACGTCCTGTCCGAGGATTGTCGCCGCCAGCGACAGGAGAGTCAGCGGCCACGCCCGTCAGCGTTTGGGTCAGCACCGTGGTCGTCAGGTCGGGGACGGCGAGTCGCCGCACGGTCGCGTTGCGCAACCCCATCGCCAGGGCCGTCAGGACGATCACGGTGTAAAGGCGGCTGGGGGGAGTTGCGGTGCCGATATCGAATCCGATCGAGGCGACCGCTGCGGTAACAAGCAGCAGGGCTTCGGACAATGCGACGGTGAGGAGCCAGCGGCGTCGACTGGCGGCGGCCATTGCCACCGCCAGACGACCGCCGAGCGCTGCGCCGACCAGATGCGACCAGGGAAGTCGATGACCGAGCCACGGAGAGTCCAGGCGTTCCGGCCACTGCGAAGGCGAGGAGGACGACGTTGCCCGTCATGTTCGCCGTGAAGATGTGGCCGAGTCCGAGGAAGCTGACTGCATCAACGAGCCCCGTGACGCCCGTGAGCGCCAGGAATGCGAATGGTAGAGGGTCGTTCTCCGCCACCCCGGGTTGCACTCTGCGAGTCGCTAGCGGCCGGCCCGACGACGGCGGCGCACCTCAGCCAGGAGGCTGCCCCCTAACACGAGGCCGATGCCTAGCGCTACGACGAGCGGGATGAAGGCACGGTCAACCCCATCGGTACGGAGCAGCCAAGCGCCAATCCCGAGGACGGCTACGACGCCGGCTGCAATCTCCCACGCGTCGCCGACGACGAAGTCGTACCAGAATCTCAAGAACCTGTTGAGGAAGCGCATGATTCATCGGCCCCCAGGTTAGCCGCGGTGCGCGGAGCCTTGAACGTGCGGCGCAGCCCCGCCACCGCCAGTCGCGATAGACCAAGCCCTCCGACCACGAGACCCATGATCGCCCAGTCCTGACCGGGCCACGGGAGGCTCCCACCGCTGCCGAAGTATCCCAATCCCTCGACCGCCCAGAAAGTGCCGAAGCTGGTCAGAAGGAGCCCCACTGCGTACTTCATCGTGTTCTCGGGGACGGCGGAGAGCGGACGGCGCGCGATGACCCCGACGACGACCACCAGGAGGCCCGCCAGGACCGCGCTGCCACTGGCCACAAGCAAGCCGTGAGGATTGTACCGGGTAGCCGACAGCCCGAAGGTGATCACGATAAAGACGACTTCCAGCCCTTCGAGGAACACTCCCTTGAACGAGACGACGAAGGCAACCCAGTCCAATCCCAGGCGCACCTGGTGCCCGGCCAGGCGGGCCGCCTCCTGCTCGGTACGATACACCCCTCGCTCATCGCGCAAGGCGGCGAGGCCCCCCGCGCGAAGGATGGCCGTACGCAGCCACTGCAGGCCGAAGAGCAGCAGGAGCGTGCCGATCACCAGTTGGAGGACCGACTCGGAAACCCACTGGATCAGGGCGACGCCCGCGACCGCCGTCAGCGCGCTCAACGCCAACACGGCTGCGGCCGTCCCCGCCAGGGCGGCCCGCCAGCTCCGGCTGAGCCCCATGGCCAGGACGATCGTGAACGCTTCGACGAACTCGACGGCTGACGCCAGAAATGTGGCCGCGGCCAGACCCAATGTGGCAGCAGTCATGTGCATCGCCAGCGCTACCACATCACCACCACGGCCCCCATATGCCCCAGTCCATCTCGGACTCGTGGGCCGCCCACGCCTGATCCGCGGCGATCTGACGCTGAACGCGCAGCCGCTGATATTCCGAGTACTCCTTGGACCCGCCCACGTAGAGGCACTGGCACCCGCCAGGATCGGCATACGTATACACAACCTTGCCGTCCTTGGTGCGACCCTCGAGCCGGTAGGGCGGCAGCGCCGCGAGGTGCTGCTGCCGTTCGGCCGTGTCCGCCGGCCGCATCACGAACCCGGCCGCCGCCAGCAGCTGCTCGGTGGAGCGCGCTTCCGAGCGCTGGATCGCCGCACACCCCGTCAGCATCACGGCAATGGATAGCCCGACTGACAGGACCATTCTGGTGGCGTACACACGGTAGTTCATCGTGACGGCTCCTTTATCTCCGGTTCTTGCCGGATCATCGCGACTGGGCCCGAGGGACGGAGCGGGTCCGTCCTCTGCGCGGCGTATTCACCCCTTTCGACGTTGTCGCGGTGGACGCCGTCAGCGGACCGGAAGGTTGCCGCAAGAACACGCAACGCCGCCCGCCGGGTTCGGCACCGACGCCGCCCGAGGAGCAAAGTTATCGAGACGAACCTTCTCAGACGGATTCCACCCGCCGCCGAGCGCCTTGATCAGTGACGCCACGAGCACCATCGGGGACATCGTCTGGCGCCTGATCCTGACGGCTAGCGGCCAGGGCCTCTTCCAATCGCCGAACACGCGCGCCCTCATGAATGCCGCGCCCGACAGCACCCAGGGAGAGGCGTCGGGTCTGCTCACCACCGGCGCGCAGTGGCCCAGAGCCTCAGCGTCGCGCTGGCGGGAGCCATGTTCGCAGGTCTGGGCGGCGTCGCGGCCGGCCGCGCACTCGCCGTCGCGCGGGCCAGCGAGCTCACCGGGCGCGGACGTCGAATGAGATTTTCTGAGCAGACAACAGTGATCTGACAAGTACCTGAGTCGGCGTAGTTGACAACTGCTTCGCCGCATCCCACCATCCCGTGGGTGGGAGGTTTCTCCACTTGATGCGGTTGTCACAAGCGATAGGTCTCTACGCAACGGCTCGTCCCGCCGGGCGCCTTCCCAATCTGGCCTCTGACGAGCCGGCCGCAGCTATCAAGGACTAGCCGAACCAAAGGCGCAGCTCGGTTGCCGCAGGTAGTCGATGGACGACGATCTCCGAGGCACACGCACGAGGAACCTCGTGCCAATGCGGAGGCAACGCATGACGACTGGAGAGAGCGAGCGGCCGATCACCTTCGCGGGAGCGCGGCTCGGGCGTTACCGCCACGTGTGCGCGTTCTTCAACACCCGGGACGAGGAGTACCGCGTCTTCGTGCCCTTCATCAAGGAGGGTCTCTCGCACGGGGAGAAGGCTTTCCACATCGTGGATCCGAAACTGCGCCGCGATCACGTCGAACGGCTGGCGGCCGCGGGTGTCGACGTCGACGCCGTCGAGAAGAGCGGTCAGTTGGAACTGCGCACCTGGCAGGAAGCTTATCTGCGTGGCGGTCACTTCGACCAGGCCGCCATGCTGGCCTTGATCGAGGAGGTGCTCACCGAAGGCAAGCGGCGCGGGTTTCCCTTGACTCGATTGGTAGCGCACATGGAATGGGCGTTGGAAGATAGACCTGGCGTGGATGATCTGGTGGAGTACGAAACGCGCCTCAACTACATCCTCCCGAAGTACCAGGATCCCGTTCTCTGAATCTACGATCTCGCCAAGTTTGGCGCAGGCGTCGTCATGGACATCCTCCGCACTCACCCCATGGCCGTGATCGCTGGCGCTTTGCAGGAGAACCCCTTCTTCGTTCCACCCGATGAATTCTTGCGTGAGCTGCGCGCACGGGCCGGCGGTGGAAACAACTCCTGAAAGGAGCAGCTCTTCGCTCGAGCCCCCTAGGGATACCGCGACTCTTCGCAGCCAGCTCCGTGACCTCATCGCGATTCTGGCGTTGCCCGCGGTGTGGAGCGGCCGGGACGCGGCTGATATCCCGGAGGCAGTGCTCGAGGTGTTGTCGAGCATGCTACGGCTCGATCTGGCCTACATCCGGGCGGCGGACCCGGCCGGAAGCGGCCCGTTGGAGACGGTTCGCGTGCAAGGAAGACCAGACCTCCGCAGTCGCGGCCGCGAGATTGCAAATCTCTTGGCCCAGAGAACGACGGACCCCGGCGCGAACCAGACACTCGTGCTCCAAGACCCTGCCACCGGGGAGCCCTTGCGCGCGACCCGGATCGCGCTCGGGCTGGCAGGGGGGACCGGCGTGGTCATTGCCGCGTCTCGGCGTTCGAGCTTCCCCACACCTTTCGAGCGATTTCTCCTTCAGAGCATCATCACCCAGGCCGAGGTCGTCCTCCGCAACGCGGCGCTCATGACCGCCCTTCACCATGCTCTCCACTCCGAGCAGGTCGCGCGGGCGGATGCGGAAGCGGCGAACCGAGACAAAGACCTGCTCAACGAGGAGCTCGAGCGCCGTGTCGTCGAGCGGACCAGCCAACTCAGTCTGGTCAACCAAGAACTGACAAGAGAAATCGCCGAGCGCAAACGGGCCGAGGAGGCGCTGCGGGAGAGTGAGCAGCGCTTCCGCGATTACGCCGAGACGGCCTCGGATTGGCTCTGGGAGACTGGCCCCGACCACTCTTTCACCTGGGTCTCGGAGGAGCTCACGACGCTCGGCATCGATCCCGCCAGCCGGATCGGCACCACGCGGTGGGACTTCGCCACCGACGTCAAGGAGGAGCCCGAGAAGTGGCGCCAGCATGCCGCGACGCTCGAAGCACACCAGCCGTTTCGCGGCTTCGTCTACAGAACCGCCGACGCTGCCGGATCGGTGGTCTACGTTGCCACGAGTGGCAAGCCCGTGTTTGAGGCGGACGGTCGCTTCCTCGGCTACCACGGTGTCAGCAGCGACGTCACG
>WNGJ01010711.1_pt1 | contig 15465 bp, 12 predicted proteins | sample 5400611 | NCBI WGS metagenome assembly WNGJ01 (sample SAMN13153375, study PRJNA577476) | soil metagenome | isolation source: 40 cm soil or saprolite under Garry oak tree replicate 1 | place: USA:California | collected 2016-06-15
GCTGAGAAAAGACGGCATGGTTGAAGGCGTTAAAGAACTCTGCGCGAAACTCGAGACGAATCTGCTCGTTGATGCTGAAGTACTTGCGGGCGGACAGGTCCGCGCCTTTCTCCCCTGGACCCTCGAGAATGTTCTTCCCCGCATCGCCGAAGTGACCCACAGGAACCGGAAAATCGTTGATGTTAAACCACAAGCTGGGGCTGGGGTGCGCCAGATGACCGCTTCCCGTGCGATCCGTTCGCAGCAGCCCCTGAGAGCCTGTGTTGGTCGGGTCGCCGTTTCCTGTGAGCGGGGAGAAGGGAAAGCCTGAACGGAAGGTAATGATCCCTCCGAGGTGCCATCCGCCCAAAACCGCGTCCGCCACTCCGCCTCGGTTCAGGAACTTCTGTCCTTTTCCGACCGGCAGGGCGTAGTCCACGCTCGTGACCCAACGCTCGCGGTTATCAAAGTCGGAGAGCCCTTTTTCCGCGGCAAGATTGTAGCTGTTCTGCGGCCAGGGCGAATTGCAGCAAATCTCCGGCTGGTCGTTGATGGACTTGCTGAAAGTAAAGGCGCTCAAGAAATAGAGGCCATGGGAGGTTCGCTTCTCAGCCTTGAGTTGAAAGGCGTGGTAAGTTGAGTTCCCGTGATTCACGATCGAAGTGAACCCGGCATATTGCGGATAGGGCCGCAAGGATTGATCAAACGTCGGCTGCGGAGTGGGAATCTGATTCCGATCCACGAGAGACTGCAGGTGGGTCCCTTTGGTGCCCACGTAAGCGGGACTAATCAGGATATTGCCAGGCAATTGGTACTCGAGATTCAGATTCCACTGGTCATAGACACCCGTATGCAGGCGCCAGTCCTGGCTGGTAACGCCCGACAGTGCCTGGCTCGGATCCAGTGGCGGGAACCCGTTTGCCAACGTTAAGGCGGGCGTCAGACCATCGCCCTGGAAGCTAGGCTCGAAAAAGAACGGCAAGTTGTAATCGATCTGCAGGGGATCGCCGGTGCGAATCTCGTAAAAGATAAAGAAGCGCCCGTATCCCGCGCGCACAACCAAGGGGTGAGACGGAAACGGGCTATACGATAGTCCGATCCGGGGCGCGAAGTCGGCTTTGTCCACGTTAGCCAGGTGTTTGGGATAGCCCGGCGTGCCGTCGGGGATGATTTGTCCTTTGGTGTAGTCGAAATTGCTCTCCCGATTATGGGCTTCATACAGCGGCGTGGCGTAGTCGTAGCGCAAACCGAGATCCAGAGTTAAGTTTGGCGCCGCCTTGTAAGTGTCTTCTACAAACGCCCCGTAAGAATGCTGGCGATTTCCGAAGTACGTGACCGTCGAAATTCTGCCAGAAACAGGAAGGCCCAGGAGCATGTCGGCGATCGCGTTTCCGCTGCCCTGCTGGTTGCCCGGATCCACGGCCGTGTATTGACCGCTGAATTGAACGTTGCCCCGGGGCTGGCCAATCTGCAGCAGGTTGAACTGATCAAACCGGAACTGTGGCCCCACCTTGAGCCAGTGTTTCCCGTGCACAAAACTGAGAGTGTCATTCAGTTGGATGTCCTGGGTGGTGCTCTTGGTGGGTGTGAAAAGGGGTTCACCGAGCCCATGGTATCCGCTGAATCCGAACCGTGTCAGTCCGTTGATGGATGGATTGTTAGGAACGCCCGGGAATTGCAGGCCGGACGGTGGATACTGCTGGCCGTAAGTAGGGTTGTTGGAAATGTAATGGACACGGTTGAATCCGAGACGGGCCGAGTTCACCAGGCTCGAGCTGATAACGTGGGTGTAGCCGAGCACGAAACCGCGGGTGTCCAAAGGCCGATTGCCAGTGTTGTAATTGCCTCCGTCAGCAATGCCTGAGAATACCGGCGCTTGAAAGCGTTGATCCTGGCTTAGGGAGAACCTTTCGAAGAGCTGGATTTTCGACGTGACGTTTTCATCGCCCCGCACATCCATCTGATCCACAGAATGGGTACCCAGAGCATTCACGATATAGTTGCCGCCCCCGGGTGTCGTGACTGCGGGATAGAGAGCCGCGTAATTCAGGCCAAGTGGACTCATGCCACCAGGAATGATGTTGGCCTGGCCCGCTATGGGCAGACCGGTCGTTGTATCGAATCCGAAGCCGTCTCGAACTGTGGAACCACCTACCGTGCGAGTGGTCGCTGGATTGTAAATCTCGCTGGTGAAAATGGGCCGATTCAGTGCATCGAAACAGGGCTGATCACTATTCGGGCCGCAGGACATCGACTGCCCGCCGAGAATATCGCTGAAATCTCCAGTGACCTCTTTTTGGGTCGGCACGGTGACGATGTCAGTCTGTGCCGAGTGAATTCGCGTGCCTTCATAGTCGGCGAAGAGGAATACCTTGTCTTTTACGATAGGCCCGCCGAAAGTCACTCCGAACTGGTTCTGCTTGTAAGGCGCTTTGCGGTCACTCGGAGATTCAAAGTATCCGCGAGCATCCAGCGCCTCATTGCGCAGGAACTCCCAGGCGCTTCCGTGGAATTGGTTTGTCCCCGACTTGGTCGTGGCATTGATTACAGCTCCGCCGCTCCGTCCGAACTCAGCCGAGTAGTTCGAGGTCTGAATCTTGAATTCCGCGATGGCATCCACGCTGCTCAATATGGCCAGGTCACCATTGTCGTTGGAATTGTTGTCGATTCCATCCAGCAAGAAGTTGTTCTGGTCCCCGCGGGTTCCATTGACGGCGAAACTTCCGCCGGCATTGCCGTTGGTCGGACTGCTGCCGCCGTTAACCGGTCCCTCGATAACCTTGGCAACCCCAGAAGTGAGCCCCGCCAAGTCCGCATAGCGCCGCCCGTTCAGAGGCAACTGCTCTACTTGCTGGCTGGCGACAACATCGCCCAGGGAGGCGTTCTCGGTTTCCAGCAGCGGAGCAGCTCCGCTGACTTCTGTCGTTTCTGTCACCGAGCCAACCCTAAGACTGAAATCAAGCCGGATCGTCTGCTGCACATCGAGCACGACGTCGTTCCTGATCGCCCTTTGGAACCCGGCTGCCTCAACAGAAACAGAATATCTGCCGATCTTGAGTGGGGTGATCACATAGTTGCCGTCAACTTCGGTTTTTGCGGAGGTAGCAACGCTAGTATCCGCACTAGCAGCCGTTACGGTGACTCCGGGAAGGACTGCACCACTTGGATCCTTGACGGTTCCAACCAGGCTGCCAGTATCGACTTGCGCTAACCCAACTAGCGCCGCGCTGATCAGAAAAACGACAACTCCAATGGTCTTTCTCATGAGTGATTCTCCTTCCCCGGACAAGATGCAGTGTCGATCAATGGCTCAGCTGCAAATCTCGCAGGCGGGTCCAACCTCCGCTGTTTTCGGCAAGAAATTGCTCGAATGCTAACGGAACGTTTCTTTTTATATCGTTTGGTTGTCTTTTGTCCAGAACAAACCAAGACTTCGACAGCAAGTGAAAAATTCTGAAGAACAGCAGACGGCGCTGGGTCCAAAGAATTGGGAGGTGATCAAGTTGAATCAGGTCGGGACAGCGCCGGAGGCGCTACTGGGGCTCTTCCGCTATCAGGCGAAGCAGGCCAAATTTCTCTGGAGCGTGGAACGTAAGACTCATCGTGGGTCGCCAGACAACTTCGATCCGGTTCGGCGGAGGGCCACCTATACGCGTTCCTCGTGTCTCGTCTCGCGTCGGGCAATCCCTCCCAAAATCGCCACTGGGCCAATTTTCGGCGCAACAGCGAACCGAGGAACCGCACTCTAACCTCAAGTCTTTGGACAAGCATTCGAGCTGATTGGGCGCGATCGAATTGTAGAGTCCGTGAAAACTCCGCATGGGCTGATCGCCAAGAGCTCGAAAGGGAGCGGTTGCTCATGGGCCATGGTCGCGGTGATTGCGATGAGCCAGGACTGACTCGGGAGTTTACGGCGCGAATGGAATCGCGCTCGTCAACCGCCACCCTCCGCAGTGTCTTGAACAACCGTTCCCAGCCTTTGCGTCTAAAAACTCGGACCGTAATTGTCCTGGTGGTCGTAAGCAACGTGCTGGGACACTTTTTCTTGAGCCGCGGGCTGCACGAAGTCGGTCCGCTGGTCTCTTTTGCCCCCTGGCCATATATACACGCATTTCTAAATCCGTTGGTAGCGGCGGGGGTGGCACTGTTGATGGTGTGGCTGATCACGCAGCTCTCGTTGTTGAGCCGGGTCGACCTGAGTTATGTTCTGCCGGTGACCTCGATCTCGTACGTGCTGACCGCGCTGATGGGCAAATTCCTGCTGCATGAACCGGTCTCCACCGAGCGTTGGATTGGAATTGGCCTTGTTGTCCTGGGCGTGAGCCTGGTGGCACGCACCGTGCCGCGCACTGCACCTGTGCTGTATAGATCCCGTAATCTGCCCTACGAGGCGGCGCAATGAAGTGGTTGCTCATGGCGCTCATCGTGATTCCAGGCACGGTTGCGGACTTGCTTAACACCATGGGTATGAAGCGCAATGGCGAGGTGTGCGACTTCCGCCCAAGCTCAATTTTTCGGTTAATCGCTTCCCTCGCACGTAATCCTTATGTTGCTGTTGGCGTGCCCGCTATGGCAGTTTCATTTTTCGCGCTGATGGCGCTGCTGTCCGTTGCCAACCTGAGCGTCGCGGTGCCAGCGACGGCATTCAGCTATGTGTTGGAAACGGTGCTGGCAAAGTACATCCTGAAAGAACGTATCGGGTGGCAGCGCTGGGTGGGCGCTTCGCTAGTTGGCTGTGGAGTGCTGCTGGTTGCGATCTAGCATTGCTATTTCCCGCCAATTTCAGTTTTGAAATGGCCTGCTGGCTGACTGTGGAAAAAATACCAGGACTTCACGCAGGCAAGTTTGCCACTTAAACATCCGCCCTCACTGATACCAGTGATACCGTTTTACACGGAAATCAGCTAATAAGGGAAACTGTACCCGAAGAACGGATTCGTTTGTAACCCGCTCAAACACAGCGTACTATGACGGAAGTGTAGATTTCACAGTGGCTTGCAGGTAACGGCGGTAATAGAATCCCCTCCCTCTCCGCCATGCAGTCTGGAGACTGCTGCGCCCTTTTTTGTGAAAGTCGCAGAAAATGCCCGTATTTTGCGATGACTCCTAAGACAAACCGGACTGAAGAGAGTGGACTGTCTCGCCATACGACATCCTTTTGACATTCTCTGGCGCCGCAAGCAGCAGTCCGACTTTCAAAGCTCAATTAGGCGAACGCCAGGCGATCACAGACCGCATCCCTTGCTAATCCTGACTTAACTCACCGACTACGAACCAGTAGGCGAGCAGTCCCACAAGAAGAACGATCGAGGCGAGCTCAAAACCTGGAACATACGAGCCGCTCCGCCTGATCAACACTCCTACGGCCAGTGGCGCGATGATTCCGGCGAGATTGCCCGCAAAATTTTCAGCTCCGGTCCATATCCCGACGGTTTCGAGTGGTGCACAGCATTGAAGAATTGCGAGCAGATTGCCAGTGGAAAGCCCGACAAGGGAGGCTCCCATCAGTAACCCGATAGCCATCCGAGTGTCCGAAGTTCGCACGGCTGTCATGAGTAACAGGCCCATAAAGAAAGCCGCGGTCACGATTCCTTTCCGAGTCCCCGTTTCATCCCAGCCCCGGCCGATCAGGTTGTCGGCGATCCATCCTCCAATCGGTTCGGCAACCCCGAACGTGAAGAACGCGAGTGAAGCATAAAAGCCGGCCTGTACGATGCTAAGGCGGCGGACCGTCACGAGATAGTCGGGCAGCCACGTGACCAGCACATACCAGTAGTAGTCAAAACAAAAGAATCCGAGGCAGATGCCCAACAAATTGCGGTTGAGCAAGGCGCTCCAACGAATAGGAGACGAAATCCCGGACGGCGCAGAAGCCACGGCCTTGTTCACTGGCTGCAACTGGCGGGGAAAAAACCAAAACCAGGGGACCATCCAGACGAGAGCCGCGCAGCCTAAAAGGAGGAAGGTGTGGCGCCATCCATAACGTATTAGGAGCCAAGGGACCAGGATGCCTTCGAGGACCAACCCCGTTCGAGTACCAAAGTCGAAAAGTCCTGAGGGCAGACCGCGATCCTTGCGCGTGAAAAGCAAGCTGACAATCTTTGTCCCGCCCGGAAGGTAGATGGACTCTCCGACGCCAAGAAGAATGCGGAACCCAATCAAGACTGTAAGACTTCCCGCCAGACCCGTAAGCCCCTGCGCCAATGACCAAAGGGCAAAGGCTCCGGCATAGAGCCAGCGCAAATTCAAGCGGTCGGCGCACCAGCCAATGGGAATTTGCATGAGCGCGTACGACCAGAAAAAGGAAGAAAGCAGCAGGCCCTTGGTTTCCGGCGTCAGGTGGAAGTCCCTAGAAATCAACGGCAGTGCGAATGAAATCGCGGCGCGGTCTAGATAGTTGATCAATGATGCTGTAAAGAGCAGGCTAATGATGGTCCAGCGACGCTTGTTGGAAACATTCAGCAGATCCATCCTGGGACCCTTTACTCTGCGAATCCAGAGTTACAGACTTCGTGGGCAGCTAGCCTCATCCGCACCGTCCGGCAGCGACATGCGTGACGAGGCGCGGGCGTTCGAGCGCTAGTCTCTTACGCCCATTGAATGTACAACTTGTACCGGAGAAACCGCGATGTTTCGCAGTGGCTCAGTTTCGGTATGTGCAATTCGCTGACCGGAGATGTGGTCCGCCTTGTTTACCTTGGCGATTCTTTCCAAGTGATGTCCCTACCCGTAACTCGGACAAAACTTGACAGAGACGAATTCCCCTGATTCACGCTCAGGGTCAAGAATCATGCCGAGAATTGAGGGGCGCTGTGTTTCGTTTTGCACCTGACAGCTCGGTGATGAGGAGCGCGGGAAAGCTCGTTGAGGCCGCGCGGCCCCTGCTGCGGAAAACGGCGCACCCCCTCAGAGCAAGGCGGTTGTGCCGGATGCGGACGAGAGGCGTAGCCCTTGGTGAGTTTAGAGAGACTTCAAGAACTCGATGATGGCTTCTTGGTCCTCCCTCTTCAGTTTTTCAAATTGCTGACTTACATGACCTGCTTCGCCGCGGTGCCGCAGGATCGCGTCGCGAAGCGTCAGGGATGTGCCGTCGTGCATCAACCGCGAACGCAACCGGACTCCCCATAAGGGTGCGGTGCGTATTTTATTTCGACTGCTCTCGAAGTCCTGTTTCGAAAGATACCCCGACATCATTTGAAAGACTTTGTTCCCGTAGTGTTCCCGGGTCGCCTGCAGGATTCCGTCGCCTGTACCGAGGTCATGCATCAAGAAATCCCCATATGGATGAAATGTGATTGACCCGAGCGCGACCGGAATCGTAAACGTTCCACCGTTGATCTTCGTTCCAGCGGGAGCAGTGGTCAATGTTTCGACGTGGCAAGTCGCACAACCGATTTTTTCAAATAAGCCGTTGCCCTTCGTCGCAACCGCGCTGCCCGCGAGCTGGGAATCCCGCGCAGGAGCTTTCGTGGCTCGAATAAACCGGGCGAAGTGATCAACGTCAGAGAGGCCGTCCGGCCCTGGCTTGTCATTCGGCACCGAAGCGGTGTTGCAGAGCTTGGTCATCTCATCCGGTTGAAGGCGGTTTGTGATTCCCATCTCATTGAGGTAGGCATCGCCAGCGAACGACAGCAGGCTCGCATGCTGGTCTTTCCAACCGAACCTGCCTACGCTCATTTGTCCGGGGGCTTCTACGATAGGAACCTGGAGAACCTGTCCGCAGATTTTCCGATGAGAAGATTTGCATTGTCGCTCGGCAAGATCCATGAGGGTTTGATCGGACAGCGCCTCGACGAAGCCGTCCCCTAGCAGACTCACAGAAAGGCGAAACGTCCGGATCGTCTCGGATTCTGGAACTCGCTCTTGGATCTCGGTGTTAAGAAAAGCAGCGTTGGGACAAATAGCGCGCTCATTCACGAGCGACCGGCCAGAAATCACTTCGGCTCCGTGAGCAATCAGGATGTCCGGATTGCGGAAGTGTCCCTCTGGCCCCTGATGGCCAACGCGTAATTCCGAGACCTGGGAGGCGGCGCCTGAAACCGGACTCTGGTGGCATTCGCGGCAGGATTGCGCGTTATAGAGCGGTCCGAGGCCATCGCTCTGTTGCTCGACTTCCTCGAATTTGACCTGATCGGCCTGATGAGTCGCATCGTCGGCGACGCCGTTGCTTTTGTTGTCAAAACCGGTAGGTGCTTCCGTCGAACGAGATGCTGAAGAGGCGAGGATAAGACCGCTCAGGATAAGACTCAAGACGGCCAAAGGGATTAAGAATCGCATGGCTCATTCCCCCTTTTTCAAGGATGGTCTCGCGAAGCGCTTGTATTCAGGATTTATATCCGCTCGGTGGGCCGGTCCATCTTCCGCCGAAATCTGGGCCGTACCGTACCCGACCAGTGAGGACGAAGGTTCATTCATGAATACCACCTTTGCGGGTTCCTGTCCAAGATCCAAGACGGAGAAAATGTGGTACTGTCTCCGTTTCGATTTGAGCGGCGGCGGCTGTGGCATATATAAAGTAAGGAAATGGGGGAGACTATGCAAAAACAAGCAACGATTACTGGCAAGGGACAGATTACGGTGCCGCGCGAAGTTCGACGGGTGCTGGGGCTTCGAAGCGGAGATAAACTGTTATTCGAGAGCGATGGCAACGGCATACGCGTCCGTCCGGTTAGAAGCAAGAGCGCGTTTTCAAAGTATCGCGGCATTGGTAACCCCGAAATTCGGTCCGGTAGAAACGGCATTACAAAGTGGTTGCGCGGGATGAGGGGACAATGACCAGAGCGGGTATGGCGATTAGCAGAACGAGCTTTTCAAGCCTATGCAGAACGCCGGCGTAAGCAGCAAGATGCGGGTGCGCGGCGCATTCTCGCGACTTTGTTATTGGAGCTCATGCATTAGCCAACGGTTGCCGCCTTCTAACCCTTGACGATCGTCTGTATCGCTCCTCATTTCCGACACTCGCGATAGAGACCTTTTAGAAATTCCGGAGTCCGGGTGGGGTTGCGAGCTTTTTCAATCTAGCTACGGACGGATCGGCTATTTGATACGGCGGACACGATTGTGTGCCAACAGTGTGCCGCACACGTAAAGCCGTACGAGTGACCTGCCACGAGATTGACCTTTCGGCCGATCGGTCGGCCAGCCCGAATTGCCCGTCACTCGTCGTGAATCACGCGGCAAGCGCCAAAGGGTGCTTCGTTCCGCTAGCCATTTACGCCAGTGACCCAAGGCGACTAGTTTGGTTTTTGCGCAGCCGCGGCGCGTTCTTTGGCGTGGGCAACCAGGGCGGAGAAGCGTGGGTCGCTGTGCAGTGCCGCGAGATCGGGGTCGCTCTCCAGATGGAGAGCGATATTAGGAGCCAGCCCGTGGTCGACTGCGTCGCGCAGAAGTGAGAGTGCTTCGTCGCGCTTACCTTTATGAAGGGTAATGCCACCCAGGTCATATGTGGACATGGCTGTATCTGGATGGTCGGGCCCGAGCACGCGGCGTTGAATAGCCAGAGCCTCACGCGCTAGTTCCTCGTCGTCGCCGTGGCGGCCCTCGAGAAACAACATGTTTGCCAGGTTGTTCATCGACATCAGTGTGTCTCGATGGTCAGGCCCGAGGACACGGTGCCGGATGTCGAGTGTTTCCCGCAGCAGTTTCTCCGCTTCGTCGTTGCGGTGTTCCTCGGCTAAAGTAAGCCGTCCATCAACGACAGTGTGTCAGGATGATCAGGCCCGAGGACACGGCGCGAACCTCCAGGGCGTCGTGGTATAACTTTTCCGCTTTCGGTCGATCCGGCAAGCCATCAGTTATTGCGGGATCCAACGGGTACTGGTGGAAGCCGCAAAGTTGGCGCCCAGACAGGATCACGATCTGGCTCTGGTCTATGAAACAGAAAAGCAGAAAGGGAATGCCAATCGAGCGACTCTGGCCGTAGCTCGAAAGATGGTCGCGTATCTGCTCGCCGTAGATCGGGAAAAACGGGACTTCGTGCCCGCAGAAAATTATCAGAGAGCGGCGGCCTAGGAACCTCCGCCTGGGGAAGAACAAAAAATCACACAGCGCGCAGGCTGCCAGGTCCTGCCGGTTGCCGACTGAGCGACGGAGATCACCCTCCCGAGGCTCTCTTCGGATTGTTTCAGGACTGGCAGCGAACACAGACTCAATCTTCTCTGACGGCCTTCAGGGGCCCGAGATAGCGAATGGATGTCCGGTTCTGCGAAGGCAGGAACCACCGCCGAGAGGCACAAGTGCGAGCTGCGGATACTGGTGAATACGGTAGTGCGCGCTCCTCCGAAGCCGCGTCCGGAGAACTGTGTTTTCCCTTGACAAAGACTTACATGGAAATCGGCAAACAGGAAGTTATCCACTCGGCAGTTCGAAAATCGTCCGCTTAGGGTGTAACTATTCGATTCGCCTGGGTTTAACCTGCTGAATGCACTGGTTCAAAATCGGGCACATTCAGCAGGAAAGTTCGAAAATCGTCCTCTAGGGCCGACCATTATTTTCAAACACTTCTGGTTTTCCGTCTACATCGATGGTGTCGAAATTGTAGTACACGGTGCCTGTTTCGCTGACGTTCCTGAGGATTTCCCTTGAGAGTTACAACGTGATTTTCCTGCAAATTTTTCCGATGTAATCTTTCTTGGAGTGTGCGCGTCTGTGTTGGCCGGTAAACGGCCGATCAGTCGAAGCCAGCTTCCGAGAGTTGCCAACTCATACGTTTCCGGGCTACAGTGCGCCACTTGTGTGCACGATTTCAGTTCGGGCAACGTTGACCGCCTCTGACACTGCGTAAAATGGTCTGCGTCATTGAATAATCCTGCGCTCCCTCGGCCGCTGTGCTGGCTAACATATCTGTGTTCAGCTAGCATCCGAGTCTGTGAAGTTTGCAACGTTGTAGACCCAACCGACCGAAACCACAAGGGAGCACCTGATGCGATTCATAGACCGCGAAGAGGTTGCCAGACGGCTCACTTATGAAATGTGCATCCCGATCGTGCGCGATGCGATGATCGCATTCTCAAGGGGCGAGACGAAGCAACTTTTGCGGTCGATCATCCCGCTGTCGGAGGGTCGCTTATTCGGCATCATGCCGGGTGCGATGGGTGCACATGCCCCATTTGGCGCGAAGTTGATCAGCGTTTTCCACGAGAACTTCACTCGTGGAATACAGTCACACCAGGGTCTCGTCATCCTATTCGATCCCGAAACCGGGGCGCCTGTTTGCGCGGTCCATGCCGGCGAGATCACAGCCATTCGTACAGCAGCGGCGAGTGCGGTTGCCACCGACGCATTGGCACGCAAAGACGCCCGGCGCTTGGCTCTGCTCGGCTATGGCGAACAGGCTGCGACCCACGCGCGGGCGATCCAGAAGATTCGCACTCTAGAATCCATCGTTGTTTGGGGGCGGTCGCGCGACCGCGCCCACACCTTCGCGGAGCGGATCCAAGCGGAGCTCGCTGTGCCGGTTGCCGCAGCAGGGGTCATCCGAGAAGCAGTCGCCGAGGCCGACATAATCTGTACCGTTACCTCGGCGCCCGAGCCGATCTTAAAGGGAGAGTGGGTACGACCGGGTACACACCTGAATTTAGTCGGGTCAGGCTACGCGGGACCCGCGGAAAGTGGACAGCGATCTCGTCATCCGCTCGCGCTTCATTGCCGACAGTCGCGAGGGCGTTCTAAACCAAGGTGCGGAGTTTCTCCGAGCCAAAGCGGCTGGCTTAGTCAGCGATGAGCACATCGTCGCTGAAATTGGTCAAGTGTTGGCGGGCGAGATTGAAGGGCGTCGTTCGGCAGAGGAGATCACCGTCTACAAGTCCCTCGGCCACGTCGTCCAAGACTTGGCAAGCGCGTGGGCGCTCTACTCCCAGCATGAATGACGGCTGTCCCGCGCAAGGGAACTCGGAGCCCGAACAATAACCGGTGTCCACCATTTTAACCGCATCGTTTAATGGGAGAGTCGCTTGGAGATGAGCGTGGCGTGGAGTACGCCATCCTTCCCCCAAGTGCCCTTGCAGATCACTCGATCACCGTCTTTAACCTGGCTGGCATCAATATCGTTAACCTTCTTACTGCCGTGCTTCTGACTGACCCATTGCGTCGAGCTGTCGTAAGCGACGTTCCTCTCCTGGCTCGAACCCACCTTGCGAACGGTCAATGTAGATTTATCCTGACTGCTCCGGACGACATTGCCCTCCCAGCGATCCTGCTTTGCCATCTTGTCCATATTCTCCTGGGCGGGAGCCGCCTGCCCGAACAGTGCTGACGTCGGGAAAGCAATCACAGATACGAACAACAGCACGAGTAGATTCTTCACCATGGGATCTCTTCTCCTTTGCGGAAAGCTGTACTGTCTGGCAGAAAACAATAGACCTAGGCCATGAAAAGAGCAAGCCGTCACAAGGCTTCAGTGTGGTTATCGGAGATCACCGATGTTGAACTTTTGTGAGCAGGCTTTGGCGCTATGGCATGATTTCTTTGGTAACCACGGTAACTGCCGAATGAGGTCGCCTTGGGTGAGATTTTGGTGCGGTAGTCCGACTGTAAGTGGTTGGGATTGCAGGGCCTCGTAAGATCGCAGAGTCAATAGCTACCTAACCGTTCCCTGTTGATACGTTATTTAGGAATCACAACACTAACCTTTACGCACTACTGTCCCGGCGATTGTGTCGCCAGCTGGGGACTGCTCTTTCTGCTTATTCCTGTTCCTTCTCTACCCCCTGGAATGGGCCGCTGTCGTGCTCAAATGGCAGTCCGTACAAGAGTCAAGTCGGTGACCGATCATCCTATGCAATACTGAAGCCATGCAGTCCCCACTTCAGGCCCCCGCGGCGGCCACAGATCCCAAGTCCGTGAACGTGAATCTCACGACCGGAACGGGAGTGGACATCGAGTGGAAGGACGGTCACCGCTCGCATTACAACTTCGCCTATCTGCGCGACGCCTGCCCCTGCGCCCTGTGCAATGAAGAACGGGACAAAACCAGCCGCCAGCCGGGCGAGCCTGCGAAACCCGTTCCCGGCGCGCTGCCCATGTTCAAGCCCTCCGCCAAGCCGGTGTCTGCCGAAGGAATCGGCAAATACGCCATCAGGTTCAAATGGAACGATGGGCACGACTTGGGTATTTACTCATGGCAGTTCCTTCGCGAAGTTTGCCCGTGCCGGGAGTGCGCGGCCACAAGAGCGGCGGGATAACCTGCCCGCTCCCGCGCCGGGCCTCCTCAATACGCTGTAAAATCTAAGTACCAACTCCGGAGCCACTCCCGCATTGTCTTTTCTCGACCAACTTAACCCGCAGCAGCGCGAAGCCGTGGAGACTACGGAAGGCCCGGTGCTGATTCTTGCCGGTGCGGGTAGCGGCAAGACGCGTGTCATTACCTACCGCATTGCCCATCTAATCGAAAATCTGGGGGTTATGCCGGAATCCATCCTGGCGATGACGTTCACAAACAAGGCCGCTGCTGAAATGGGCGAGCGCGTCGACAAACTCGTGGGCGGCTTGAGCATCGCCAAACCGGTCATCTCGACGTTCCATTCTTTCTGCGTGCGCGTTCTCCGCCGCGACATTGAGGCCCTGCGCATTCCTTCATCCACGCCCGGTCGGCCGCCCATCGGACGTACTAAAAACTTTGTCATTTACGACGAGGCCGACCAACTCTCCGTGGTGAAATCGACCATGAGGCGCCTTGGTCTCGACGACAAGCAACTCACTCCGCGCACCGTGCTCTCGCGAATCTCGTGGGCGAAAAATCACATGCTTGATCCGCAGGAACTCTACCTGCAATCGGCTGATCCCAAGACGGAAAAGATCGCGCATCTGTTCGAGGAATATCGAAAGGAGCTAGGCAAGGCCAATGCCCTCGATTTCGATGACTTGCTGCTCGACGCCGTTCGTCTGCTGAAGTCGTCCGCGCCGGTGCGCGAGTATTACAACCGCCGCTTTCAATACATCCTGGTCGACGAATATCAGGACACGAACCGTCCGCAATACCAACTCATGCTGATGCTCGCGGGCACACGCCACAACATCTGCGCCGTTGGCGATGAAGATCAGTCGATCTACTCGTGGCGCGGAGCCGACATTCGCAACATCCTCGAGTTCGAAAAAGATTTTCCTGAGGCCAAAATCATTCGCCTGGAACAGAACTACCGCTCCACGCAGAACATCCTCCAGGCGGCGTCGTCTGTGGTGGCAAACAACATTCGGCGCAAAGGAAAAAATCTTTGGACCTCGCACCAGGGCGGCGCCAAGATCGGCTACTACGAAGCTCCCGACGGTGAGAACGAAGCTCTCTTCGCGGCCGACTGGATTGCCCGCTACGTCCGCGAAGCTGCGCATCGCGGAGAGGCCTCCCGCGCTGCAGTCCTCTACCGCACGAACTCCCAGTCGCGCCTGTTTGAAGAGGCCATGCGCCGTTACGGTCTGAAGTATCACGTTGTCGGAGGTTTCTCGTTTTACGAGCGCTCCGAGATCAAAGACATGATCTCGTATCTCAAAGTCGTCTTGAATCCGGATGATTCGATTTCGCTGTTGCGTGTCATTAACACTCCGACGCGCGGCATCGGCAAGGGTACGATGGATACCCTGGAACGGCTCGCCCTGGAAACAGGCCTGCCGCTATGGGGCGCCATTGGCGATGCCATTCGTCGTCAGCTCCTGCCTCAGCGCGCCCTCGCTGCATTGCGGATCTTCCAGCGGCTCATTGAAGACGCCCGCGCGGCGCTAGCCGGAACTTTTGTCGAGCGCTTGGAAGAAACTGTGGGCGCGGGCGACTCGCCAGCGTCTGCGGATGCCGTAACGGAATCAGCCCCAACGAACGGAGACGCTACTGCGTTCGATCCGACCGAGTTCGACAATACGGCCTTCGACTTCGGTGGAAGCTATGCGGGTAACGAGACCGCCGTGGGAGACAGCACCCGCGTCCCGCCGGGCGCCGACGCCCAGCCGGACATTCGTCCAGATGCTGCTGGGCCGGAATTCTCCAGCCACTTCCCGACCCCTACCGTCTCCACCGCCGACATCCTCAAGTTCCTCATCGACCGCACCGGCTACATTAAGCAGCTGGAAGAAGAAGATACTCCTGAAGCTTATTCGCGCATCGAAAACCTCCGCGAATTGGTGAATGCGGCCATGGACTCGCGCGACCGCGCCGAAACGCTCGACCAGTTCCTGGATCATGCCGCTCTGGTGAGTGACGCTGACGATTACGACGAGTGCGCGCAAATCACGCTCATGAGCCTGCATGCCGCCAAGGGTCTGGAGTTCCCGCTGGTATTCCTTAGCGGTCTCGAGGAAGGACTTCTCCCGCATTCGCGCACCCTGCTGCAGCCCGACGACGTCGAGGAAGAGCGCCGCCTCTGCTACGTAGGCATGACTCGCGCAATGGATCTGCTTATCCTCACGCGCGCCGTCTACCGCCGGAGATACGGGACCGACCTGCCGGAAGCCAGCGTGCCCTCGCGCTTCCTGGAAGAGGTGCCAGCATCTCTCATCGAAGAG
>WNGJ01003895.1_pt1 | contig 15463 bp, 10 predicted proteins | sample 5400611 | NCBI WGS metagenome assembly WNGJ01 (sample SAMN13153375, study PRJNA577476) | soil metagenome | isolation source: 40 cm soil or saprolite under Garry oak tree replicate 1 | place: USA:California | collected 2016-06-15
CCGGCATTCGCGGCCAGAAGGACGAAAAGATCCGATTGGGGCGACGTGAGATCTACATCCACTACGGCGAAGGCATGGCCAAATCAAAACTCGTCATTCCCGCCGCCAAAGCCGGCACCGCGCGCAACATGAATACGGTGGCAGTGCTCGCGCGGATGGCCACCGAACTCTGATACCCGCGGGCCTTCAATGACCCATCAAACGTCATGGCCGGGACAAGCCAGGACAAGCGCGGGCATGACGAGTCGTGAACGGTGGCCGTGGGTATGAGATCGTTCGCGGGTTACGCTGCCGCGCGGGCCTGCAATTGCGACAGCCAAGACCTTCGCCTGTCGAGAAAATCGCGCAGCAGCGCCGGATAGTCGGCGCTCACGGCCGCTCTCACCGATGGCCGCGCGGCGAGAGACTTTCGCCAGCGCGCAAGCTTCGGCTTGCCCGCCAAGATTCCGAAATCTGCGATGTCATCGAACACATCGAAATAGCGAAACACCGGACCGAACACCGCATCCACCAGCGAGAATTTTTCGCCGTCGAACCACGGCGCCGCCGCAACGCGCGACTCCAGCCGCGCAAAACGCGCTTCGAGTTGCGCCGTCTTGGCCTTGAACGCGGTTTCGTCACCGGCGGCGTAGAAGCCGGCGATATCGTTCAGCACGGCCGATCCGAACTCGATGAAGGCGCGATGCTCGGCGCGGGACAACGGATCGGCCGGATGCAGCGGCTTGTCCTGCGTCTCCTCCAGATATTCCAGGATGACAGCGGATTCGAAGATCGCGTGCTCGCCGACAACGAGCACCGGCGTCTTGCCGAGCGGCGAGATCGCAAGGAACCAGTCCGGCTTGTTGGCGAGATCGATATCGACGCGCTCGAAGCCAACGCCCTTCTCGGTGAGCGCGATCACCGCGCGCTGCACATAGGGACAAAGCTTGTGGCTGATCAGTTTGAGGGAAGCGGCCACGGCAGACCCCGCAATTACATGCAGATGCATTTAATTACATGCATCTGCATGAGACTGTCAAGGCCGCGCGACCAGCCCTCCCGTCATCGGCATCGGCACGCCGGTGGTCGCGGGGTAACTCAGCGGCAGGCCCTTCAGCCCCCGCGCGGCCAGGAAGCCGAAGGCCTGCGCCTCGATCGCATCCGACGACCAGCCGAGCGAGTCGGCGGCTTGGACCGTCGCCGGTTCGAGCCGCTCCCGGAGCATCCGCATCATGGTGTGGTTCCGGGCGCCACCGCCGGCCACGATCCAGCTTCTGGGCGCTTTCGGCAGCAGCGGAACGATCCGGGCAATCGAAGCCGCCGTGAAAGCCGTCAGCGTCGCCGCGGCATCGGCCGGCGCCATCTCGCGCAGCCTCAGCGCCGCGAAGTCATTGCGGTCGAGCGATTTCGGCGGTGGCAGCGCAAAGAACGGAAGGGCGAGGGCGCAGGCGACCCACGCCTCGTCGGCCACGCCCTCGGCGGCCATGCGGCCCTCGCCGTCAAACCGCTGGCCGGTGACGCGAAACATGTAATCGTCCAGAAGTGCGTTGCCGGGTCCGGTGTCGCAGGCGATCAGGGCCTCGTTGCCGTCGATATAGGTGATGTTCGAGACACCGCCGATGTTGACCACGACAATCGGCCCCTCGCGTTCCAGCGATTGCGCCAGCGCCCGGTGATAGACCGGAACGAACGGCGCGCCCTGCCCGCCGGCCGCGACGTCGGCGCCGCGGAAATCGAACATCACCGGAATATGGATGGCCTTGGCGAGCGCCGCGGCATCGCCGATCTGCACGGTCAGCCTCCGGTCGGGCCGGTGCAGCACGGTCTGGCCGTGGAAGCCGACGATGTCGATGGCCTCGCTGGTGATGCGGTTCTGCGCCCTGAAGGCTGCGACCGCTTCCGCATGCGCCAGCGTGACCACGCGCTCGGCCTCGCGCAGCGCGCCCGGCCGGGCATCGCGCTCCAGCAGATTGACGGCCTCGGCCAGCGCCTGGCGCAGCACGCTGCGCTCTCTTTCGGTGTAGGGCCGGTAGCCGGATGGGCCGAAGGCCTTGATGCGCTTGCCGTCGGTCTCGATCAAAGCGACGTCGACCCCGTCGAGCGAGGTGCCGCTCATCAGACCGATCGTCGTCAGCATCATGGACATAGCGCCTTCGTGCCGCCCTGCCCCGAACGTCGCGAGACGACTGCTTGAACACGATCTTTTTCGGAAAACCCGCTTTTCCGGATCATGCTCCTGGTTCCCGCTCGAAGTTCATGCAGCTTGTGCCAAAGGGGCACATCTTATAATGCCACAGCGCGCGCATCCGCGGCAGTCTATCCGGCCAAGTCTGTGCAGATTTGCTGCAAATATCGTAAAACAAGCAAATATCGTAAAACAAGAATGTCTCAGAGTCGCCCGCAATGACCGCCTTTAAATCTGATTTTCTGAATATCTTACAGAACCGCGGCTTCATTCATCAGATTTCCGACCCTAGCTCGCTCGACGCGCTGGCAGCGAAGCGCGAGCTCGTCGCCTATATCGGCTTCGATTGCACGGCCCCCTCCCTGCATGTCGGCTCGATGGTGCAGATCATGTGCCTGTACTGGCTGCAGCAGACCGGCAACAAGCCGATCGCGCTGATGGGAGGTGGCACCACGCGGGTCGGTGACCCCTCCGGCAAGGACGAAACCCGCAAGATCCTTTCGATTGAGGACATCGACCGCAACAAGGACGGCATCAAGCAGGTGTTCTCGCACTTCCTGCGCTTCGGCGAAGGCAAGAGCGACGCCATCATGCCCGACAATGCGGAATGGCTGACCAAGCTCAACTGGATCGAGATGCTGCGCGACATTGGCCGGCACTTCTCGGTGAACCGCATGCTGGCGATGGATTCGGTGAAGCTCAGGCTCGAGCGCGACCAGGAGATGAGCTTTATTGAATTCAACTACATGATCCTGCAGGCCTACGACTATTACGTGCTCAACCAGCGCTATGATTGCCGGCTGCAGATGGGTGGCTCCGACCAATGGGGCAACATCGTGAACGGCATCGACCTCGGCCGCCGTATGGGAACGCCGCAACTGCACGCGCTGACGACCCCGCTGATCACGACCGCTTCCGGCGAAAAGATGGGGAAGACGGCTGGCGGAGCAGTCTGGCTTAATCCAGACATGCTGAGCCCTTACGACTATTGGCAATTCTGGCGCAACACTGCCGACGCGGATGTCGAACGTTTCCTCAAGCTCTTTACAACTTTGCCGCTCGATAAAATTGCGCAGCTTGCGGACTTGAGAGGCCAAGATATTAACCAAGCGAAAATCGTGCTGGCGAACGAAGCCACAGAACTCGTGCACGGATTTGTTGCAGCGATGTCCGCAGCGGCAACTGCGAAAAAGACTTTTGAAGAAGGGGCCCTTGCGAGCGATCTCCCGACGATTGAAATTTCGTATCGCGAGCTTGATGCCGGCATTGGAGTCCTCGCAGCAATTGTAAAAGCTGGCCTAGCGTCATCCAACGGCGAAGTGCGGCGTCAGATCAAAGCAGGCGGTGTGCGCGTCAACGATGTCGTTGTGATTGACGAGAAGATGGTGCTTACGTCGGCTGACCTGATACCTGAGGACAAGGTTATCAAGCTCTCAATGGGCAGGAAGCGCCATGTTCTGCTCAAGCCAGCATAGGCTCCTGCTCAAGCCTGCATAGGCGCATTCCCTTAAAGGCCCTTGCTTCAGGCGGCGGAAACCCGCTCCCTGGCTGCAATGGATCAAAAAGCGCCGCGGGAGGATATTTCAACAGCGCAGCAAGGGCCGGCGCAGACAGCGCTTGGCGTGCTGGCCTTGTGCTTTGCGCTCTCGGTGCTCGGCCGCGGTCTCGGCGAGAGCTTCACCGTCTTTCTCAAACCCATCTCCGAGAATTTCGGCTGGGACCGCGCTCAGGTGGTCTCGGTCTACTCGCTGACCGCGCTTGCCGGCGGATTATCGGCGCCGCTGATCGGCCGGCTGTTCGACCGTTCCGGCCCGCGCGCGGTCTATTCGCTCGGGCTGCTGCTGCTCGGCGGCGCATTTCTGAGTGCGGCCTTCGCTGATCATCTCTGGCAGTTCCAGCTCTCGATCGGCCTCTGCGTCGGGATCGGCATCGCCTTCATCGGCAATGTTCCCAATTCGATCCTGCTCGGCCGCTGGTTCGGTCCGCGGCTGCCGACCGCGATGGCCATCGTCTATTCCGCGACCGGCGCGGGCGTCCTGGTACTGCTGCCCGCCTCGCAAATCCTGATCGATCGTATCGGCTGGCGCGGCGCCTATCAGCTGTTCGGCGGAACCGCGCTGATCCTGCTTCTGCCGCTGTTGCTGTTGCCGTGGCGGCTGTTCTCCACCGGCTCGCCGCGTGTCGTGCAACGCGCCGAGCAGGATTTCATCGACGAAGGCTGGACGCTTCCGGACGCGATGCGCCACCATGCGTTCTGGGCGCTGTTCTCGACCTTCTTCTTCACCGCGGTCGGCATGTACGCCATCGCGCCGCAAGTCGTGGCCTATCTGATCGATGCGGGGTTCCCGCCTTTGCAGGCGGCGACCGCCTGGGGATTTTCCGGCGTCGTTCTGTTGTTCGGGATGCTCGGCGTCTCCTCGCTCGATGGGCTGATCGGCCGGCGGCCATCGGTTCTGTTCAGCTATGCGCTCTCGATCATCGGAATTTTGATGCTGTGGGCGCTGCAATGGCATCCGAACATCTGGTTGTTGACGGGATTTGTGATCTGCTTCGGCAGCATGATCGGTTCGCGCGGCCCGCTGCTCACGGCGACCGCCATGAAGATTTTTCGCGGCAAGCGCGTCGGAACCATCTACGGCTCTATCTCGATCGGCAGCGGATTGGGATCAGCCTTCGGCTCCTGGGCCGGCGGCCTGATCCACGACTTCAGCCACAGCTACAATCCGGTGATCGTGTTCGCGCTTGCTGCGGTGGTGCTCGGCATGATTCCATTCCTGATTGTACCCGCGCTCCGGAATTGACCACAACCAGTCCGCGTGCAGCCCATCCCTTCACTTGAACTCACGGTTGTTCAAGATTCGTAAGGGTTTCCTGTTACCTACCCCAGGCCGGTTGTGTGATTGGGGTCTGGAATGAACCTGCTTAGCCGATTGAAGATTCGCACCAAACTCGCGAGCATGGTTGTTCTCGCCGCACTCACCGTGTTTGCGACCGTTGCGGTGTCGGCCTCGCTCAGCCAGAGCCGCATGATCGAGGATCGCATCGCGCAGATGCGCGCGGCGGTCGACATGATGATCGGCATGGCGCAGACGCTGCAGGATGAAGTCGCCGCCGGAAAGATGACGCTTGCGGAAGCCAAGAACCAGTTTCGGTTGCGCGGCCGGCGCATGACCTTCAACGGCAACCAGGGCTACCCGATCGTCTACGAGGCCGACACCACGAGCCTGCTCAACTTCGCAAATCCCCAGGTCGAGGGCAGGCCTTCGGGTGCGAAGGATGCCAGCGGTCTCGTGATCGCGGACATCCAGATGGCGGCCGCCAAGCAAAGCGCGGAAGGCGGGGTTTCAAGCTATCACTTTCCGCGTCCCGGCCAGAGCGTTGCGCTCCGGAAGATGGCCTATGCCCGTCGTTTCGTGCCGTGGGACATCTATGTGACCTATGGGCTCTATGTCGACGACATCGACGCCGACGAGAACGCGTTGATGCTGCGCCTCGGCACGGTCGGCGGCGGACTCCTGCTGCTGCTGGGACTGCTGTCCTGGCTGATCGCCCGCGACATCGTCGGCGCGCTCGAACGTCAGAAGGGCCGGATGCAGGAGATCGCCGCGGGCGCGCTCGACGAGCCGGTCGGAGAGACGGATCGTGGCGACGAGATCGGACGCATGGCGGAAACGCTGGAAGTGTTGCGCAAGACCGCGATCACCGCGCGGATGCTGGAGGCCGAGCAGGTCGCGACAAAAGAGCAGAGCGAGAAAGAGAAGCGGGATGCGCTGATCGCGCTCGCCGATCGGTTCGACGCCTCGGTCGGCCAGCTCGTCGGGCTGATGGCGTCGGGATCGAACGAACTGGAAACCACCGCCAAGTCCATGACGGCGACGGCGGAGCACACCAATCATCGCGCCTCCGTGGTGAGTTCGGCGGCGACCGAGGCCTCTACGCGGGTCCAGACCGTCGCCTCCTCGGCCGAGGAATTGTCCACATCGATCGGCGAGATCAGCCGCCAGGTCGCGCAATCCACCGCGATCACCGCCCGCGCCGTCGAAAGCGCGCGCCGCACCGACGGAATCGTGCGCGCGCTCGCCGCTGGCGCTCAGCAGATCGAGCACGTCGCGGAACTGATTTCGAGCATCGCGGAGCAGACCAATCTGTTGGCGCTCAACGCCACCATCGAAGCCGCGCGCGCCGGCGACGCCGGCAGAGGCTTTGCCGTGGTGGCGTCCGAGGTCAAGAGCCTCGCGAGCCAGACCGCGGACGCCACCAAGGAGATCGGCACCCGCATCGCGCAGATCCAGGGCGCGACCAAGGAAGCGGTCGAGGCGATCGACGGCATCACCGCGACGATCGAGGAAGTCAGCACGATCGCCACGACGATCGGCACCGCCATCGAGCAACAGGGCGCGGCGACCGCCGAGATCGCGAGCAATGTGTCGCAGACCGCGCAAGCCACCCAGGAGGTCACCACCAATATCGGTGGCGTCAGCACGGCCGCCAACGAAACCGGCAACGCCGCCAGCCATGTTCTCGCAGCCGCCTCCAACCTCTCCAAGCAGGCCGAACAACTGGCCGGCGAGGTCAACACCTTCCTGGCCGGCGTGCGCGCGGCTTGAGGCTTATCCGCGGGGGCGTCCTCGGCCGCCTCGCGGCATCGTCAGTTGTTCGGCGGCAGTTCGATCGGGGCGTTCGACTTTCCGGTGTTGAACTCGAAGATTTTCCGCAGCAGGCCGGGCGCCATCGCCGAAATCGGATTGACGCGCAGCACCGGCTGCCCGAGTGTGCCGACGACCTCATAAGTCACGCCGATCAGCCCCTCATTGCTGCCGCCGCCCAGGAACAACCCGACAATCGGGATCTGGCCGAACATATTGTTCAGCCCGTACATCGGAACGAAGGTGCCGCTCATCCGCACCTGGTTCGCGGAATCGATGGTGCCATCGATCGTCCCACCGATCATCGGCCCCTTCACGACACCGTCCCTGATCGTGAACTGTCCGTTTTGCCGGGTGAATTCCGCACGCAGCCGCGAGAAGGAAACCCCGTTCTGCACGCCAGCCGAGCCGCCGGCGGCCACGCGGTCGAGCGCCGCCTCCCCCTTCACTGAGAAATCGCTGACGTTAACCAGGCCTTCCTTGGCGCTGGGCTCGACGGTGGGCGGGTCCATTGCCAGCGAGAGCTGGCCTCCGATCATCTTGGAATAGATGTCGTTGAAACGGAAGAACGCGCCGGCGTCGTTGGTCTGCAGCACGATCACGTCGCGCCCTTGACCCGATCCGCGGTTGCGCAACTCCGCAGACAGGGTCGTGTCGCGTCCGATTTTGCCGCCCAGCAAAAAGCTCCTGACAACGCCCCCGCGCCGCGACATCTTGACGTCGGCGCTGCGGACCGCCTCGCCGTTGAAGCCAGCGACCGCGCCAAGCTTGACATCGACATCGACATCGAGGTTTTTCGTCTTGCTCTTGTCGTCCTTGGCCGAGTTGCCCGACAAGGCCGATTTGAGGAAGCCGCGGCCGTCGAACACGTCGCCACGCATGGTGATCTTGACGACGCCGTCCGCGCCGCGGTCGGCCTTCAGCGACGTCTTGTCGCCTTCCGAGGGCGAATAGGTGGGGAAGTTCGCGTTCATCAGGTCGCCGTTCTGGTCGACCTCCAGCGATCCCTTGATCGCCATGCCGCCGCCGTCGATGACGATGTCCTCGAAGCGCGTCGATTGAGCCTTTGGCACGACGTTGAAGACGGCGCGGCTCGATTTGCCGGGCACCTTGGTCCAACCCGGCAGGATGTTGTCGAGCTTCAAGGCGGTGAGATCGGCTTCGACGCCCATGCGGCTGTCGCGATCGCCCGAGCCGATCTTGCCAACCAGCTTGACCGGAAGGGCGCCAGAGACCGCCGGACCCAGATCAAGCCCAAGGCGCGCGCGGCTCGCATCGTCCAGCGTCGCCTGCATTTTGATGTCCGCATCGCCGTCGGCCGGCTTGCGATAGTCCAGCGTCGCCGGCTGGCCGTTGATCTTCACGTCGCCCTTGACCTGATAGCTCTGGTTGTTGGCGACGAGTTTCAGGGCGCTGGCCTCGAGCTTCTGCCCCATCACCAGTTTGTCGGCCGCAAATCCGGCGAGATCGGCGGTGACAGCGTAGGTCGTGTCCGCTTTGGTCATTTCCCCCTTGACCGGCATGCCGAGATTGATGACCGCGGAAAACGTTCCCTTGCTGGAGTTGGGATCGACCAGAGTTCCGGGCAGATCGCTGAGGCGGTCGGAGGAGAGGACTTCGGCCGCCGCCGACACCGGGCCGTCAATCCGCATTTTGGCGCGCGAGGGCGCCGGCTTCTGATGCGTGTCCGGCACCTCGAACACGAAATCCGAGAAGTTAAGCTTGCGTCCCCCAGGCGTATCGGCCACGCCCTGCCCGATGTTCACGGTCGCGGTGCGTCCGGTCACATGCGCCTTCAGATCAGCGTCGTGCACGGCCGGCAAGCCATCCACCGGACGCACCGTCACGCCGCTGGCCACGAGATTGACGGAAAGGCCGTCGTCGGGGATCGGCGGCCCCTTGCGCGGAAGGTTCTTCACCAACGTGTTGACGCCGATCTCCAGGCGCTGAAGCGAACCGCGGTCGATCCGCTCGAGCACCCATTCGCGAACCTCCGGCACGATCAGGATCGGCCACATCCGTTTCAGTGCGGACGCCGGCATCGGCGTTCCCGCAAAACCAAGCGTCAGTCGCGGTTCCCCGGAATAGTCGATGCCGCCGGTTCCGGCGACGCCGATCTCGCCATTACTGAAGTCGGCCTGGGTGAGCATTACACGCCTCTTGTCGGTATCGAATCGAAAGCCGACATTGATGCGGTTGAAGATCAGCGGCGGTTCGTTGTCGCTGCCGGCGAGCACGATGGTGCCGCCGGAAAAGCCAAGCTGCCAATCGGTCACATTGTCGTTCGGCGGCTCAAGATGAGCCAACAGCGTGATCCGGTTCGCGCCGGAGACGATCTTGAAGGGAGCGACCAGCACGCGGCGCCCGGAATCCCATTCGACGCTCACCTCCGCCGAATCAATCGCCATCGGATAATCCGGCGTATCGCTGTCGATGATGGTTCCGGCACCCGCGACCAGCTTGCCGTGGAAAGAGGTGGGCAGGCCGTCGCGGCCGAGCTCGCCCTTCAATTCGCCCGTCAGGGGCAAATCGGCGCTGTAGGTCAGGTCCTTCAGCCGCAGCGCCAGCAGGATATTGGAGGTCGAGACCTTGTCGGCGCGAATGTCGACCGAGCGCACACCATTCTCGGGCGGTCCGACGACGACCCGCAGCGACCATGCATGCGCGCCCTCTTCGCCGAGGCTCAGCGCCACGCCTCCCGCGCGCGGCCGGCGCAGGCTGAGGCTGATATTCTCGAACGTCCATTTGTTGCCGCGCTGCTGATCGTCAACGACCAGGACGCCATTCTTCAAACCGATTTCGTTGAGGTTTTGGCCGTCGAGGCCCGTCAGGCTGAGGCTATCGAGCCAATCGAGGCCGGCCAGCAATCCGCTTGTCGCGGGACTTGCGGCCGGCGCGGCCGTGCCGGATTGAGCGCCAGACGCCGCCGGGGCGGACGGCTGACCTGTTGAAGGCTGACCTGTCGAAGGCTGACCTGTCGCGGACAGCGCCATTGCGGCGCCGGCCAGCCGTTTCGAGGCGACGCCGGTTGCCAGCGGCTTGGCGGTATCGCCGGTAGAGACGGTCACATAGCCGTCCCGCGTGATGCGGACCGCAAGCTCGGCGTCCACCAGATTCAGGCTCTCGGCCCGAAGACGCCCCATCAAGAGCGCAACGCCGGAAAGCTTGACTTCGGCCTTGGGCGCGGTCGCGACGATCGCATGGTCGTGATCGCGCACGATGATGTCGCGGATACGAACAGCAATGCGGATCCGCCCTGCCCGTTCGATCTGCGTGCCGCCGACCTCGACCGTGTTGCCGTTGCCGATGTTCTCTTCGATCGCGGCCGCCAGCCAAGGCGTGGCAATATCGAGGTTGATCGGGCCGGCACCGAGCCGCCACCACAGGGCACCGAAGCAGCCCGCAAAGATCACCATCAAGGCGGCGATGACGATCGCGAGCCGCTTGACCCAGCGTTCCCCAATCACCCATCGCCGCAATGCCGAAGCCTTGTCGCCGATCCGATCTATTCTGGAGTTCGATCCGGAGAGTAGACGGCGCGCGTGACGACCCGCCGCCTCCTGATCCCACTCCCGGTCTTCCCACCGCATCGGAGGGATATCGGCGGATTCGGGCATTTGGTGGTGCGCTTGACCGGAGGGTTGGGCCGGGGGCGTCCTTGCCATTCTCTCTTGATGCCGGCGCTCGCCAGAGGATCGGTCGGCGCCCGCGACCCGCCCGTCGCCAAGGACCGGACGCTCCTGTGCCGGCGGAAATCCTTGAGTGGTCCTGTTGCTCGTCTTGCTCGTCATCTGGCGCTAACTGCTCCTTTAACGAGCGAACAAGTGCGTCGAATTTCTGGTAACCATACTCCGGTGCCGTCAGACTTGCCCAGCCGCCAGCCCGATTCCGGTGCGTCGGACAAGACCCGCAATACTCCCATGATTGATCCGCCGAAAGCGACGAAAGGAAGGCGTATGTCCAAGAAATCGCGCAAGAAAACCTCCAAAACCACGCCGCGCTGGCCGGTCAAGGCAAAATCCAAGGAAAAGCCCAACGAAAACTCCAAGGAGAAATCCAAGGAAAAAACCAAGGCAAAGTCGGTAGCGCGGGCGAAAACAAAAGACGCGAAAATCACCGGCGTTGCGGCGAACAAATCAAGCAACAAGACCGCCCGCGCAGCATCGCATAAGGCCGATTCGAAACGGTTAAAATCTTCTAATGGAGCCGGCGGTTCGGCCGGAGCGGATCGTTCCGCTGTGGACAAGCGAGCAATCCTTGCCGAGGGCTCGGAAGCACCCGTCTTCCGCCTGCCGCGCGACGGCGGCGATACGGTCGGGCTTTCGGACTTTTCAGGCCAGAAATTGGTGCTGTTCTTCTATCCGCGGGCCGATACTCCTGGTTGTACCCGCGAAGCCATCGACTTCACGCGCCTGTCGGATGCCTTTGCCGAAAGCGGCACCACGGTGTTGGGCATTTCGGCCGATCCTCTGAAGGCGCAGGAGAAGTTCCGGGACAAGCACAAGCTATCGGTTCCTCTCGTGTCGGACGAAAAACACGAGATGTTGCAGGCCTATGGAGCCTGGGGAGAAAAATCCATGTATGGCAAAACCTTCCTTGGGATTATTCGCACCACGGTTTTGATCGGCGCTGACGGGCGGATCGCCAGGGTGTGGCGTCACGTCAAGGTCGACGGGCATGCCGATGAGGTGCTTGCCGCGGCACGGACGCTCTAGAAGACCCCTCTTGTTCTGACGCGTTTTCTTCACGCGAACCGGTACCCACCGCGCATCAAGTGCGGAGCAGGCTTTCGCTCGAAAACGCTCTAGAAACCCAGGAAGATCAGGGAAATCCGGCGGCGGCGTTCTCGGAAAATTAACCATGAGGGGGTCAAATTGCTTCCGCTTATTTGGCCGTACGGAACTCCCATCCGACCGGCGCGGGAGTGCCGATGTCGTACCGTTCCGGTCACACTTATTCCGAGTACCCCCAGCACCGTCCTCATAACCACGGCCGGACGCCACCGCGCCACGGAACCGCGGGCCACGCGCCCGCCGCTGCCCCGTCCACGCAGTCCCCAACCGGTTACACTCTGGTCCACGCCGGCAAACAGGTTCGATTCGGACCTGTCGTGTTCTGGATCGTGGTCGGTACGGTTACCCTGCTAGGGCTGTGGTCGGCCGCGACCGCCACTTATTTCGCCTTTCGCGACGACGTCCTGACCCGGCTGATCGCCCGCCAGGCGGAGATGCAATACGCCTACGAGGATCGAATCGCCGAACTGCGCGCCCGGATTGACCGCGCCAGCAGCCGCCAGTTGCTCGATCAGGAGCAGTTCGACCAGAAGCTCGAACAGATCATGCGCCGCCAGACGACGCTGGAATCCCGCGCCACCGCGCTCGGCGCCATTCCCGAAGTCACCGGATCGATCAAGCAGCCCACGCGCGGGCCGGCCGCTTCCGATGCAGGTAGCGGAACGCCGAAACCGTCGCCGATCAGCGACACCGTCATCTTCGTGGCGCCGCCGGATCGCGAGGCTCGCCTTGAGTCGCGCGCCCCGATCATCGCAAGTCCTGCGCCCAGCCGCTTCGCCAAAGTTCAGGGCGTCGACAACGTGCTGCTCCGCCTGCAGACCTCGCTCGATCAGGTGGAAGGCCGTCAGCTGGCGGCGCTCAATTCGTATCAGGACGGCATGGATTCGCGGGTGCGGCGCATGCGCGGCGTGATCAGCGATCTCGGCCTCGACATGGCGCATCTAGAAGCCAGCGTCCCGCGCACGGCGATGGGCGGCCCGTTCGTGCCGGTCAAGCTTTCGCCTGACGCCGGCCCGTTCGATCGCCAGCTCACCCGCATCAACATCGCGCGGGCGCAGATGGACCGGCTGAACCGGACCCTGGCGCTCGTCCCTTACCGCAAGCCGGTGATTGGCGAAGTCGAGTTCACCTCCGGTTTCGGCGTGCGCAGCGACCCGTTCCTCGGCCGGCCCGCCATGCATACCGGCCTCGATTTCCGCGCCTCGATGGGCGATCCCGTGCGCGCGACCGCGAACGGCAAGGTGGTCTCGGCCGGATGGAGCGGCGGGTACGGCCGCATGATCGAGATCGATCACGGCAACGGCCTGTCGACCCGCTACGGCCATCTGTCCGAAATCGGCGTCAGGATCGGCGAAACCGTCAAGATCGGCCAGGTCATCGGCGAGGTCGGCTCGACCGGCCGCTCGACCGGCCCGCATCTGCATTATGAGACGCGGATCGACGGCGAGGCGGTTGATCCGCAGAAATTTTTGCGCGCGGGTGTGCGGTTGAGTGCGGTGTGAGTTGCCCGCGTCTGAGCAAGGCCCGCAGGGCGGGTTGGTTAGCCGACCCGTCCGCCGTAGCTCGCAGAGCGAAGGCGGAAGGCGTAACGCGCCGAACGATTGTCACAGCCGATCAAACGATGGCGGATTTACGCTGTCGCTAAATCGGCCCTACCGGCTGCCCGCTACGGATGAGATGGTTGTGCTCTCTAGACAGCCACGCCCTCAAGGTACAGCATTGGAACCGTCATCTCCACGCATCCGTCACGTTCTGCGGCGGCGTTTAGCTGGACTTCGAGAGTATTGAAGACTTGCCGTTCATTATCAGTGCCGACAGCTTGCCGCCAGCCGTCGAGGAACCATTTCACAAGCGAGTGGCGTAGCATCGTCGATCCGTCGACGAAACGGATTCGGAAACTCTGTTCGAAGCAACGAGAGACGGTGAACCCACTGTCAACGAGGAAGTTCGTGATTGCGTGCTTCGAGTGCCGGTGTGCCTCTTCACGACGCAGTGCGTCGTGGGCCGGCTCCAACCCGGACGCGCTGAGGATCGCATCCAACAAGGCATAAAGCGCACCGAAGTGACCCTGCACGTTGGTGGTGAGAATGAGGCGCGCGTCCGGCTTTGCGACGCGCCTGCACTCCCGGAGCGCCGCCCGCGCGTCGCGGAAATTGTTGATGCCGATATTAGAGACCACCAGATCAAAGTGTGCGTTTGGGAACGGCATTGATGCGACGTCGGCCTCGATGAGGTCGACGTTGGTCAGACCGTGAAGTTCAAGCTTTACTCGCGCGCGCTCAAGCGCATCGGGCCAGATATCGATGCCTATGAAGTGTGACGATGTGCCGTGCACATGCGCGAGCTCAAGCAGGGGAAAGCCAGTACCGCAGCCGACATCGAGGCCGCGGATACCACGGCGGATTTCCAAGTGATCAAACAACAGCGCACCAAAGCGTGCACTCCAGAACGAGGTCTCATCATAGATTTCAGCCAGCCGTGACGGCATCCAACCGGGTGGGTGGTCCAGGAAGTGATGCATGAGGCTGCCTTTTTCTGCTGGAGCATGATCCGGAAAAAGCCCGCCCCGCACTTGATGCGGGGTGGGTACCGGTTTTCCCTCGCGACAAACGCGGAACGCGTTTGCGCGGAGATCATGCTCAAACAATAAGCTAGAGCGCGATGATGATTCATCCTGAAATCATCGCGCTCTAGGCATGCACGATAGGGAAAATGGCTCCGTTGAGCCATGGAAAGTTGAGTCTTGGAAAATAGGTCTCACGAGATTACTTCAGCGACGTTGCCCAAATCTCCGTCTCGATTCGCGCTTTCGTTTGGCTCGATACGATTGTCGGTGCTGCATGTGCAGTTCGTACCGGACCGCAGGACGAAACGATGGCAGATTACGCCATGCTAACCGCCTACGGGCTAGAAGAATTCGCTGAGGAACGCCGTCGCCTCATCCGAGATGCCGACGATCTTGTTCGTTGCCTGGCGATAGAATTTGAAATTGAGCTCGGTCCCCCCTTGGCCGTCATTCCAGTCGGTGAAAGGTTTGAGCTCGCTCCGCCCCAGCGGCCGCTTCGCGAGCGCGGTGCGTCTGATGGTGAGGCTCACACGCGGCGTTTGCCTGATGATGCCGCGCTTCTTCGCGATCGCTTCGGCGGACGTGACTACGCCGCGCGCGATGAGGCCTTGCCCGCCTTCGTTCTCGCTCGCGAACACGAAGACCGTGTCGCCCTCGGCGATATGCTTACCGCCATACATCGTCTTTTGCGCTGACAACGCGAACGTCTTCGCCCGCGGATCGCAAATCCCGGCTTTGATCGCAAACGCCATGCTTCTCCTCTCCCGCCCCAAATCAGTATCACTCTAATCCGCCCTGCAGGCCGCATGTGCGGCGCCCCGGTGACAACGCAGGGCTATCGCATATGAGGAAAGAAGCCAGGTCAGGCAATCTTTTCGCGGCCATCCTTCGAGACGTCCGCCTTCGACGGCCCCTCAGGGATGAGGCTGTTTTCGCGGCGAAACCTTAAACCCTCATGGTGAGGGCGCGGCAATGCCGCGCGTCTCGAACCATGAGGCCCGAGACGATCGTGGCCCTGCAAAATTCATATGCGATGGCCCCGGTGACAGCGGGAGAGAGCCCGTCATCCCTGTACTAACCGATTTGCCCGTCGTGCCATTGTGCCGCAGCGGCAATCGTTGATCTCACCCCCAAATCAGTGGCTACCTCTGACTCGTCTCGTTCCCGCAAGAGGGGCGGCTCGCGATCGTCACGGACGTTGGGTACGGGATGCGATGGACGCGATAGCGTCAGGCGCGCAGGTCAAATGGCGCGCGGACGAATGATGCTGACGCGGACGGCGAAGTCGTGTGGT
>WNGJ01004101.1_pt1 | contig 15463 bp, 14 predicted proteins | sample 5400611 | NCBI WGS metagenome assembly WNGJ01 (sample SAMN13153375, study PRJNA577476) | soil metagenome | isolation source: 40 cm soil or saprolite under Garry oak tree replicate 1 | place: USA:California | collected 2016-06-15
CCAGGTCTGCGTTGGTCGGGGAATTGGCGGACCCCTGGGCCGCGGAAACAATGGTAGACCGTATCACGCTATCGTTTGAGAGGGTGGTGATGATGGAAATGGTGTCGACGTTCAGGCCTACGGCGATAACGAGTCCCAGTGCGAAGATGATCAGCTGCACTCTCCGCTTGTACCAGCCGGAAACACGGTCCATCGTTTCATTGTACCAAGCTTCTATATTGGCCAGCACTTTTGCGGGATCGCTCTTGGTATTATTTATGAGCAATTCAAGGGCCTCTGGAATGGAGTTGTTTGCCGCATCGGGGTTATTTTTGTAAGCTTGAACGGCCTTTGTATTCATTAATGCGACTGCGAAGGTATCCGCAGGGATGTAGGAGGGTTTACGCGGTTTGCCAGACGCTGCATTCTGAGAAAGTCCCTTGATAAGCGGGTTTTCATAGAGTTGATTAACCAGCTCCTTCCCTTGCTTCCCTTGTGGAGTAGCCAGCATATTAGTAATGCCCTCCTCAAGGGTTTTTGCACGCAAAGCAAAGAAACGAGCAATTACCTGCTCGTTAATGGTGGAACAGAGCAGGCTCAAGAGCAGATATACAAAAACAAGACCAGTAGCTACCTCGAGAACGTTGGAACCGAACATGAGCACCTCCGCTGAACGAAAGAGTGTTTGGTAAGCAAGCAGGAAACATGCATATAGTTTGTGCGATCAGGCCGCTAGCCATCTGATCGCACAGACATGCTAGATTACACTACTGTGGCAACATGATTGTTGGCTATTGCAAGCACGATGTCAGTGAACTGCTTTACGAACTGCTCTTCATTATCCCAGTAGTTGTGAGCCTGTAATCCCCCACCATGGCTATTTTTAATGTTATCCACTGGGAGGTCCTTGACATTAATCCAGGAGAGCGTCTCACTATTGAGATCAATGCGGCTGAACAGTTTGACGTCCGATGGTACTATCTTATCGCCCACGCGCCAGGAGTTGGGTGGACCAAGCGGGTCGGCGACAGGGTCGCGTGGATCCCAGAAGTTGTACCAGGGCTCGACCGGATAGCGGCACTGGATCTGGTTCCCCCAATGGAAGAGATCAATATACTTGCGCAACGGACTACCAGCTGTGACGAATGCCTTGATTTTACGGGTGACCTCTTGCGGCAGGTGGCGTAAGACATCAAATGCAACCACCGTCCCATTGCTATGCGTGTTGAGAACAATGTTGCCTACGTCTTCACGATAGGCGAGACGCATGAGTGCTTCATACACAAAACTCCGCACCCGCTCGCGTTCCTCGTTGTGACAGACATAACATGCCACATCATCCTCAAGAATTCTTAACGCTGGCAGCAGCCCGGGAGACGGTGCAGGCGCGGCTTGCCCGTGTTGTCCCAGTTGTTTGATAGACCTGGACCCCAGGTCGGTGCGCGGACGAGAGCTGGTGGGTTCCTGATCCTTAGCGGCATGGTGTCCGATCATCGCCAGCCCGTCAGCCACGGCCAAATGTATCAGCCCCAGGGCACTGCCATAGTGCGAAGCGGAAAAGAGGGTTGTCTCAAGAGTTATCAAAGTCGCGCCAATCTCTGGCCCCTTTGGTTCCAGATTTGAGTAGACGAGCGCGACGTGGGAGATAGATCCATCTCTGGCATCTTTATCAACCAGGGGAGCACCTGTTGTGTCCACACCCTGCTTGTTGTCGTACCAGACACCGAGGCGTTTCATTCCCTCTTCGCTACTTACATTACCTTGATCGTCAGGCCAACGGCTCTCCACATAAATGGCACCATTATCCCCGGGTTTGCCGCGCTCTCGGTTAGGATCATCGTTGAGCTCTTCTTCGAGGCATTTCTTGAGATGCTGATGGAGCGGATCAGCATAGCCAGAGTTATTTACTCCAGCCTGAGGTGGTTGCTCAAAACCAATACCATGTAGTGTTACCAGGCAGGTAATATTGGAAGCCATAGCTTCTGTCCTCCACTTCTTTGCTGTAATGTGCGGATAATCCAAACATGGTTCGCCTAAAATGCTGTACGAACATACAGTTGTCAATACACAAGAACGTATAGTAGACACCCCCAGAGCCGCTCATGCCTGCTGGCGCGCTTTGCCTGTGAGAAAACGCGTGAGAACTCTCACGCTCTTTATCTTCGATTAATATATTGACGACGCATCTGGAGAATTTTAGCATGCCAGTCGATTTTACGAGGAAAGTTCGCCGTGCATTTTTCTTTACAACAAGAAACGAGGCAAAGCAGCGCTGCTTTGCCTCGTTTCTTGTTGGACTCTTCTACCTTCCCGGCAAGAAAGCCAGCAAGCTCCTGGCCGCGGGACCTGCCAGTACCAGCACCACCTCTGAAGCAAACGTAATCACAACCAGCGCTGCCGTCGTCAATGCAATCGCCGATGTCAATCCTATAGGTATCGTCAAATGATCCTCTTTGGGCGGCGGATCAAAGTACATCACTTTCACAATACGCCCGTAGTAGACTACCGAGATGACAGTGTTAAGTAAAGCGATAATCACCAGCCAGGCAAACCCCTCGCCCCAGGCAGCCGTGAAGACAACGACTTTGCTCACAAACCCTGCCAGGGGTGGAATACCGGCAAGGGAAAGCAGACATAATGCTGTGCCCGCACTCAGCAAAGGCGCGCGCCTCGCCAATCCCCGGAAATCATCGATCTTTTCTCCGCCCGTCGCATTTGCAAGGGCAATAATGCCAGCGAAAGCTCCAATGTTTGTGATCACGTACACCAGGATATAGAATAGCACCGCCACGATACCGGCCGCGTTTTTGCCTGAGACGCTGGCAATCAAACCAACCAGGATATATCCGGCCTGCGCAATACTGGAATAAGCCATCAAGCGTTTCACATTTGTTTGCACCGCCGCTACGAGATTGCCCAGGGTCATCGACAGGACAGCCACGATTGCGAGGATGGTGACCAGCGAAGTGAGGTTGACCTGCCCCAGCCCACCGTAGATGAAGACCCGGATTAGCCCCGCAAAGCCCGCGGCCTTGGAGCCGACCGAGAAGAAGGCTGTTGAGGGCGTGGGCGATCCTTCGTAGATGTCTGGTGCCCACATGTGGAAAGGCACAGCCGAAATCTTGAAGCCGAAACCGGCCAGAACCAGCAATGATGCAATCAGTATGAGCACATTGCCATTCTGCACACCGTTCCTAATCGAGTTTGAAATAGTGATCAAGTCCGTTGTTCCCGTCAAGACATAGAGCAGGGCGAAACCGTAGAGCAAAATGGCCGAAGACATAGCGCCCAGTAGCACATACTTGACCGCAGCCTCTGCCGAACGTTCACCGGTACGCAGTAGACCGGCCATCACATACAGCGGCATAGTAGCCAGTTCGAGCGAGATGTAGACGGAGATCAGCTCGGTCGTGCTTCCCAAAAACATCATGCCCGTTAACGCGAAGAGCATGAGGGTGTAGAATTCTCCTTCGGCCTTGACGTATTTTCTCACGTAGTTGTACGACGCCGGTATCATCAGGGCGCCGATGAGCAGAAAGACGATATCAAAGTAGATAGCATAGGGATCTACGACGAACATGCCGAAGAATGCACGATTGGTATGGTTGGCAACCAGGTTATTGACCAGGAACGCCTGTGAGATAGTGAAGCCAATGGGTATGATGAGGCCAATGAGCGCAACCGCGGCCGTCACAATGCGGCGTTTGACGAACAGGTCAACCAGCATCACTACCAGTGCCAACAGCGCCAGGCTCAACTCTGGCGAGAGCAGGTACAGAGCAGAAATTTGAAACATACAAATGGCTCCTTGCGTCGCCGGGCACCCGGCGGGGGTGCCCTTATAGTTAATGTATTAGTCCTAGCGTGCTGGCTGCATGCATCAACGCAGACAGGCTGGGAGTAAGTGCGCCGATCAAAAAAGCTGGATAGATGCCAACAAACACAATCACCGCCCCGAGTGTAGTCAGTGGAATAGCTTCGCGCCAGTTGGCATCTTGCAACCAGTTCCACTTGGTATTGAAAGGGCCATAGAAAACGCGCTTGAGCATCCACAGCAGGTAACTGGCTGTGAGGATCATCGTAAAGACGGCGACGGCGGTAATGATTGTCGTGACCTGGTAGCTTGCGGTAAACGTGATATATTCTGCTACAAACCCGGCCAGTCCAGGCAAGCCAAGCGAAGCCAGGCCAGCGAAGGTAAAGAGTGTTGCCAGCAGCGGCATTTTCTTGGCTATGCCGCCGAATATGGCGATTTCGCGTGTGTGCGCACGGTCAGAGACCACGCCGACGCAGAAGAACAGCATGCCGGTGATGAGGCCGTGACTGATCATTTGTACCGATGCGCCTGTAAGCGCGGCCATGCCGAAAGGACTCACCTGGTTGCCGGCGGTCAGGGTAGCAGCTGCCGCACCAACACCCAGCAGGATCACGCCCATGTGGCTGACGCTGGAGTAAGCGATCAGCCTTTTCATATCTGTCTGGACGAGACAGATGCCTGCGCCGTAGAGGATATTAATAACCCCAATTACGATTAACCAGCTAGAGAACGCGTGTGTACCTGCTGGCAGCAGTGTCAGGCAGACGCGGATCAGCCCATATGCGCCCATCTTGAGCAAGATACCGGCCAGGATCACGCTCACCTCGGTTGGTGCGTCGGTGTGCGCGTCCGGCAGCCAGGTGTGGAACGGGAACATGGGTATCTTGATGGCGAAAGCTATGTAGATCAACAGGAACGTCAGCAGTTGCAGGCTCATCGTAATGCCAAACAGCGGAATCGTTACCGTCCCACTGAGAAAATGCGTTGAGAAATACTGCATGCTTGCCGTCGTGCCACCCAACTTAAAGTAGAGCAGCAGGATACCTGCCAGCATGAAGATACTGCCGAAGAACGTGTACAGCAGGAATTTCCAGGCCGAGTAGATGCGTCCCGGCATACCATGCTTGGGCGTATCATAGCCCCAGATGCCGATCAACAGGAACATGGGGGCCAGTTCGACTTCCCAGAAGAGGAAGAAGAGCAGCAGGTCGAGCGAGAGGAAGACGCCCATCACGCCTGTTTCCAGCAGCAGCAGCAGGGCCATGTATTCTTTGACTCGCGGCTTTTCCCAGCCGCCGATAATCGCCAGCATACTCAGCAGGGCATTCAGAATGACCAGCGGCAAGCTCAAGCCATCAACGCCCAGGAAATAGTCGATTCTGAAATGGACGTTGCTCGCCGTGAAGTCGATCCACGGCAGGTGGATCGAATCCGCCGGGTTATTGAGATTGCCAAAGTTATACCCGTTGGCGGCGATACGGAAGAAAATTACCAGGGAAAGCACGAAGGTGGCGGCCGCGAACAGCAGCGCCAACCAGCGGGCGATGCGTGCGGGTGTAGCGTACGCAGCCAATGCGCCGATCACCGGCAGAAGGAGTATCCACGTAAGATCACTTGCAAATATCACTGTCTTATCCTCACTTCACAAACACGGCCAGTACAAAGACGAGTATTGCCAGCACTGCAATACCACCGAAGAAGCCAACCATGTAAGCCTGCACTCTGCCCGTCTCCACCTTGCGCACGTCACGACCCGTGCCCGTTACCAGTTGCGCAATTCCGTTGACTATCCCATCGATGATGTAGGTATCAAAGGCCTGCTCGATGTGTGAAATGCCGAGCACGACATAACGAATCAGCAAGTCGTAGAGATCGTCAAAGTAGAACTTGCGCAGCAGGATGCGATGCAGCACCCGTAACACTGCGTTTCCCTGTACAACGGCGTTGATGCGCGCAAGCTCGACGCGCGTGTAGAGCGCGTATGCCCAGGCCAGCCCTACCAGCGAGACTGCTACAGTTAACCAGGTCTTCCAGTCAGTCAGGATCACGCTAAAGCTCAGGTTGGGAGCGCCAGGCTTTATGTAACTGAAGAAGCCAAACCAGTAGCCGGCCACGATGGAGGCGATTGCCAGCAGCACGAGCGGGATTGTGATCGTCAGGGGCGACTCATGTGGCTCACCTTCACCGCGATACGTTCCACCCCACAGACCACCCCATGCTCCGCCCTTGCCGCCAAATGCCAGGATGTAGGCACGCAGCATGTAGAAAGCAGTCAGACCGGACGTGAGCAGCACGATGATATAGAGCGCATAATACCCGTTGTCGTAAGCAAGCCCTATAATGGTATCCTTGCTGAAAAAGCCTGAAAAGAAAGGGAAACCGGAAATCGCCAGGACCGCGATTAACCAGGTAATAGCCGTAATGGGCATTTTGGGAGCTAACCCTCCCATCAGGCGCATATCCTGCACCTCTCTATGCATGGCATGATGCAGGCTATGCAGCACACTGCCCGCGCCCAGGAAGAGCAGGGCCTTGAAGAAGGCATGCGTGAAGAGGTGGAACATGCCGGGGCCAGGTCCATAGACATTGCCTGCTATACCCAGGCCAACGAACATATATCCCAGCTGGCTGATCGTCGAGAAAGCCAGCACGCGCTTGAAATCGGACTGCGCAATCGCGATCAACGCGGCAAAGATCGCTGTGATTCCACCGATCCAGGCTACAACCTGGAAAGCCGCCGGGTTGGCAGCCGCAAACAGCAAGAAGGTGCGTGCCACCATGTATACGCCTGCTGCGACCATTGTAGCCGCGTGGATCAGCGCGCTGACAGGTGTCGGGCCTTCCATAGCAGGCGGCAGCCAGACTTGTAACGGCACCTGCGCCGATTTACCTATCGCGCCGCAGAAGACCAGGATCATGGCGGCTGTCAGCACTGCCTTGTCCATGTGTGTCACGGCTGTTGCCAATTGGTTAAAATTAAAGGTGCCCGTATTGGCGAACAGGATCATAATACCGATAAGAAAGCCGACGTCGCCCACGCGGTTCGTGATAAAAGCTTCGATAGCCGCACTTGCAGGCGAGAGGCGGTCTTCCTCTGGCTTGGCGCGCTTATTGATCCAGAAGCCGATCAGCAGGTACGAACTGAGACCGACCAGTTCCCACCCGATAAAAATCACCAGGAAATTCTCGGCAAACACGATCATCAACATGGAAAAGGCGAAGAGCGAGAGGTAGGAGAAGAAACGTGCATACCCCGCCGAATTTTCCATGTAGCCCTGCGAGTAGAATTGCACAAGCAGTGAGACGGTGGTGACCACAACCATCATGGCGATTGCCAGGTTATCCAGGTGGAAGGAGACGGTATAGCTAGTCAAACCCTGGCAGAAGCTACCTTGACACCAGCTGTAAGAGATCTGCCCCAGGGAGATGCCCTGAGCCGGCAGCGGCGGAGCAATCGAGATCACGCCGGCGGTGTTGAGCAGCAAGATCCACGAATAGATGCAGCCCAGGGCCATGATCACAATACTGAGATAGCCACTTACCCTGGCCCCCGGCGTCAAACGCGGAACCTTGGGGTCCTCGATGTCCTCAAAGACCAGGTCTTCACCGCGCGGACCTTTCAAGTGTATGAGCTGGAAATCGCCATCAGCCTCGCCATGCTCCTCAGCTTCATGTTCTGCAGTAGCCGCTACTACCCTCCGGCGAGTTGCCAGGTCCCACATGCGTGTGCCGAAAATAATCACTGCAAATGCGAAAAGCGGTGAGAGCAGGATGAGCCATGAGTATTGATACAATGCCATGAGTTCACCACTTCATCATGTTTATTTCACCAACATCGACCGTGTTGCGTTTGCGGTAGATCGAGATGATCATTGCCAGCGCAACTGCCGCTTCCGCTGCGGCGACAGTGATAATAAAGATGGCAAAGATCTGCCCTGTCAGATAGGTAGACCAGGGCTTGACCGTGTTGTAGAAGGCGAAGCCGACCATGGTCACATTGACGGCATTGAGCATGATTTCGATGCCCATCAGTACAGCGACGGCATTGCGTTTGGACAGAGCGCCATACAGACCTATACAAAAAAGCACTGCGCCCAATACCAGGAAATGATTTAAAGTAAGACCCATCTCAGTTAGTCCTCCCTACCAATCACTATTGCACCTACGATGGCTACGAGCAGTACCAGAGAAGCAATTTCAAAGGGGAGCACATAGCTGTAGCAGGTGGGGCTGTACAATAATTGGCCGATGTAGGCAACGTTGTTTGGTGGCAGTATACAGGCGCTGTGGGACGGAGCATACGCAGCATAAGGCGCGTTGCCCGCGCGCGCTGTAGAATACTGGCTTAATGTGACCGCGGCGATAATACCCACGCAAACCAGCGCACTGATGATCGCGCCCAACCACCACTGTTTGTTGTTTGGGTTGCTATTCGTGCGTAAATTACTGGTGCGCGTGAGCATCAGCGCGAAAAGTATGAGAACAGTAACCGCTCCCGCGTAGATCAGAATCTGCACAATGGCGATAAATTCAGCATTCAGCAAAAGGTAGATACCTGCGGCCATCGCAAATACGACAACCAGTGCTAACGCGCTGTGTACGATATTGCGCAGTCCTACTACGAGCAGTGCGGAACCCACGAGGACGATGGCGATGATCCAAAAAAGTAGGGTAGCTAAATCCATAAGAAGAGAACCTCATTCTTCAAGTAAATAAATATGCCATTTTTATTGTATCATGCATCGCGCTTATAAAGCACGCCTGCTCTTGGCAGATTTTATCAAAACGTGTCACTGGTGACAAGGGCAAGCTTAAATGCACTTTCCGGCTATGTTATAATCATTACCAGGCGCTTGATTAAACAAATCGAATCTATTATCTGTGCAATAAGGCAATCAGCAGTATGAGTATCTCAGAACTATCTTCATATCGTGGCCTCGCAGGTGATCTCACCTGCCCTCGATGTAATGCTCCGTTGCTTCCACAGGCGACCTTTTGTAGTTCCTGTGGTGAGCGTCTCGACAAAAAGAAAGCTGTCTCCTCGCTTTTGCAGGATGAGCAGGATATTACGGCCCGCTATCGCCTTACATCACTTCTACGGCGCAGTCCCGGTGTAACCCTGTATTTTGCGCTTGACAACCAGCAAGCTCGCCAGGGTCAACAGAGCATGGTAGCCATGCGGGATATCGATATTACGCCCCTGGCTGACGAGGCGCGTGTACTGGCAATTGAGGCTGTACAACAGGAGTATGATTTACTACGACATTTGCACCTTCCTTATGTCATGCCTGTAGTCGATTTGCGTTACTCGCAAGGGCATCTCTATGTAGTTGCTGCCCAGACCGGTACAACTGGTGGTGGATCAATTGGCAATACACAGCGCCTGTATACGTTACAGGATTTCCTTCAGAGCGGGCAGGGCTTACCTTCGGAGCAGCAAACGCTAAGATGGATATGGCGTCTCTGTCAGGCTTTGGAGGGATTACATAAGCATCAAATTGTGGTCGGTGAACTCGACCCCTACACAATCATCCTGAATGAGAACAGCGAACAGGCTGAACCGGCTTTGATGATTTCGTGGCTGCTTCCGCAATTACGCAACTTGCTCACGTTGCCCGGGACATCGAAGACGCCAATGTCGTATTTCAGCGCTCCCGAAGCGCTACAAGGAAATGCCGAAGCGCGTTCCGATATTTACAGCCTGGGGGCAATTCTTTACTTGCTATTAACGGGGTCACCCCCCGGTGAGTCGATGCTGCGTGCTCAAAGGCCACTGCGTACTCCGCGCGAGTTGAATTCACGTATCAGTTCGCATGCGCATGATTGTGTGATGCAGGCACTGTCAATCGAGCCCTCGGGACGCTTCCAGAGCGCCGGTGCGATGGCGGAGGCTTTAAAAGATCCGCACTATCGCTTCCGCCCCCCGCGGACGACGAAACGGCTTCAGCGCGACAACGAGAGTGGAACCGCAGATGCGCCCGCTACGAGTGAAGGCGATGCTGAAACGGTGCGTATTGTAGCGCTCTCGCAGAAGCACCTGGTTAGTTGGCAAGCGTCTCACTCACAAACGGCCACAGAAGACCAGGTTCCACAGCAATCAGCAACTCCTGAGCAGGAGCAACAGCAGGCGGAAATGGAGCCAATTGAAGCTGAGCAACAGCAACAATCCTCGCCTCCGTTCGCATCAACTCCACCAGTTGAAGCGAGCAGTGAAGCCGAGTTTTTCGTGCCTGCTGACCAGGTGGGGGAGAAAGAGTCGGAATGGGGCTCCCAGGCGCCGTCTCAAGGCGAGATAGCATCCCCATCTCCACAAATTCCACGAAGCACTCCCGCGCCTACGTGGAGAGAGCGCGTCCCAGGGATATTTACGGCGATCACATCCAGGTTACTGAACAAGAGTCGTAGCAAGCAAACAGCATTAGCGTACCCTATAGATAGTGCCTCACAAAACGAGGCCACAGAGAGCTGGTTTAAGCAGTTGCAGCGTATGCTGCTGGGTCAGCAGCAGCATACAATCATGGCGGCGGCTCTAGTCGAATCACCCCTGCGCGTGCAGCCAAACCAGGCCTTTACACTTCGCCTGCATCTCATGGGTAGAGATGAGCCTGCACTCCCTCCTGGAGCTAAAAAGGGCGATCATCCCGCAGGGCTTAGCGGTCTTGTACACGGCGAAACGACTTTACTAGAGGTGCGTTCAGTGCTCCACCAGAGTTATACCTACATTGTGCAGCAAGCGACAGTCACTATACCAGCGGCGGGTTATGCTGCTGAAGTGTTGATCCCGATGCAACCGCTCTCCAATGCACCCGGCGGGCGACGCGATCGTTTGTATATATTTTTCCTGGATGAGCAGCGCAGTCCGCTCTACGAAAAACCATTCGTCGTGGAAGTCTTCGTTTCGCAGCTTGTGAAGCCAGGACACGAAGGCCACCAGGTGTTAGCCATCCCCGTGTAATAGTAGTCATTCTCAGAGCATAGCCAATTATTCCTATCCAGTATTGGAAAAGCTTTTCGGATTTGCCATCAATTCTCACCAAATGGTCGGTAGCGTATCCATCTCTAAGGGTTGCTGTTGAGAAGCGCTAAAGCGAGGGAGCAAGAGACCTCCCACCAACTGGAGTGGGCCCACTGAGCGTTCAGATGACTCACCTGGATGTAGACGGCTACTTCAGCTCCCTGGGGACTGCCGAAACAGCCCACTTGGCGAAACTCGCGTCGTAACTCGCGATTGGTCCGTTCTAACAACGAGGTCGTGCGCACTCCTTCGCGCACCATCCCGGGCAAGGAATAGTACTGGATCGTCTGCTCAAACTCGCGCTCAAAGGTAGCGACGGCTTGAGGCTGAGTCGACCGCCAGCGCTCCCCAAAGGCCAGGAGTCGGGCTCGCGCCTCTGGTGCACTCGTCGCTTGATAGACCGCAGCCGCTTGCTCAAGCAAGGATTTTTTCCTTTCCCGGTCTAAGCCGACACACTTGTCGCCGACATTGCGTAACTTGTGAAAGATGCACCGCTGCTGAACGAGCGCAGAGCCATAGACCTAGTCTAACGCTTGCTCCAATCCCTCGCTGCCATCACACACAATCGCTTGTAGCCCGGTTTCCAACTTGACCCCGCGCGCCCACAAGCGCTGCACGAGCCGTTCCCAAGCCGCTTGTTCCTCTTGGTCGGCGATCTCCCAGTCCAGGATTTGTCGCTTCTGGCTGCCGTCAGTCCACAGGCCGAGGGCGACAAGCACGACGAGGCGTTTACCCCGTTTCTGGTGCCGCTTGCGGTTATCCTCTTTGATGCCTTCCTGCTGGGTTTGCAGACTGAGCCAGATGCCATCAAACTGCACCACAGTCGGCACATCGCTAATTGGGGCGTGATGGGCTTCTTGCAGCAACGCTTCAAGTTGATTGATCCGTTCATTGATCGTGCATAATCCCACGTTTGATCCCAGCGTCGCTGCCCACTGCTGGCTCAAGTGGCGTGAGCTCTGACACAAGCCTCTGCCAAAGATGGCTCGCTGGGGCGCATCCAGCCAGATGCGCTGGTACTTGTCCAGGATGGCAAAATGCGCGACCACATCGTGCTGGCAGCGTTGGCATTCCAGCATCGGCACGCGCAACGGGCCCAGGTGCCCCCATCCCGTCTCCAGCGTGCGCTGGTAATGACCATCGCGGGTGAACTGGTTCGCATCACTCGAGTCGCAAAAGCATCACTTGACATCGACCCCTCCCGTATGGTACTCTTCTTCGTATAGGTAAAAATAACATAGGATGATACAACATATGTACGCTGAGATTGTGATTCTGGCCATGCTGCGACAACGGCCACAGCATGGCTACGAGATCAAAAAAGGCATCGAGCAGGTGTTTGGCGGGACGGTCGCACTCAATAATACGGTGCTCTACCCAACCCTCAAGCGCTTTGAAGAGGCGGGGGCGGTTGTGCGGCAGGTGGTGCAGCAGGAGGGCAAACCCAATCGCCATCTCTACCACCTGACCGAGCGCGGCATCGAGCTGCTGCACGCCTCGCTGTGCGATTTTCCCGCCGAGCAAGCCGCCAATGAAGCGGAGTTTTTTACGCGCGTCGCGTTCTTCGAGTTTCTCGAACCTCAGGAACGAGAGGCGATCCTGAAGACTCGCCTGGCCTATCTTCAGGGGTGCCTGGACTATCTCAATACCATGCAACAGATGGCCGATGAGGAGGACTGTGCTCCCAGCGCAGGCATCTCGATGTCCAATGCCCAGCGTGTCCTCGCCTTTCATCTCCAGCGCGTTCGCCACGAATATCAATGGGTCGTCACCTGGCTCGAAGAGGTGCAGGCAAACACCTCCTCGTCGTGAGATGCGGCCCTCTCCGCTTTGGTATGAAATAACGGGAAGGAGAAACCGATGACTGAACAACACACGCTTCTGTGGGAACCTGGTCCAAGTGCCGCGCCCTTGCCTCCGCTGGTGGACCTTTCAGGGGTGACACAGGAAGAGCAACCGCTTGTCTCGCTCTATCGCACCTACGGACCGGTCTTCTGCCTCCCACACCCGGGGCAGGAACCACGGATCATCCTGGCAGGTCCAGAGATCAACGTCTTTCTGGCCCGCCATGAGGATGAGTTTTTCACCACCGGAGAGCAGTGGGAACAATTCGACGCAATGATCAGCCAAAAGCCCAGCAGTAGGATGACCGAAGCACGGGATGGCGAGGCCAACCGCAGGCGTCGAGCGCAGAGCAGTCGGCACTGGTCACGCGCTCGTATCCTGAACCAGATCCCGCAAATCATCGAGATCACCCGTGCATGGACGCAGGACTGGCAGCCTGGCTCACGCATCGCAGTCCATGCGAGCATGCGCCGCCTCGTCGCGGAACAGCTAGGCCGGTTACTGCTCGGCATCTCAGCGGGCGACTATCTCGATGATTTTGTCACCTACCTCAACACGACGATCGTCAATACGCTCAGGGTTGGCAACCAGAGCGATGCTCGCTTCGATTCCCCTGAGTATCAACGGGCGGTCGAACGGGTGAACGAGTTTGGGCGCCTCGCCTATGAAGCGCACCTGCTGCATCCGCAACCCAACGGCACACCGGATATGATCGATGACGCCATGCGCGAAACGGCGCAGTATCCAGAACCATATCGCCGGGCCATCCTGGAGCACGTGGCGCTGGGACCAATGCTGGCAGGCATTGACACCGTGGCGAACTCCCTGAGTTTCATGCTCTACGCCCTGCTCGCCCTTCCTGGGGTCAGGCGTCGGGTGCAAGCAGAGGTTGATGCGGCCGTGGGCCGTGGTCCACTCTCCTGGGAGCAGCTCAAGCAGATGCCCGATTTGCAAGGGGCGATGATGGAGACCTTGCGGCGCTATCCGGTCGCAGGCGGCCATAGGGCGCGTGTCGCCAGACCGCTGACCTTTGCCGGCTATCGCCTGGAACCGGGCAATGAGGTGGAGGTGGCCATGACCGTGCCCCATTTCCTGGAGGAGTTGTATGCTAACCCCATGCTGTTTGATCTTGAGCGGTTCCGCCCGCCGCGCAACGAGCATCGCAAGCCGGGTGCCTACGCGCCATTTGGCCTGGGCGATCATACCTGCCTGGGGGCGGGTATCGCTGAAGTGCAGTTGATGGTCACGATGGCCACACTGCTCTCCACGTTCGCCTTGCAGTTTGATCCACCTGACTACCACCTGGTCATTGAAGAGCATCCCACCCCCGTTCCGGGGAACCATTTCCAGGTGCAGGTGAGAGAGCGCCGTGCTCCATCTACCCACGAGGAGAGGATGAGATGAGCAACGATGTGAGCTCTGCCCCTGGTATGAAGGACATCTCCTCCCCACGTTTTGCCGCATTGTACAACTGGATGATGGACCGACCTCTCGTCCGGCGCGGGTTTGATCCCTTGCGACGTGAGACCGTCGGGCAGGCACACGGAGTCGTGCTGGAGGTAGGTGCCGGTGGGGGGCAGAACTTCCCCTTTTACGACCCCACCTGCGTCGTGCGGGTGGAGGCGGTCGAGCCGGATGAGGCCATGCTGGTCGAGGCCAGGCGCCGCCTGACTGCTGCTCCCGTTCCCATCACGCTCACACGTGCTCCGGTCGAGGCTCTCCCGTTCCCCGATGCGCATTTCGAGAGCGCGGTGGTCACCCTCGTCCTCTGTTCCGTACGTGATCCAGAGCGCGGCCTGCGCGAGATCTGGCGCGTGCTCAAGCCGGGAGGGACACTCTTGCTCCTCGAACACGTGCGCGCGCAAGGAAGAATAGCTGCATGGGTCCAGGATGCATTGGTCCCCGTGACGACGCGCTGCATGGGCAATTGCCATTGGAACCGCGATACCCAGCAGGCGGTTTTGGGAACCGGCTTCCGGGCCACGCAGGTGCGTCAGCTCAGCGGAGGACTCCAGCCCATGCTGCTTTTGCACGCGACCCGTTCCCAAACGCAGGAGGAGATGAAAGCCTGCAAGGAATAAAACCGTTCTGCTCGGATAGGGCAGTAACGCCGAGAGGCGCACCAGCATGCCAGATGAAATGCATCCGCTCGTGCTGCGTCGATGAAGGAGAGAGGAGCAGGAAGAGCGTGCCTGAACATCACGAAAGACTCATTGCTCTCTACCAAAAACAGGCAAAAGACTATGACCAGAGCGGCATCCATGGGCTAGAACTATGGAGGAGAGAAGCGGTCAAGCGGCTCCACTTGAAGCGCGACGACCTGGTGGTGGATCTTGGCTGTGGGACTGGCCTCAATTTCCCCTGGTTGCAGAAAGCGGTTGGCCCGCAGGGCAGAATCATTGGGGTGGATCTGACCGATGCCATGCTTGAACAGGCCAGACTTCGCGTTGCCAAAGAGGGCTGGAAGAACGTGGAACTCGTGCCAGCCGATGCAGCCTCCTATGAGTTCCCTGCCCAGGTGAACGGTATTCTCTCGACATTTGCCCTCACCTTTATCCCGCAGGCGAGGCTGGTGATCCAGAATGGCTGCCGGGCTTTGGCGCCTGGAGCGCGGTGGGTCGTGTTGGACATGGCCTGGCCTCGCGTGTGGCCCTTGTGGTTACACCACCTGCTGTTCTTCAATCGCTTCTTTGGGAATCAACAGGATTGTTGAGCACGGTTTTTGCGGAAGAGCCTCTCTCATGAGAGCGTTTACAAGTGTTACGGCTTTTGTAGAGATTTCGTTTTAGGAGTAGTGAGCATAGAGC
>WNGJ01009633.1_pt1 | contig 15462 bp, 21 predicted proteins | sample 5400611 | NCBI WGS metagenome assembly WNGJ01 (sample SAMN13153375, study PRJNA577476) | soil metagenome | isolation source: 40 cm soil or saprolite under Garry oak tree replicate 1 | place: USA:California | collected 2016-06-15
GGATGCTACTACAGGTGGCCATGTGCTCACCTACAAGGGCAATACCGACGTAGTGAATACCATAGCGTGGTCACCTGATGGCAAACATATCGCCTCCGGCGGTTATGATAACGTCGTAAAGGTCTGGGATGCCTCCACGAGCAATACTCTTTACACATTCAAAGGCCACTCCGACCTGGTGAATGGAGTAGCATGGTCGCCCGATAGCAAGCGCATCGCCTCTGGAAGCCACGATAACACGGTCCAGGTGTGGGACGCTGCCACAGGGGGCAATGTCTATATTTATAAAGGTCATACCGACTTCCTTACCGCTGTAGCATGGTCACCCGACGGCACGCGCATCGCCTCTGGCAGTAGTGATAATTCTGTGCAGGTGTGGGATGCCACTACGGGAGGCCACAAAGTTAGCTTTACTGGCCACGGCTCCTGGGTGTTCGCCGTGGCGTGGTCGCCCAATGGAAAGCGTATCGCCTCCGCTTCTGTGAATAAGATGGTACTGGTCTGGGATGCCGACACAGGCAATAACGTCTTCACCTACAAAGGTCATACCGACGGAGTGAATGCCGTAGCGTGGTCGCCCGATGGCAAACGTATCTCCTCTGGCAGTGACGATAAAACCGTGCAGGTCTGGGATGCCGCCACGGGCGGGAACGTTTTCATCTACAAAGGCCATACCGACATTGTAAGAGCCGTACCATGGTCACCGGATGCCAGGAAACTCATCGCCTCCGGGAGCAACGACCAGACAGTGCAGGTATGGCAGGCAAGTACCTGAGGAAGCAGCCAAATAGCTCAAACGTCCCGAAACTCACTCTCTGGACCTGCTGGTGATCCATCAATCGCTGGTGACGGACATTAAGACACTCCCAAGAGGTCATTTCGTGCTTCTAGCCTCTCAACCAGACAAAGGCATGTTTCTGGCCGCTCTCGATTACGGTGCATGTGGCTATTTGCTGGAGAATGCCTCAGTAGACCTGGTGCGAAAGATGTTGGATCTCAACGATGAAGCGTTCAATTGGTGTAAGTTTGTTCCCTCACCTGCCAGCATCAGTCGCGCCAGAGCGGCTCTGGGCTGGACACAAAAAAACCCTGGTAGCCCAGGAACAGTATGAACACCACTCTAGTATAATTAAAAAGAAGTCTTGTAGTCCACAAGTGAAGAGTAGTAGGAGCATGCCAACTATGGACCAGATTGATATCACCATTGACAAGGTGTGTACAACATGTCGGACAAAAACACCCCTTCGTTATCTCCCTACATTAGTCACCTTAAGCGAACGCATAACCATTGAGCACATCTTCACGTTGTTTGAGGTCCAGATGGAGATGGTGAGGGTAGCGGTTCGCATCCCGTGTGCCGATGTCTCCCATCATCTTGCCTGTGAAGTACTGCTCCTTGAATTGCATCTCATTGACCAGGGTCTCGCATCAGGCTTGAAATCCGCTTCTTGCTGTCCTGTTTGTTCCTGCTCCCGTTGCCATATCCCCTTGGCACGTTTCTCTGCATAGGTGGGAAGCAGGACAGACAGCACGTCCACAACGACCTGCTCCGCAAGATCTCTGTTCCCGCTGCTATTGGTCAAGATAGCCACCACTACCTGGGCCGCTGGAACCATCTTCAGCAGCGCGTCGACTCCGTCCATGCCGCCACCATGGCCAATCATGCAATGATCCTCAGTTCCAGCGTATATTTTCCAACCAATTCCATATCCTTCGATATTGTTCTGACGAACACTGAGGACCTGCATCTCATCCAGCGTTTCATCCGACAAAATGGTTTTCTGATCAGGGAGAGGCTGCTTCAAGTGAAACATGCCGAAGCGCATAAGGTCATGCACGCTGCAGTAGACCGCCGATGCCCCAGGATGGTCGAAATCGTAAAAGGGATACCGTACCCCATCGGACCCATAGCGTTGGGCCTGGAACCCTTCCAGGCCAGGCCCAATGTTCACGGAAGCGCGTAACATGCCAAGTGGGAGAAAGACCTCCTCGCGGAGAAAGTCTGCATAACTTTTCCCGGAAAGCCGCGCAATTACTTCACTCAGAAGGAATGGCTATTCTCCACCGGCGCTCTGACCGAATCGCTCAATGAGGCGTGCCGCTTGAGCTGCTCCCCCATACGCGCGCATCCTTTTGCCCGCGCGAGCGGCGTTGGAGGCTATGGACGGATCCGTGAGCACGCGCCTGATCGCCGCCCGCAGCGCTTCCACGCGCACCTGTTTCTTCCCGCGATCATGCTCGACCGGTACCAGAGCTCCTGCACCTAACGCTGCAATCCGCCGCGCGTTGCTCTCGCGTTCTGCGTAGGTCGGGATGATGACGGCAGGTTTGCCCATGTAGAGCCCGGTCTGGCAAGAGCCATAGCCCCCGTGGTGGATCAGCACATCGCTCCTATCTGCCATCGCCAATCCTGGAACGTAGGGTTCGTGGCGGAAGTTGGCCGGCAAAGGGAGCACTTCCTTCGGCAGGGGGTGATGTCCCGTCGTCAAGACGACGTGCATATCTTCGTTGGCCAGCGCAGCGATGCAGGCACGCACGACGACCATCGAGTCGAGCGTTTCGCTCTTCGACGAATAGCGAGGATTGCCCGAATACACCCAGATCAGAGGCTTTTCCCTCCCGAGACTCTTGATCCAATCTGGCAATGTCGCTCCTGGCTTTTGCCACAGGATCGGACCAACGTAGGTGACATCAGCAGTTGCGGGAAGCGGATCGGTCTCCGGCATTCCCACCACTAAGGTCAGATCACCCAAACACAACTCTCCTAACGTGCTGATCGGTGGCAGACCGTTCTCGGCAAGCACCTTGTTCATCACTGGGACCGGCGTTGGCAGATGCGAAGGGGGCGTCTTCCACCAGATGAACCCCTGACTGGCTGGATGGGCATCGGCCTGAATGACGGTGACTACGGGAATGTTCTGCGCCCGAGCGGCCATCACCGCCAGGGGATTCCAAAAGTCGACAACCACGTCCGCCCCACAGTCGACCATCGTCTCCTGTAAAGCCGAACAACTGGCACGAACGAAGCCTTCATTCAACAGACCCATCAGCGCCCCTGCATGATCCATATTCCAGACTTCTAAGGTGTTTGGCGCTGACTTGAGGGGCAAGGCTGGTATGAGCTGACTGATGAAACGGAAGAGGTTGTCATAGCGCTGCCTCCATTGGCCCGAGGTGATGAAACGCACCAGCTCTTGCAGGCTCTGATCCCCTCTCATGAGATCGTAGATCGGGTGCCTGGGGACAAGGTTGTCAAAACCCGCTTCGGCAATCAAGCGGCTGGGGGCTTTGGCTGGACTACAGAACAAGATCGTATGCCCCTGCTCTGCCAGTTCACAGGCAATCGGCAGGGACCGCGTCAGCAAGCCGAGATCATTGGTAGGCAGGGTCGTGAAAAGAAACGTCGTCATGATCAATCAGTCTCCCATTCGCGTCGAAGCGCGCATCAACGTGCTTCCCATTCCAACTGGTCGTGTTGGCACCTCATCTCTGGAGGAAACGAGGAGGTCTCTTACGCTGGACTGTCAGTGAACAAGCCATGATACAAAAGACTTGCCAAACTGGCGACGACTGCATCAGGTTCTTCTAAGGGAGTCTCCGCAAGCTGCAAAAGCAGCAGAGCGAATGCCCATGCCAGGGTCTCTCTATCGACCTCCTGCCGCGCTCCCGGTACAAAGGACAGCGCCCGAAAGAGCAGCGTGAGTTGGGAGGCTGACCAGGTTTCGATCTGTTGATGCAGCTCCAGCAATTCCCGATCCCGCACCGCCGCCTCGTGCCAGGCCCGGTAGGCTCCTGCATAAGCCCAATCCACGGTCAGGGCCTGACGAATCAGGCGGGCGATACCGTCACGAATATCGGCGGGTGCAGAGCTTTTGGCCTCCCATGAAAGCCCGGAAACTTCTTGCAAGAGTCGATCCATCAAGACCAGCAAGATCTGTCGTTTCGATGTAAAGTGCTGATAAAAGCCGCCCACAGCCACCTCTGCGGACCGCGCAATATCCTCAATAGAAGTCTGCTCATAGCCCCGCTCAGCAAAGAGCGCCAGAGCCGACATCAGCAGGGCCTCCCGTTTCCGCCGGCTTCGCTCTTGCTTGGGAGCAGGAGGAAGCTGTTGCCCGGCTAACACATCGGGACGCGCACTCGGTGTCCATTCCTTCTCAGGTTCAGGCGAGGACATCGGCATGCACAAACTCCGTAATCTGTTGGGCTAAGACCTCTGGCTGATCGACCGGCACAAAGGCGCGGCAGTGGGAAAGGAATTGAAGCCGCGCATTAGAAAACGCTTGTTGGAGACGCCTGGCAAGACGCTCCGAGAAGAAGGGATCATCTTTTCCCCACAGCAGCAGGACCGGATGCTGAAAGCCAGAGAAACAACGAGCTGCTTCCAGTGTGTAGCGATTGGAGACCGCTTGCAAGAAGCGGGTCACGTCACGACGCGCCCCTGGAAGATGAAGCAGAGGATGGAAGAAAGCATCGAGTTCATCCAGCTCTGGACGACGATGGGCAAGGGCTGCCACAAACAGACGTTGAGCGGAACGAGCGCGAAGCACCCAGGCCAGGAAATTTGCGAACCCTATCCCAAAGACCCGTGCCCCATAATGGAAAGGACTGACCAGGGGCGGGAAAAATTGCTCAAAGGCATCGCAGTTGGTGAGGACGAGACGGGCAATCCGTTGGGGATGGTGTGCAATCACCAGTTGGCAAATGGCCCCCCCGGTATCATTGCCGATCAAGGTCACCTCGTGGAGATCAAGTGCTTCCAGAAAATCCGCCACGAGGTGAGCCACCCCAAGGGGACTCAGATCCGCATCTGGCTGCAAGGGGTGCGAATGAGCCCCCAGAGGAAGGTCTGGAGCAATGCAGCGAAATTGTGAGACGAGACGAGGGATCACACGACTCCAGAGCAGACTGTTCGCCAGTAAGCCATGAATGAAGACGAGTGTTGGTCCAGTTCCCTGATCGCAATAGCGTACAGTTCCTTGAGGAAGTGAAACCTCCTGGAAAGCGCCAAGCGGAGCAGCGGTAGCCATAGACACCTCCGAATGAGTTATATATTGAACCTGAATTCTTATTCAATTTTAACAGAGAAAGAGATGATTGTCAAGGCCTATCCTCACACTCGGGACACCCATCGGGACAAAACCGGGACAGTGCCTCATGACAGCGAGACGCTACACCTCCTACGCTTCAATCAGAGAACAAGAAGTAGACAGGAAGAGCATCTCGACTGCCTCATGACAGCGAGACGCTACACCTCCTACGCTTCAATCAGAGAACAAGAAGTAGACAGGAAGAGCATCTCGACTGCTCTCTTCAGCAGCATCCCGCTCCGCGTCTGCTCTTGAGACGTCCTGTTCATCTATTCTGAAGGAGGTAGTAAGCATATGTCCGTATGTCTTCAAGGCCAATTGTTATTGGTCGGTGCCATCGGCGCGGTCCTCTCATCGCTGCTCATCTTTCTTATTCCTGGTCCAGATGGCCTCGGTGGTCCTGGATCTATCCCGAATGGATATCAAAATGCCCGGCCTGAACGGCATTGAAGCGACCCGCCGCATCCTGCAAGCAAGTCCACATATTCGCATCCTGGTCATTACCATGTTCGAGGATGACGAGTCCGTCTTCGCCGCCATCCGTGCCGGGGCGCGCGGCTATCTCCTCAAAGGAGCCGTGCAGGAAGAGACGCTGCGTGCCATTCGCGCTGTGGCCAGCGGCGAGGCCATCTTTGGCCCGGCCATCGCCGAGCGCCTGATGCACTACTTCGGCAGCACTCGACCAATGGGTAAGAGTGGGCCAGCGCAGTTCTTCCCGGAACTGACGGATCGTGAATACGAGATCCTCGCCTTGCTCGCGCAACGCAAGTCAAACGCGGAGATCGCCGCCCACCTCATCTTGAGCCCCAAGACGGTGCGCAACCACGTTTCCAACATCCTCTCGAAGCTCCAGGTTGCCGATCGTGCGGAGGCGATGCGTGCAGCCTGGACGGCGGGATTAGGGCAGGGTGATGGAGATCGCTAGACCTCTATAGTTCGTGGCTGTACCTCTTCGGTTACTTCTACGGTTCCTGGTATGGTAGACATCACCAGCCTGAAACCATTCGGATAATGCTCCAGGCTCTTACACACCGCGTTTATCTCACGCTCTAAGCCGCTCTTCTTTTGCTGTGCCTCTGCTTCATCAGTTGCATAAAAGACACGTAATATGTGCGTGTACCCTACATCAAAAGTGGCCAGATAGAGCGTCTTTTGCATCGGTGTAGTCCCTTGTTTATGCCGATAGTCTCTCATATAAGCATACTGAAATGCTATATGAGAAAGATAGCCCATAACTGGGTGTGTTGTCAAGTATGGTGTTCTGGTACACTCATGAGGAATACTTATAGGGGACGTTGTATGCTACGGTTAAAGGTTAAAGAAATTGCTGAACAAAAGGGCTATAATCAGTCCACATTAAGCCGCGCAAGTGATGTACCCATAAACACCATACGCCGCATATGGAGAAACCCCTACTACGAAGTAAGATTAGCTACGCTGAATAAAATTGCAGTAGTATTAGAAGTACCGACTACCGATTTATTTGAAGATGTATCAGAAGCGGATTCCTAGTTTTACTGCATCTGTAGGATCATGGTAGATATTCAGAAACGCCATCGCTGCCTCTGGAAAGTTGACGATGGGGTCAACAATCCCCTGAGAAGTCAGGCGCTGCTTTTGGAAAAATGTGGTGACTGTGTGCCAGAGGCGTCGCTCGTCCCACAGTGGATATGGCCTATTAGACCCGCCGACGAAATTTACAACGCTAAGCCCCAATGCCCGCTTCGTTGGGAAACACCGACAACGCCACGCCCAATTTCAGAGCTGTAGTACCGCAGTCCCGCAAGGGACGGAGTTGTCCTTGCCGCTTCTTGGGCACCTACAAGACCTAGTGTTTGTGAGTCTGAAGCTGCCGATGGAATCCAGCGACTGACGCGTACAGAGGCTGGGCAGAAAATACGGGTTATCTCGACTTTGCCAGAACGTAAAGGACGCACACCACGTCAACGTTCATAAATGCCTTTTATCTCCATTTGTCTAAGGCAAGGAACGAAGCCATGTCATGAACGTTACGTCAGAACACTAGGTGGGTACGTCGAATACTATATTTACGTGAAAGACTCCCAAAAACGAGTCATGATAACGAGTCTTATCAGTCAAGGTTCTACCTCAAGGAGTTCGCCTGCTGATATCAAGGGATGACTCGTGTAATGCTACAACTCAAACTGCTTTTTCAAGCGGAACCACCTGATGTCTGAGACAGCTACTGCATCCAGTTGTTGTCCCTGTGAATCGAGTACGATTATTACACGCAGACCGTAGGCGTCACTTTGATCCGTTAGTCCCCATTGGTCAGGATTCTTTGGAGGATCAGTCCAGGTAATCCAGTTTGATGTTCCTGTCGGGATGTTCTGTGAGGTCGTCACAGATGCAGCGGACTGATTTAATTGTGCATTGATAATGGTGAAGGTGATACGGGCGGTGAGGTCTGGTAACGAGGCAAGATCACTGGAGAGGTTGAAAACCACTCGTAAGACTAAATAATCGGTGAAGGTGAAAAAAGCCGACACGATTTGGTCTGACCCATTCACTGTTTCGACCGAGGTGATAGTAATTTCATTCGCCATGAGCATTTCCCTTTCCTTGCTTCAGCTTCGGATCAAATCACAGAAGACAAATTTCAGGAGATATCGGTAACTCATCCAAAAAATGATATGTTAAGAGCGGAGTGAAAGTCAAGGGTTGAAGTGGCCAGGAACAGTCAAACCTGGAAACTGCTTCCCTTTCTTGCTCCTTCAGGTGATATTGCGTCATGACATTTTAACCTTTCCTTCAACCACGTCTAAGGACGGAAGAACAACTCCTGGATGTCGCCCGATGCTGCAGCAAGGATGGCATGGCGGAAGTTGTCATCGGGCGAGAAGAAGCCGCCCAGGTCGAGCAGGCCGCTCGTGTTGAACAGCACCGACCGCATGATGCCAAAGTTGGGGTGGTAGCGCACCTCGTGGATACGACCGCCACTGATGGCAACCTGGACACGGCGATTGAAGAACTGATCGCCTGCGGCATAATAACTGCTCACCCGGATCAGACCCGGAATGTTGGCAATGACTGTTTGACTGATGCCCGTGTTCGGATTGTAGTAGATCTCGGTCACATTGCCATCGTCGGTGCCAACCAGGACGTGACGGAAGTTGTCGTCAGGACTGAAAAAACTGCCGATGTCGACGATGCCTTGAAAGGTTCCAAGCAGCGTCTGTCCCTGTCCCTGATTCGGATTGAAAAAGATCTCGATCACTCTGCCATCGGCTGTAGCGACGATGGCATGGCGGAAGTTGTCGTCGGGGCTGAAGAAGCCGCTTACGCGGATCACATTGGGGACATTTGCTAGGACAGCCTGCCCTTGCCCGGTCTTGGGACTATAAAAGATTTCCCGGATGATACCGTCGGAAGTGGCAGCAATAACATGTCGGTATTGATCATCGTTACTGTAAAAGGCGCCAAGATCGAGCAGTCCATTCAGACTGGTCAGTTGTGCCTGCCCTTGCCCAGTCTGAGGATTGAAGAAGATCTCGGTGATGGAGCCAGCACTGGTGCCGACAATGGCGTGGCGGTAGCTATCATCGGGCGAGAAAAAGCCGTCGCAAGCGAGGACGCTGTCGAGGTGCATCAGTGTCGCCAATCCTTTCAGGTTGCCGCCCAGGCGATTGATCACATTTTTGGTGATCTGAACAGTATGCGGTTCGCCCTGCCAGACGACACGTGGCCAGTCGGTGGTGGCGCCAGTGAAGGCTGTACCCGAGGTGGTATACATGCCCATAGTGGCGGTGAGGTTCCCAAACCCCTGATCTGCGGTGATTGCCTGCGCCTCGGGCCAGACCGAGGTATCCCCGATACCAAGAATGACAAAGCTGGCGGGGGTGTGGTCGTTCGGATCGAACCGAGGGCTGACGGGGTGGGGTGCTGCCTTATCAAATGGCGTGCCGTCGCATTCATAGCCGACTAACCCCTGGTCCTGGCCAAAGGTATCACCCTCTTTTAACCCGGTATGCTCAAAAGGCCAGAGATTGGTGTGCTGCACCGTGTAGCCGACTTTGGCCCGGTCGTGGTCTTGTTCGGTGGCGTTGCGGTAGCTCACGCCAGTCAGCGCATCCTCGGGGCGATTCGGTCCGTTGGGTTGATTCTGGAGCGGTCCCTCATACCACTTGTAGTCACGGTTGAAAATGAGTGGGTTCTGTAAATTAGTGAAGACAACCCGCCACCAGCTGGTGTTGCCACTGAAGAATGCCATATTGCCGCCATTGGCAATATAAGCCTCGAGGTGATCGCGCATCTTCGGGCTGTAGTACTCATCGTGCCCGACGCTGAGTACTAGCGCATAAGGACTCAGCAGCGAAAGGGTGTCGTCGTTGTGGATATCAAGGCTGGTACAGTAATCTAGCCGGTATCCCTGCGCGGGACTTTCCAGCCAGGAGATGAATTTCGCATCCCAATGGACAAAGGTTTGCCTGAACGTGTTCGGATCAAACACGTCGATATTGGGTGGATTGAGGAAATTGGGATCACCGTCCCAGGGGAGTCCACCGGTGCCGTTGCCGGGACGATGCAAGGAGACGGCACCACGCTGGTAGACGCTGCGACCTCCTTTAGGGTTATAGGCAGCATAGGTAAACAATGGCAGCATGTACAAGACCTGCGATGCGACTCCAGGCACAGGATTTTTCACAACGAAGAGCGCCTTGCCGGACCGGGCGTCAGGCGTAGTGGTATCGATGGGCGGGGTTTGATTCGGATTCGGGTTGCCATTGCCGTCGCCCTCAATGAACATGGCGATGTACACGCCGGTCTGCCAATTGGTGGGGATCTGAAACGGATACGCCGACCAGGCAGAGGCTGGTTGGCCGGCAAGATTGGTCCCCGGCGTGCTCCAGTCCTGGTCATCTGGACGTTCATCGGCGGGAAAGCCTTGCATCCAATCGGTTGACAACTGGAAGTCGAAGATCGCTCCCTGTCGGTAGAAATCGATACGAAACTGTGATGCGTCGGGCGAAGAAACTCGAAAGGTGATGGTATCTCCAGGAAAAGCGCTCGACTCATCCGAATACCCCTGGATCATGGGTCCTCCTGTTCAGGCGAGAACACTCTCACTGCGCCAGCCAAAATGCTCGATCCCAGATATTTACTCAAGAAAAGTAGAACTGTCCTAAGCAGGGTCTTTGGCCAAAGCGTTCTTTGCTCATGTAAAGCGGGATTCTCTCTCCTGAGGGCGAGGAGCGGAAAAAGCCCCGTTCTACATGAGCACGAAGAGCAAGTGGTCTGAAAACCTTGATGATGTTTCACATCTCACACCTTTGGGTGCGATAAATTGGCTCCTACTCGTTATGTAGATGCTGCTTTACTCTTTTATGTAGCTCGCCTGGTTCTAGCTTTGCCAATTCATCTGGAACTTCTACGTTTTCGTGGAGTTTATGTCCTTTCACGACGGGTATCATTTTTACCGTGATGCCTCGGTCGTTTGCCCCAGCACGTGCTGTGGCGATTATTTCACCTTGTTCGTTTGTGATCACATCTAGTTTCATGCGAAGCCTCCTCCTTGGATGTGGAATGTGGTTGGGAAAGCGCCAATGTTTGTAATAGTCTCGGCATATTGAATACGGTTGTCTAATGTACGTATCTTGGATTCACCGGAGGCAACTAGTTCGCTGCCAGGGTTCCCAGGGTGGGCTGTGATGAACAGTGGTCCTTGGTCGTCACCGTTGCCGAAGGTGGTAATGATGCCTGCTTGAGCACCAGGAGCAAGCGTAAAAACCTCGGAGCCCGTAAATTGGTTCGCGACTTGTCCACCTTGTAGACCAAAGTCAGTTGTGGAACTGCCACTGTTCCAGAGAGTTACACCGTAGTCGAACTTGCCGTCGACGGTAAGCTCCTTGGATTGGTCGAAGGCGATGATCTCGCTGAACGCGATAGCTGGGTGGCCTGCTATGTACTGTGCGCCGTGATCTTCACCATTGCCGTAGATGATGTAGAGACGTATACGATTCTCGAAGCCGGGGATGAGGGTATTTCCTCCGAAAATGTCGAATTGATTATCGAACCCGCCACCCTCCATACTCAAGGCCGTTGTAAGTTCACCGTCGTTTGAAAAGGTGGCGTTATATGCATAAAGGAACCCCCCCTCCCCGAGTTGCTTGCTCTCATCAAAGATGACAAGATCACTACCGGGGTTCTCTGGGTGTGCCCCTACGTACTGAGGGCCGACATCGCCAAAGGCGGCATCGAATACAACCCCCCAGCGTACCTGAAAGCCAGGGGCAAGTGTAAATTGTCCAACACCTCTAAATGACATGCTCTGTTGCGCGCTCCTTTCTCTGATGTAGACAGACACCGAGTAATGTGGAATGGCAGTAGTCTGTACTGACAGTGTTCGCTAGCTAGCTTGTATAAACCACTTGCATTTCTGAAGGATAAACGGCTGCCACAAGCATTTTTTCCATGCGGGTTTTGCTAATGTGATTTGCAAGAAAACCTGGCCGTTTAGGTCTGCATATACTTCACAAGTTGGCCCGTGAACGACCCGATCAGGTGGGCCGTTCGCTTTCTCATTACTGTATCGGAGTGCCTTGGATCGCGAACCAGCCGAACTGCGTGCGGAGACCACTTCCAGGAACGTCAGACTCAGTAAAGCTGCCTCCGAAGATGAGACTATTTACATTATTGTCACCAAGAAATCCGACATACGTTTGTGTACTACCTGTGTCGAGCAATCGGGTAAAGGTGATCATCTTGCCAACGCCGTCATACGAGCCACTGATGTTGGTGGTCTCTCCCGCCAGCTCTAACTGGCCAGTGAAGACGAAAGAATCATCAGTCGTGGGACTGCCGGTAAAAGTGAGGTTCATGTTTCCCGTTGTTTGATTACCAGGCAATCCGCTAACGGAACCATTCGCGTTCACCTGCCATAAGAAAGGGAAGGTAATGGCCATCTTTTTCTCCTTATCCTCCTGATAAAAATCTAAATTGTGTGTCGTTCCTCCACAAGGCCTAATAGGGGTATGGCAACGATTCGTGCAAAATTGGGCCATTTGACAGAACTTGATTAGGGTCTATGGCCAATGCTCATTGTGCTTATAGAGACCATGCAAAACTGGTTGACTGACTATATCCTGGCTCACAAGGTCAGGATGCTGTATGGTGGCGGGTCGATCAAGTAATCCGACCAGAATCTCTGGTCTACCACTAGTGAGTTCCATCAACGTGGTCAGCTTGACTAAGGCCAAAGGTTCAGAGTGTTTCATCGTTTCGCGAGCGGTTGCAGCAAAGATGAGATCGATGGTCTACAAAGGTGATGCTACACTTTTCACGCTGGCAGTGCTGCCTATTGTATAGACGTGGGAGGTGAGATTTTTTAGGGCCTATTTCAACGTCTCTACAGTGTACAATATTCAATCCATCAAACTCCAGAAAGGTGTTCTATGAACACCGCTCAGCCTCAAATCATCTTCCGGCATCCCAGTGTATCCAAAAGTACCGCAAAGGCCCTCAAGTGGATGGATTTTGAACCTGCTGCCCCATGCACGTCTGGCAGATGTCCTTATCGAGGTGGATGACTGGGTCGGGCTGCGGGACCACTTCACCCACCTCAATGAGCGCAAAAAAGCAATAACGCGCGATCCTCGCGCATGGCCTCAACCCTCCGCTGACGACGATGGCAGAGGCGACCGACATACCCTATCATGAGCTCACGCATGTGTCCGATTGGTATCTGCGCGAGGAAACCATTCGCCGGGCGATTGTGGCTCTGGTGGATTACCATCACAGCCTGCCACTGAGCGCGGTTTTGGCCCGGGAACCACGGCTATGCCCGCGCGATGTGTCTGGTATGCGCAAAATCAGACGGGAAAGCTGTCCCAAAAAGGACAGTTCAACCCTCTTTCTTTATAATGATCACAGGTGGTGGTCATCACGACAACGTCTCTACTCATAGGAAAAAGCATCACCTGATTGTGGAGATAAAATACTAAAAAGGAAAATATAATGAAAATTGTCATTTTTGGAGCGAATGGTGCGACAGGTAAAATCTTAACGAAACAAGCCCTGGACTCAGGGCATATAGTGACTGCAGTTACTCGTCACCCGGAAGCCTTCCCACTACGAGACGTCCGCTTGAACGTGATGGGTGGAGACGTGTTCGATCTCGCATTGGTTGAACAAGCGGTTGCGGGACAGGATGCCGTCCTCTCCACTCTCGGTGTCCCCTTTAGTCACAAACCGATTACTCTCTATTCGCGGGGCATGGCCCATATTGTGCAAGCCATGAAGCACTCCGGTGTTCGTCGCGTCGTCTGTGTGAGTTCAAGCGCTACTGGTACTCACCACGATACTGGGGGCGGTTTCATCTTTGACAATATTCTGCAACCGATCGTTATGTCTACTATTGGATAGACGACATATGCGGATATGAAACAGATGGAAACGCTATTGATGAATAGCGAACTTGACTGGACGGTCGTCCGGCCCTCTGGTCTCTTTGAGACGCCAGCCGTCACTGACTATCAAGTGGCTGAAGATCACATAAGAGGACAATTTACCTCCAGGGCAGATCTGGCGGACTGCATGCTCCAGCAACTCGCCACCGACCAGTATTCGCGCAAGGTTATAGCAGTAGCAACGTTCTCGGTGCAGCCCAGCATGGTGAAGTTTATGCTGCAAGAGGCGTTCAAGGAGCCTAGCAAAAGCTGAGAAAAAGGAAGTAAGCCATGGTAAAAAAAGATAAGCCCCCACTGTTTGTATACGCGGGAAATGTTCTGACAACGACCCTACTGCGTGCGGGAGTCAAGTTGGTAGGATTGGGAGGTTACCCGACATACCTGCTCACGGTGCGTGGGCGCAAAAGCGGGCAGCCGCGCACTGTCGCGCTAGCGATTATTGAGCGCAATGGGAAGCGCTATGTGGGCTCCCCGTTTGGAATAGTGGATTGGGTGCGCAACCTGCGGTCAGCGGGAGAGGCCATCCTCACGCGTGGGCGTCGGTCTGAAACAGTCAACGCAAGAGAACTGCCTAAAGGCGAGGCGGCCCTCGTTTTGCAAGAGGATGTCAAGGGTGGCAACCCCTTTGCGCGCTACTATCAGGTCACTGCGGACTCTTCCCTTGAGGAGTTTGAGCGTGCGGTGGTCAGCCATCCGCTGTTTTTGTTGGAAAGCAAATAGAGAAGACGAGCATCGAACCCACAACAACGGGGACACCATCTGTTCTCATAAGTCGATTCATAGGAGGAAGCCGAGTGGAAGTTTTTGAAACCTATCGTCCCTACCTCTTTTCCATCGCCTACCGCATGCTCGGCAGTGCGATGGATGCTGAGGATATGGTGCAGGAGACGTACCTGCGCTCCCAGGCCACGCCCCCGCGGACCATTCACTCGCTCAAAGCCTATCTCACCACGATCCTGGTGCGTTTATGCCTGGATCAACTCCAGCTCGCGCGCCGGAAGCGAGAACTGTACGTGGGCCCCTGGTTACCGGAGCCGATCCTCACAGAAGAGACTCCCGCAGCAGCCAATCCCGAAAAGCGTGTCGAGACAGAGGAGTCGATCTCTCTGGCCTTCCTGGTGCTTTTGGAGCAACTCCAACCGTTCGAGCGAGCGGTCTTCCTGCTGCGCGAAGTCTTCGCGTACGAGTTTGCCGAGATTGCTGCCATGCTTGAGAAGAGTGAAGCCGCCTGTCGCCGCTCGTTCAGCCGGGCGAAGCAACACCTGGTCGACCGGCGGCCACGCTTCCCACCAGCTCCCGAAACGCACCGGCAACTGCTCACCAGCTTCCTGGCGGCCGTGCGGAGCGGAGAAATGACCACCCTGACGAACCTGCTCTCCGAAAATGTGACCCTGTGGGCAGATGGCGGCGGGAAAGTCAAACAGGCTGCACTGCGTCCAATTCGCGGGCGCAATGCGGTGGCGCGCTTTAGCCTGGGAACGAAGCGCTTCTGGCCAGAGAACTATCGTGTCGAGTTAGAGGAAGTCAACGGTCAGGCAGCCATGATCATCCGTGCTGGCGATCAAGCATTCTCCGTCCTGACCATTGAGGTGGAGCAAGGGCAAATTCAGGCGATTCGCATCATTGCCAACCCGGAAAAACTCGCGCGGGTTTGAAGAGAAAGATGATGAGGTGCCATGCCCGCTTGCACCATATCTTTCATGCGCCAGCAAAGTCTTTATGACCAGGCCTCACTTAGATCGGATGGACAGTCATTTGTAAGCCGTAGCGTGGTCGCAGTGTAACCAAGGCCTGTGGCTCAACCGGATGACCCGGCACCAGGTGCAAGCGATAGCGTTGTGCAACAGTAGCCAGGATCAACTGCGCCTCCATCATCGCAAAGTTGTTGCCGATGCACTGCCGTGGCCCACCCCCAAAGGGGAAGTAGGCGTAGTGCGGGCGACCGG
>WNGJ01003896.1_pt1 | contig 15461 bp, 10 predicted proteins | sample 5400611 | NCBI WGS metagenome assembly WNGJ01 (sample SAMN13153375, study PRJNA577476) | soil metagenome | isolation source: 40 cm soil or saprolite under Garry oak tree replicate 1 | place: USA:California | collected 2016-06-15
AGACAGTGTAAAGCAGGAATTTCGGAAGTAAGTGAACTTCTCTACGTAGTTCGCATGAAAAGGAAATTCCTGTATCAAACATAGAACATTCTGAGGTGGTAATATTATCATTACTTGAACAAAATGTCCAGCTTTCAGGAGGATTGTATGTTACAGCAGATACAATTAGATTATACTGGAAAAAAGATTTTCCAATGCATCCATAAATTTTACAGAGATTATGGAAGATCAGCTTCAAGGAGAGAAATTATGAAAGAAGAAGGTATTTCTAGTAGTAGCCGACTTCAAACTGAGCTTGAAAAAATTCAGGAGAAAGGATGGATTAAGCTTCTAGGTAATGTGGACTATGATATTCGACTATGTGGCGTCCCTTTACTAGGCCGCATCTCTGCTGGACGGCCTATAGAGAATTTTACTGAACCAAATCAATGGCTTGAAGTGGAGCCAAAGTATATAGATACATATAACTATGCCTTGCTCGTAAGAGGGGAATCTATGATTGAAGACGGGATCGTTGACGGAGATTATATTGTAGTCAGGAGTCAGGATACTTGTCAAAATGGTGAGATTGTCGTGGCTGCTCATGTAGTGAATCCGTTCGAAGCTACTCTCAAACGTTTTTTTCAAGAAGGGGACAGAGTACGCTTGCAGTCTACTTACAACAGGGAAGTGGAACACGAATATACTCGAATTATTAAAGGAAAGGAATGGGATAATGACTGGCGGATTCAAGGCATTGCCATTAAAGTTCACCGTGATTACGTGGGGAAAAAACGTCGCTAGAAACATCTGTTTGTCTGCAATTTTGAGAAGTTTATAGCTATTCGGTAGTAGATAAAGCTAAGGTAAAAGCCCGTTTAGATGTTTTCCTGTTTGTTCGTAAGTGTGTAGTATGGGACTCCACCCAATTAGGGCATATGCCGATGTTATGGGAAATGCAAACGTAACTCTACGCTCGAATAGTAATATTTTTGTTTGTCGGTGTTCGCTGCATGCTGCTCTTTTTTTCATCAATGTTGCCACATACACTGCTATATTCCACCTCAGAAAATTTTCTGCGCGATGGTCATGGTATGCGGAGACGGTGATAGTGATGGTGATTGCTTAGTAGTAGATGAAAAGCAACGGGAGGGCTGAGATCGTAGGATCAGCAGCCTGATCCCTCATTACCACTTCCTCATTCATGCGTTAGAATAAGTAGCATATTGTAACTAACACAATATAAATACTGGTACTATCCCAACACCCCCACTCTGTGTATAATGTTCTCATCACAACCATACTGTGAGAACGACGTAGGAGATGTGTCTTGGCAAAAAAGAAAAATAGCGCGAACTACCGCATATCAGGCACTTCGTCGACAAGCTCTTCAATCCTGCCGCTGGCCCTTACTTCTGATGAACATATGACCATCTCGACACTGGAGACCTGGCTATGGGACGCAGCTTGCGCTATTCGTGGAGCGACTGATGCCCCCAAATTCAAAGATTTTATCCTCCCGCTCATCTTCTATAAACGCCTCTCAAATGTTTTCGATGATGAATGCCAGCAATACGTCGATCATTTTGGTGACGAGGAACTGTCGCGCCAGTTTATTAAAGAAGATCATCGCTAGGCGCTGGCCGAAGGGCACGCGCCAATTGTGCGTTTCTATATCCCGGACGAATACCGCTGGATTCACCTGCGCAATCACCCCGCCGATAGCCATCTTGGTGAGTTTGTAACTGATGCCATGCGCAAGGTGGCGGACCTGAACCCAACTCTCAAAGGCGTGATCGATGTGCGTGACTATGACGAGCGACAGCAGGGTCAGCGTACCCTGGACGATGATCGCCTCGCTAGGCTGATCGAAGTCGTTAGCCGTCATCGCCTGGGCCTGCATAATGCTGAACCTGACATCCTGGCAAAGGCCTGGGAGAGTTCGTGATTGTACATGAGCTGGTTCACCTACTCGCGCCAAAACACGGCAAACTGTTCAAGCTGTTTATGCATGCGTATTTGCCGGATTGGGAGGAGCGGGAGAGGTGGTTGCAGGAGTATGCTGGGGCCAAGGGGAGCTAGCGGAGTCTGCAAGGATAAGAGTGATGGTGATGGCAAAAGCAATTCTATGATATGGCTACCTCCTGATTATCGAGAGCCTAAAAGGCTTACGGCAGTGGCGATGCCACTTACGGTGGAGAGGAACTCTCTCCATCGCGTGTTTCACCCAAAGACTTCTGCTCTCCTTCCTAAATCAGACCACTCTTTGAAGCCCACCGGGAACGACGATATAGACCTTGTTTGTAAGGTCTTGTCCTTTAAGTGAAGTGAGGATCTCCAAGAGTGGATCGACCACAGCGCGTCCCGGTACTCCAGGGAGAGAGAGGAGAATGATACCCGCATGGGGCGGCTGATATTGGGTGGCAAGGAAATCAGCATCACGTGTGACGATGATGAGCCCACGTGCACAGGCATAGGAAAAGATGACGGGATCCCTCTCTGCTCGTAATCCCACCTCTACAACACGAGCAGCTGAAAAACCTGCCCTTCGCAATGCCGTCGCCGCACGTTTAGGCATATTCTCATCGAGGAGAAATTCCCAGGGGGGAGATGGCATCAATGTCCTTCCTCCTCATTACGGCACTAACGCTGCTGCATAGTTGAGTGCATTCTTGACCTGCTCCTCTGTGAGGTCATATTCCTCACAGATCTCTTGTACCGACATTCCTTGAGAAAGGTCGACAAGGATAATCTTCACCGGAACGCGCGTTCCCTCCAGAATCGCCTTTCCCCCGTTGATTTGGGGATCGGAAACAATGCCAGGAGAAAGGACCCGCCTTCCCTGCGGCTGTTGTGACATATGTACTACTCCTTTCACCGGGTTCTTTTCTCAGTTTCAGAGGATGTTCCTGCTACTCCTCATCTTCTAGTTCTTTGAAGCTCCATTCAGGCAGAGTGCCAACTAGCCGTTGCTCATGTGCCTCGGTCAGCTTCCTGAGCCGGGTCTCGTCCAAATCAAGCTTCAGTTCCTGGCGAGTTGGACGAGCATTGGTTCGACGATCGGCGGGCTTTCACATCAATGAGCTCATTGATGGAAAATATGCCACAGTATACCATATATTAGTGTTCTTCCCTAAAAGATGTGCAAGGGGAGATGCGATAAGAAGACCTATTCATGGAAGTCAACTATGTGTACTGTTGTAGCTTCGATATCCATAAGACCTTCATTGTAGCTTATAACTTCATCTAGACACCGTTCAGCAAGGTGATTATCGCGAAGTTGATTATCTATCTTGTCCTCATTTTAGTCCACCATTTTGTGGTTAAGCTGTCATCTCCCCTTTTTCTCAACTGCTCCCAAAAACAAAACGAGGCGGGAAGCCAGTTCCCGCCTCTTGAGAGTGGTGGAGATGGGGGAGAGTTGAACTCCTGGGAACGCCCGTTCCAGCCTTTTTGGAACCGCTTCTGCGCTCGCTTGATAGCTATCATTCGGCTTCATTTCTCGTTTCGCAGAAATTGGCGCTTGCAGTTACTTGCAGTTTCTCTCAAAGAATGTACGGTGTAAGCTGTCAATTAAGCTGTCACAATGTCTTTCCTTCATTAAGTGAAAAGAAAGGCAGTTTCTACGGTCAGCAATTGAATTAAAACCCATTCTTAAAAAAATGGAGAGACTTCAACTCATTTAAATTAATGATAAGGATTGGCCTACAATAGCATGAGAAAACAACAATGCTTTTGATTAATTCTGCGATCTTGGAGATGGATTTCTGATTAATGTACCCAGCACCGCCTCGTGATATCACCTTGCTGATCTATCGTTGACATACTTGAAACATCACCCGGATGGCACGATAGCTGATCCTTAGCATATCATGCCAAGTGAGCAAATGCATGGGTTACGAGCAGCCAAATGAATCTGCTCTCCTTCAATAGTATTCTGGAAGTGACTTGACTGTCCGTTCTTTAGTTGTCCTGGACGAAGTTTATCCTCCTCAACCAAACAGACTGCAATCCTTAACTCTGCCAGATTTCTATCATCTACCAGACAAATCTATCCGCCTAACTTGAACCATCCTTCCATCACCGTATGCAATACACTCGCCATTATATGACCACGAAACGGTCAGTAGCTGGTCAGACAGGCCAGTATAGCCTTCCACCAGCATCTCAGTAGCGGCCTCCCATATGCGAATCGATTTATCATGACTGACAGAGACGATAAGCTTACTATCTGGGGACCAAGCAACCGCACTCACCCAATTTGAATGTCCTCGATAGACCAGGAGGCTCTTACCGCTAACAACATCCCAAACCCAAACCGTTTTATCCTCTCCACAGGAGGCAATATACTTTCCATCATGAGACCAGGCAACACTATACACGCTACCAGTGTGTCCTTTGTATGTGAATGTAGCAGTATCTTGACCTTGCTTCACATCCCAGATGCTCACTAGATAATCGTGACCTGCAGACACAATAAATCTACTATCAGGAGACCACGCCACAGCGCTCACCTCATCAGTGTGCCCTGTGAATGTTAATACATTTCCGCCTGTAGCGGCATTCCAGACATGCACTGTCTTATCCTTTCCCGCTGAAGTGAGAAATTTGCCATCAGGAGACCACGCCAACGTCCGCACATAACTACTGTGATTCTCATAAGAGAACAATAATTTTCCAGTGGTGGCATTCCAGACATGTACTTTCTTGCTCCAACCCCCTGAGGCGATACGCTTGCTATCCGGCGACCAGGAAATTGCTCGAACAGCACTAGAATGACCAGTATACGTGATCATCGCCTCACCAGTAGCAGCGTTCCAGATGTGAACCGTCCTGTCCTCACCAGCTGAAGCAATGCGATTACCATCAGAAGCCCAGGACACACAATAAACTTTGTCCTTATGTAGTAACTGTCTATCGCTAATGGGGGCAGGAGGAAGTAAAGTTGATTCAGAGGATGACTGGGATAATGTCGTGGATTGAGAAGTCTCACTAGCGGAGATCGTAGTGGTTGAAAATTGAGACTGCGTGTGGTGTGCAGACAGAGAGTGCCCAAGGGGCTGCGAGACCTGTGCTAATGTGGGTAAATTTTCAGAGTTTGAAGGATTTGTGGGTTGTTGTTCAAGGACGCGCAGGGACTGGATGCGTTGTAATTCCTCCCTAACTGTAACCATATTTGGGGGCCTATCCTCAGGCCTCATATTAACCATCTTCATGACGATTTTTTCGAGGGCACTGACACTTTGTTGGTTCCCTAGTCGTAAATCAGCAAAATTAAAAGGGTGATCAGTAGGAACATTTCCCGATAGAAGCTGATGGAGCGTCGCTCCGAGGCTATAGATATCTGAACGTATTGTTGTTTGCCCACCATTCCACTGTTCTAATGCGCAATATCCAGGTGTGCCGTAAGCATTTGTGTCCTTAGCTTTGCTTGTCTTAAAGTGACGGGCAATACCAAAGTCGATGAGGTATACAGACTTATCCTTTGTTAGCATGATATTCTCAGGCTTGAGATCACGGAATATTATAACGGGATTACGAGTATGCAGATAGCTAAGAACCGTACACAGTTTGATGCCGATATCGAGGGCTTCTTCAAGTGACAAGCGTCCCCCGACCGATTTCTCCAGCTGATTCGCCAGTGTTTCCCCATCGATATACTCCATCACAAGATACCACTTTCCACTCTCGAAGAAGCATTCGTAGATTTTCGGTATGTTTGGATGGCTTAACCTGGCAAGCATATCTGCCTCGTCCTTGAAAGCTCTCTTAGCATCAGCATTTTCAATAGGATCTAGATTATCTTGACTCATCTCCTTGAGGGCTACGAGCCGATTATTGAGATGTGTATCCTCTGCTTGATAAACGGTTCCCATTCCTCCTTGTCCCAGTTGTGCAACAATCCGGTATTTTTGCCTGAGTAGATTAGTAGTATTGGTACCGTGAAATGGAACTTCCATACTTATAGTTGCTGAGAAAGATGAGGCAGCTTCTAGAGAACCACCGCAGGCACGACAATACCTTGCATCATGTCGATTTGTCGCGCCACAATAGTCACAGAATAATGGAGAGGAAGTCATTCATTTACTCCTTCAATCACTATGAGTATTATAAAAGGAAAGGGAAATTTAATATTTAGATGCATAAGGCAACCTCATAGTAACACGTAAGATATTTGAGAGTCAATCAAAAAAAGTCTTATATGTTAGAATATTAAATTAGGGTAGATTTAATGGAATATCTGTGATATTATGATGCACATAGGATATATTTTTAGGAGGCCTACAGTGGTTTATGGAAGAAGCTCATCCAAAAGTCTTCATCAGCTACAGCCATGATTCACCAGCTCACATAGCTCGTGTATTAGAATTCTCCGATCGTCTCCGTGCTGATGGTATTGATAGTATGCTCGACCAGTACGAAGTTGCGCCTCCAGAGGGGTTTCCACTGTGGATGGAAAGACAAATCGAGGAGGCTGACTTTGTCCTCCTGATCTGTACTCCGACGTACTATCTTCGCGTGATGCGGAAAGAGCGAGAAGGTATAGGTCGAGGTGTTGCCTGGGAAGGCAATCTCATCTATCAGTACATCTACGAAGCAGCAACAATGAACAATAAATTTATCCCTATCTTGCTGGAAGGAGCAAGAGAAGCAGATATTCCTACACCTTGCCGGGGATTAGCATACTATCGTCCCTCAACAAATGCTGGTCATGAGGCGCTTTATCGCCGATTAACAAATCAACCAGCTACACCTAAAACAGTTCTTGGCGTCCTGCGGCAATTACCTCCTTTAGAACGCAAAGTTAGCGCTTCTCCAACCACCTCGGGAAAAGATGAATTCACAGACCCTGTTGATACTTCCAAATCAACACCATCAAATGTTGTTGGCACGCAACAGCAATTTGGGTCTTATCAGCTCATCACATTATTAAATGTGGAGAAATCCGGTCAGAACGTGTTAAGCAAGTCGTATTTGGCCAAGCATATTCCCTCGGGAAAGAACTTGGCAATACAAATATTGAATACACAATTAAGAGGGACGGAGTCGAGACAGTTCCTTTCTGAAGTGCAGGTGCTAGTCAGCCTTAAACATCCTAATATTGTGCCAGTCATAGACGGAGATTTAGAGAGAGGGACCCCTTTCCTGGTGATGGATTATCCTCTCTACAACTCACTTCGTGATTATCACCCTCAAGGAGATCCGCATCAATACAGCAATATTGCTTTTTATATTGTACAGGTTGCAGAAGCATTGTATTATGCACATCGTCAAAATATTCTCCACAGGAACATCAAACCGGAGAGCATACTATTAGGAGTGAACCAGGATGCTCTACTTACTAATTTTCGTATCCCAATAATAGCGCATCATATGCAGCGCTTTACTGTTCAATCGATTTATACAGCGCCCGAGCAGCGAACTAATCAAGTATTTCCAGCTAGTGATCAATATGCACTCGGGGCTGTCGTTTATGAATTCCTCACTGGTGAGCAACCTACAGATATAACATTATCTTCTATAGAAGCTGCAAGTCGTCATGATACGATCTTTCCTTCAGTTCTGCGAGCGAAGCACCATACAATCTCTATTGCTATTGAAAAAGTCCTGCTAAAAGCTCTTGCCAAAGAGCCAGGTAGCCGATACACAAGCGTACTTGAGTTTGCAAATGCATTGAATGATGCCTTGAGATAATTAGCTTCATGTGGGAGGTATACGGAAGATGGCTCAGATCCATATTGCTTCAGAGAGCGGACAAACTCTCTTCCAGCAATCAGAAAAGCTATCTTGGATTACATTTCGCTGGTTGTTCAGGCAAAGCTGTAAACTGTTACCATTTCATAAGCAACGTACTCTGGCATTTGTAATTATGTCATTCTGCCTTTGCATAACACTAGCAGGGTCTATCTTTCTATCATTGACCCCATCTACAGCGTATGCTGAGCATGCAGTTACTCATTCCCATTCATATTCTGCAGCATCTGATTATATAGACGCCGTCATTGTTATGGACAACGTTTCACAAATTGCAGTCCATGATCCAAATGGAGATAGGTTTCCAGCAGCACAACTCTTTGTTGACCTGGCGCAACCAGGGGATCGTATAGGCACCGTCAAGATATCTAGCTCCCTTACTCCTGAGCAAACTTCCGGATACCATGGATTGATGAATATGGACGCTAACGGCAAGAGCGAAATCAAGCATATCCTTACATCGCAAGTCTTTGGCGATGTTGAAGGAAAGGGCAGGACGGATGTGCCGGCTTATATTACCCCAGCTTTGCAAACAGCAGAGAAAATGTTGATCAGTTCTCCTTCCAACAATAGGCGTTATGTAATTATGGTTACAGATGCAGTCGCACTCTCAGGTGACCAAAACAATTGCTCGGGCGCTCCCCCCAATCACAATTGGTTTTGTGCTATACATGATCTAACAAACCAACACATCTCATTCATAACGTTAGGCTTTACTAAACCTGGCAGCGAGGCAGCACTTACCCCAACAAGAGATTATATAGAAGCAAATGGTGGAACTGTGCTTCAGGTTGAAGATGGAGCTAACCTGTTTCCGCGCTTGGCAGTCGCCTACACTGATTTACTTACTCGCATTCATCAAACTATGTTTTATGCCAATGTGTTTGGCGATCCCAGTTCCCTCCAAATCGATTCGCGAGCGAGCTTATTAGGCATAACCTTTGTTGCCCTTGGTGATCCGGGTGTTAGTCTTATCGGCCTACGAACTCCGTCAAACGTACAAGTCGCAGGAAGAAGCACTAACGATGGTTCTTTCTATAATTCTAGTCCCCCAAATACTGGCTATTGGATTGAAACTGTGAGAAATGGAACAACTGGAGGCACATGGCATCTCGAACCCGGCAATACCCCTCCTCAGGAAATCCTTGTCATTGCTATTTCTGAAGCGCACTTTGACTTGCTTAATCCTGCTCCAGCAAACCCGGACAGCGAAGCTAGTGTGCGCTATATCCCCCAGCAAGGTCCTTTAGTACTACGCGCAAAGATAGTCGATACAGAAGGTCAACCATTTACCCAAGTCCCATTCGTGGCTAATCCACTCTCTAATCCTATCTCTTTTAAGGGAAATGCATTACCAGGGCATAGTACATCCGAGATTGATGCTACCATTCCGTCCGTTAATAGCACTGCAAGCACATTTCAGGTAGGAATAGGTAATGCAATCGTACCTGGTGTGTACCTTACAAAAAGTTTTCGTCTCGTTCCGCGGCCGGAACTAGGTCTTGCACAATTAACAATTCCCTCACCAACCGTACTCACCTTGGGTGCAAGTATTTACATAAACGCACAGGGAGCCACAATTGATCCAGCAGTAATTTCTTCATCACTTGCTATTTACGGTCGCGATCCCACGCCAGGAATGCCCTGGCAATTGATCGACAGTGGGAGCTTTAAAGCGGGGGGCAATTTCTCGCTCTTGAGAGGTTGTGGTGTCGCATACACCTTTATTGCAGTTGATGAAATCCGAGGACAACTAGAAGGGGGAGAGTATGACTACATTACTTATACGCAAGGAGACTACACGTCGGAGCTACAACAAACAATAACTGGCCAAGCAATATTGTCACCAGATAATTACCTGGAGTGGTGGTCAAGTCAAGCTCACTGGACGGTAAGCTTTACATCAACGACGTGTAGTCCCCAGAATGTAGCATTGGGTGTGGGGTTACACAGCTCTGACTCTCCTCCTCTGATTACTATTGAAAACGGACAAGGTTACTCAATAGAACATGGCATAGCGTCATTTACGGTGTTAAGTACAGGAAAACTCAGGTACAGATCTCGATTAATACGGGAGGATGCCGCATACCACTGCTTTCGGATCAAACAGCTGAAATGCAATTGGTACCAATGAGCCAACCTGAGCAAGGCGGTCCAATCATCCTAGTTGGCGGGCAAGTTCCTGTACATTGTCCTTCAGTTTTGACAAATTCTGGACGTTACTGGCCAGCAACAATTGCAATACTCATCCTCCTTTCGATAATTCTTTCTAATGTTTGGCAACTTGTCGGGGGAGCACTGAACAAACCTTATCTTGACGGCAAGATAGAGTTCGAGAGTAATGCTTTAATCGATGAAAGTGAAGTAGCAGCAGATCAGACGGACCAAGCTCCAGCGCGAATCCCGGTCAGTATTCCGCGCTGGAAGCACCTCCCTGCATGGTTTCTGGACCGTCATTCTGATGGAACCTACTCCTTCCAGCCGCGTGAGTCAGTATTCTCACGCTTAAAGTTTGTAGTGAATGGGAAAGATGGTGGGCGACAAGTAGAAGTTTGTGCAACACAAGCTTCGACAGGAGAGAAAACCCCTTTATTTCAATTTATGCGGACGCCTATAGGCGTAGACGGATGTCCTTGCGATAAAGAGCCTATTATTGTTGAGCAAGATATCATTCATCCTGATATCTCTGCTTTACCGTAAAGAAGTTACAGAAGTATCTACGATGCACGTATTGAAAGCTAAGCTATAGTGATTCAAAATACAATTAACATTGGAAGAGAGAGAAAGGCATTTCTTCATGGCATCAAAACATATTCGAAAAGCGTACAGAACTATGTTCATTGGTCTGGGAGGGACCGGCAACGAAGTCGTGCGTCGTGTCAAGATGGAAATGCTTCGTCATGGCTACGATTTGCCTCTATTTCAGTATCTTGTACTCGATACCGTTCCTTTCAACGAAGATCCTGACATGAATCCTTTGATGCGGCTTCGCAATGGCGAAGAGTATCTCTATATTGGTGGCTACAATCCTAATGAGATCTTGAAGCGTATTGACAACTGGCCTGTTATCGCACATTGGTGGGGAACACGTGACCAAACCAACCTTGTAACAGTCGATGAGGGAGCAGGACAGATGCGTTCAGTAGGACGAATGGGATTCTTCCGTCACTTTACTCTCATATATACGAGGCTCGAACGCATGGTACGTTCAGTCATGAGCACAAGTAATCGCGAGGCAGCACTTTTAAAAAATTACGATGTGCCAGCAAGTAAACCCCCAGTCGTCTACCTCGTCTTCTCTCTCTGCGGTGGAACGGGTAGTAGTTTGTTTTTCGACGTAGCCTACGTATTGCGGAAGCTCTTTGATGTCAAGCCAACTATTGTAGGTTTGGCTATGCTTGCTGGCCCATATGTTCAGGAAATCCAATCTCTCCCTCAACAAGAACGTATTCAGGCCAATACCTATGCTGCGTTACAAGAACTGGAGAGGTTACATGATATAGCGCTTGGGCAAGCGCCCAGGCCTAATGGAAAGGACATCTGGGATGTTCAGTATGCAACTAATTTCCACGTCTCCTCGCCTGATTTGCCATTTGACTACATTTATCTTATCGACGATAGAACCGAGATAGGTGAACGAAATAATCGGGAACAAATTTATGGGTTGATGAGCCAAGCGATTTTCTGGCTCTCAGGACCATCAACGGCGGTGCACTTCTGGGAGCGCGCCAAGAACTTGAGCAGTAATACACTAGCAGGAGGCAGTCGTCCAGATCCAGCAGGTGGCTTACACTTCTCCAAATATAGCTCGCTTGGTATTGGAATCGTAAAGCTCGAATGGCATCTAGAGCGAGTACAACAGGAACTTGAGATCATTATCTTAGACATTATCCGCAAAACTCCCACCTCGAAACCACGTCTAGTGAACTGGTTGAGTAATGCCGATACGTTAATTAATAAGATAACTGACGAGCCAGGCGTTAATCTTGTACCAGGTGCTAATGAACTCAAGCCTACAGGACTCCTGAGAGACCGCGCTCAACTGGATGAGCTGCTTGAGGGGTACACAATCAAATATGAAGCTGTACTTGCCTCACTACCTCGTTCTGGCAAATGGCAACGAACCAAAGAAAAATACAAGAAAGAAGCTCTCGATGAACTAAATTCACTTTTTCGGAAGGGCTTGATCGAACGTGGTCCTGTAGCTGCGCTACAAGAGATGGAAATGATTAAGGAATCACTGGATGAATCACTGAAGAAACTAGATGAGCTTGAAGCAAAAGCAAAAGAGCAAGAGACGCAGCTCAGAGAAGATTACGAAAATACAAGACGAACTTTAGAGCCGGATAGCCGATTTGTGCAGACTATGAGTTCAATAGTTGACAGCTTTAGAAAGGTATATGGACGTAAAAACACATCTGCGGAGCGTAATCTCAAAACATTAGCTGCAAATACATCTCACCAGCGATATCTCTGGTATCTCGCTCGTTTGCGTATATATCTTTGTGTGGAGGCACAAAAATATATTATCGAGCCAGCCTTAATACATGCCGAGAAGTTACGTTCTTTGCTGGAAGATATCGATGACGAACTGCAGACATGGCAAGATAGGATTCAGCAATCAGGCTCGTCACTATATGGAGAAGAAGACCTCTCTAATTCTGAATCAGTTATACGCATCCGTCCAAGTATTTCAGAGAGGAATCAAATCACGGATGCTATCAAGCGAGGAGATATCAGGTCGGAAATGCTTACAAGCAAAATACTTAAGCAAGCCTTTCAAGAGTGGCCCAAATCAGATGGCAATGTACTTGAAGCCCTCAAAGCAGCTATCACAGTGAGCCTTCCTGATATCTTGCAGCGTACTGTTAGAAAAGAACGCTTGCTTGATCGACTCCAAGGGTCCGGTGCTTGGAGGCAGCGTGAGTTATTCTTGCAACGGGCCGAATGCATGTGGAGCTTTAGTAAAGATGCTACTCAAGAAGTCCTGTCTCATTTAGAAAAAATTAATTTACTCGGTTACGGAAATGAGGATGATTCGACAAACAAACAAAATAATGTGCAACATCAAATCGATACACTGCTCAAGCAACAAGATATAGCGCCCGAACGTGTATCGACAAATGTCACCGACGAATTGATGCTCATGAAAACATCGCATGGTTTGCCGATTTCACTCATTCGCTCAATGCCTGAATTACATCATTCATATCAGGTAATGAACATTATGAGATCAGCCCCTTATTTACATCTCGACTATAGAGATCAGATTCAAGCTGGTTATGGACCACTCACTAGTATTGAGATGACTGCACAACAAATCTTCGACACCTGGGTAGACGCGTCAGAAGTACTTGAGCATTCGATGAGTGATTTAGCTGCCACCATCAAGAATTCTGCTCTCAGTTATGAATCAAAGCTCCACACTACACGGTTTGAAACCATAGAGGTACAGAATGAAAACGATCCTCTTTTTGATCTCATTGGCGAGATTGAGGAGGCCACAACAAAGAGAAATAAGACCCCCATTGTTTCTGAAGCACTCATAAAACTTTCCGACCTTGTTGGTTTGCTACACGCACAAGGATGGGTTATCATCGAACCTGCCAGGGGATCACACGTTGATCCAGAACGCCACAAACAAGTGGGTGTCAGAGAGGAAACACAAATACTACCAGATCGTATTTCCGAAGTTATCCGGCGCGGCTACATTCGCCAAAGACCAAATCAACCACCTCAGATACGCAAGGCACGTGTCATCATAAGTACTAGTCCAGGTCAGCAGGATATCTCTGCTCATCAAACAACATTAATAGTGCCATAGAAATTTACCTTAGAGTTGGGAGAGAATAGAATGTCAAAGGTATTAACAGCCGCAAGCTATCAAGGACGTAAACCAATTCCTATAATGCCCACGCTGGTTATCGGTGTTGGTAAGTTCGGACATCACGTTGGCATTCAACTCGCCGCAAGGCTCTCTTTAACAGAAGAAAGCTTGAGATACGAAGGTTTGGTGAAACCAATATTGGTACATGTAAACAATGGTCAGATCATGCCTGGGCTAGTACGCATCCTGGAGTTAAACTGGGAACTATGGCTTGGCAATGACTGCAGATATGATATGTTTTTGAAGGATATCGATTTTCAGGGAGTAGGTACTGCTGAGCAAAGAACTCCACCACAAGTACGAGAGGGTAACCGCTATCCGGATGATTGGACAGATGCCAAGACCGTGATTGAGCAAGATAAATCCATTGCTGATCAATTGCGTCAGATAGCACTTCCACTTCGTGAACATGATATGCCTTTAAGGATAGGCAATTTTCTTCCTCCTGATAAGGATCATGATTTGCTTCTTCGTATTTTAGTTATTTGTGCAGCGCGTGAAGCCGACACAGCTGTACTTACCCCTGCGCTGATAGACTTGCTCAGTAAAACGTTCGTCATTCCTGGACAGGCGAGAGGGATACAACTTCTCTGCTATACAGGCGGAACAACACGTGCGGAACATAATGAAGCTGGGGGAACAGATGAAGAGTTTGATGAGCGTGAAGAGGCTGAAACAAATCGCATTCGTCCTGTACGATCTTTGCTAACCTCCTCTTCTGTAGGGCTACTAGACGAACTAGAAGAGCTGCGTATGCGGAGTGGTCCACAGATTATTGACACCTGCTATCTCCTCGACATCAATCTTGAAAACCAGCAGGCAGCGGTACAGGGCCGACAAGATGAGCCCGACGAAATTGTAGTGGCCGCGGCCCTGGCAGCAAATATGTTCATTACAACTGATGCAGATCAGTATATGCGTCGAATAGTGCCTCGTGCTGTAAATTCCTCTACTCTTTCCCGGCCTACTGGTCAGCAGGGAAAGTTCTCACCTTTTGAACCAGGAATCTTTGCATCTTTTGGCATTTCCTCATACGCCATTGATCACCCTAAACTCCGTAGGCTCATGTATAGCCAGGTAATAGGCGATTTCTTGCTCGCTGCTCAGCCCAGAACCGTGGCAGAAGTGTCTCCTCTCCAGGCAGCATTGATAGGCTTTCGTGATGACGAATTGGCTGAAGATCAGCAACTCGAGGTAAAACTAAGTAGAGAAGTACAAAAACAAGTGAACGAGTATTGCAAAGCAATTTCGTTCAAAATTGTTGGGCGCAAGATAGCTAAAAAGGGTGGGCTGGTCGTAGCAAGTGATAAAAAATCTAACTATAAGAAAGCTATTGCTGCTCTTCAGCAGTGTGATGCTAGCAACCGGCAAAGTATCCGCGATGAACTTGATAAGATTATTGAACAACTCACAGATGATATTAGTGATTTAAAACTCACATCATTCATACTACAACGGCAAAGTTTATACAGGGATATACTCCAGTTTGAGGTCTTGTTTCGCCTACAGGACCTATACGCGAGTCAGCAGGCACCACTCACTTATGCCTATCGTTTTCTGTTAAAAAGTATTGACACACTCAAAAAGGAGACAGAAAAATATCTTGATAATTTGCCCCTTACTCTTAAGGTAAACAGGCAGCGAAGAGATAAGTTCGTGCAAGACCAGGAAGATCTGTACGAAAGAACTATGGGTGAAAAGGTGACAGAGATTTGTGCAGCTCTCCTGCGTCCCCGCTGGTGGTTTGGTACACTCACACAAAGGAAAATACGCAAAGTTCTCAGACAATTGGAGGAAAGATATGTTATTATTCTCCAAAGAGCAGATTTGGAGGCATGGC
>WNGJ01013156.1_pt1 | contig 15461 bp, 16 predicted proteins | sample 5400611 | NCBI WGS metagenome assembly WNGJ01 (sample SAMN13153375, study PRJNA577476) | soil metagenome | isolation source: 40 cm soil or saprolite under Garry oak tree replicate 1 | place: USA:California | collected 2016-06-15
CGAACGTCGAAGCGACGGCTCATCCAGAGCGCCGCGGCGAACAGGAGCACGAGACCCAGGTTGAACGCCGTCGCGCCATCGAGCCCCCAGCCTCGCGCGCCCGTCGAGGCCTCCATCGGGACCGCGGTCGGCCGATTCCGGCGCTGGCTCACGATCGGAACGATGATGCCGGCCGCCATGACCGCCGCGATGATCAGCACGCCCGGCCGGAGGAGCCAGGCCGCGCCGTAGTTGTCGGTCGACAGGAAGAGCCGGTTCTCGGCCAGCGGGCCGAGCACCAGGCCGAGCAGCAGGGGCGGGCGTGGCCAGTCGAGCTTCGACATCGCCCAGCCGAGGGCGCCGAACGCCAGGACCACGCCGAGATCCTCGAAGACGTTCTTCTCGGCGAAGGCGCCCACGTAGACGAGGACCAGGATGAACGGCACGAGCAGGGTGGAGCGGATCTGGGTGATCCTGGCCAGCGGGCCCATGAAGACCAGGCAGATCGCGACGGTGATGATGTTGGAGATCACGATGGTCCACACCATCGCCAGGGTGACCGCCAGGTGGCCCTTCGGCGCCGGCGTCAGCATCGCCGGGCCCGGCACCAATCCCTGAACGAAGAAGGCGCCCATCAGAATCGCGGTGGCCACGCTGGCGGGCACACCGAAGGCCACGGTCGTGACCAGGCTGCCGCCGAGCGACGAATTGTTCGCGGCGCCGGGCCCGAGCACGCCTTCGACCGCGCCCTTGCCGAACCGCTCTCGCCCGCTCGAGCTCTGGACGGCGTGCGCGTAGGCGAGCCACTGGGTCGTCGCCGCGCCGAGGCCGGGGATGATCGAAATGAAGGTGCCGAGCGCGCTGCAACGGATCACGAGGAGCCAGTGCCGGAATGTGTCGCGCACGCCTTCCCACACGCCGCCCACACGGCCGACGTCGAGCTTCGCGATGCTCGACCCGGCGTTGGCCATCTCGATCAGCTCGGGAATCGCGTAGAAGCCGATCGTGACGGGCACGAGCCCGATGCCGTCCCACAGGAAGAGCTGACCGAAGGTGTACCGCTGGATACCCGTGACTGGATCGAGCCCGATCGTGGCCAGCCAGAGACCGAGGCCGCCGGCGAGCAAGCCCTTCACGAGCGCCTCGCCGCTGAGCGAGGCGACGAACGTGATGCCGAGCACGGCCAGCATGAAGAATTCCGGCGAGCCCAGCGTGAGCACCAGTGGGCGCACGATCGGAATCGCCAGCCCGAGCACGAGCGCCCCGAACACCGCGCCGACCAGCGAGCTCATCATCGCCGCGCCGAGCGCCCGCCCGGCTTCGCCGTTCTTCGCCATGGCGTGGCCGTCGACGATCGTCGCGGCCGTCGTCGGCTCGCCGGGGATCCCGAACAGGATCGACGTGATGTCGCCGGTGGTGGCGGTGACCGCCAGCATCCCGAGCAGGAAGGCGAACGCCTCGATCGGCGTCATCTTGAACACGAACGGCAGCATGAGGGCGAGCGTCGTGGGGCCGCCGAGCCCGGGCAGGAGACCGACGACGAAGCCGAGCGCCATGCCGACCAGCATCAGTCCGAACGTCGGCCACGCGAAGACCTGGACCAATCCCGTGAGGCTGGCGTGGAAAAAGTCCGCGATCGGCGGGCCTCCAGTCTACGAGCGCGCCTCGGCCGGCGGGGCTTGTTAGGGAACGCTCGCCTCGGGCCTGGGGGCCCCAGCCCCCGGGCGGCCCTCCGGCTCGCACGGCGGCCCCGCGACGGCCTGCAGCGCGCACCACTCGCCGGGGATGCTATCACGCGACCGGCTTGACAGGGCGGCGCGCGCCGGTTACATAACGAACGTTAGATAGGTATGGCCGCCACGATCGTCGCCACGCACGAGCGCGCCACTGCGGCCGAGCGCATCCTGCGCGCGGCGGTCGCCCTCTTCCGCGAGCGCGGCTATCACGGCAGCTCGATGCGCACGCTCGCTCGCGCGCTGCGCATGGAGGCGGCGAGCCTCTACTACCACTTCAAGTCCAAGCAGGAGATCCTCTTCGCGATCCTCGACCGCACGCTCGACGATCTCCTGGCCGGCGTGGGTCGCGCGGTCGCGTCGGCGGACGGCCCCGAGGCGCGGCTGCGGGCGGCCGTGCGCTTCCACGTGCTGTTTCACACCGACAGCCAGCACGAAGCGTTCCTGAGCCACAGCGAGCTGCGCTCGCTCACGCAGGCCAACCTTCGTCTCGTCCTCGCGCGCCGCGACGAGTACGAGCGCGTGTTCCGCGGCCTCCTGGCTTCCGGCGCCCGCGCCGGCGTGTTCCAGGTATCCGACGTGAGGCTGACGGCCATGGCGATCCTCACCATGTGCACCGGCGTGGCGACATGGTTCTCGGACGGCGGTCGTCTGGCGCCCGAGGCGATCGCCGACCGGTACGTCGAGATGATCATGCGTAGCGTCAAACGTTGAGCGAGAGGGCTCTGATGAGCGAGGACAGACCGTTCGGCGACAAGGTCGAGGCGCACGAAGCCCCGAAGATGCCCGCGGAGTACCAGGTGCTGCTCAAGCGTGTGCTGCGCATCCAGGCCGATTGCGAGATCGGGGGTCCGCATCTCTACGTGAGCCAGTGGCTCTTGGGGGCGCCCTCGGCGGACGATCAGTGGATGCTGGCCAAGGTGGCCGGCGAGGAGATCGACCACTTCCGCAAGATCAACCGGCTCCTCAACGAGCTCGGCGAGGACGCCTCCGAGCTCATGTACGTCGAGAAGTCTCGCCGCGACCTCGAAGCGTTTCGGCAGGCCATGCCGACGTGGGCGGACGTCGCCGCGTTCGGCTTCCTCATCGATCGCGTCGGTCAGTATCAGCTCGAAGAATTCGTCGGCTGCTCCTACCTGCCGCTGGACCGCGCGCTGCCGAGGATTCTGCAGGAGGAGAAGACTCACGTGGGCTACGGCCACGTGAAGCTCCGCGACATGGTGCGAACGGAGGAGGGCCGGGCCGAGGCGCAGGCGGCGATCGACCGCTGGTATCCGCGCGGGCTCGACATGTTCGGGCGCGCGAACTCGCGGCGCGCGGCCCGTTACCAGCACTGGGGGCTCAAGCGCCGCTCGAACGAGACCGCGCGCACGGAGTATATGGCCGAGGTCGCCCCGCTGATCGAAGGGCTCGGGCTCACGGTGCCGGATGCCGCGTCCGATCGCCACTTCCGCTGAGCCAACCGAGGGAGGAACGACCGTGACCGAGCTCGAGCGCGCCGTCCGCGACGTGGTGATCGCCAACCGGATCCTGGCGAACGAGGGCGTGGTCGATGCGTACGGCCACGTCAGCGTGCGTCATCCGCTCGACCCCACCCGCTTTCTGCTCTCGCGCTCGCTGGCCCCGGCGCTCGTCGAGCGCGGCGACGTCATCGAGTTCGACCTGGAGGGCAAGGCGGTCAGCGGCGACGCGCGACCCGCCTACCTCGAGCGCTTCATCCACGGCGCGATCTACGAGGCGCGGCCCGAGGTGCAGGCGGTGGTCCACGCCCACGCCGAGGCGGTTCTGCCGTACACGATCTCGACGACACCGCTGCGGCCCGTCGTGCACATGGCGAGCTTCATCGGCGCGCGCATTCCGGTGTGGGACATCCGCGACAACTTCGGCGACACCAATCTCCTGGTGGTGAACATGGCGCAGGGGCGCGATCTGGCTCGCGGCCTCGGCGGGGAGCGGGTCGTGCTGATGCGCGGGCACGGCTTCTCCGCCGCCGGGCGCTCACTGCCGGAGGCGATCCGGATCGCCGTCTACATGCCGCTCAACGCGCGGGTGCTCAGCGAGGCGTTGCGCCTCGGGGAGGTCAAGGCGCTGTCACGCGGCGAGATCGAGGCCCACGCCTCGATGAGGCCCGACGAGCCGTCGATGTACCGCGCGTGGGAGTACTGGGCGGTACGCGCGGGCTGTCGCGACCTGCTTACCGCGCGGACCTGAACGACCCGACCGGCGCCAGCTCATAGAGGCGCCGCGTGTTCTCGTAGAGGATCTTCCGCTTCGACTCGTTGCTCAGGTCGTCGCGGGTCGCGAGCTCGCGGATGTTTTCCGGGAAGTCGTGGTCCCAGTGCGGCACGTCGCTCGCGTAGAAGATGATGTCGTTACCGAGCCGCCGAATGACTTCGGGAACCGACTTCTCGTCGCCTTCCGCCGCGAAGAAGAGCTGGCCGGAGCGGAGGTAGTCGCTGGGCTTCTTGCGGCAGAGCGGCGCCTCGGCCTTGCGCTTCGACCACTCCTCGTCCATGCGATCCATCCAGAACGGAAGCCACGAGCACCCGGCCTCCATGAAGCCGATCCGGAGGCTCGGATACTTCTCGGGTACGCCCTCGAAGATCATGCCGGTGAGCTGGATCATCTGCGCCACCGGGTGCGAGAGCGTGTGCACCTCGACGAACTTGTCGAAGCCGTCGGCGCCGAAGAAGTGCGGGCCGCGCACGGTCGCGTGGCAGGCCACCATCGACCCCAGCCGCTCCGCCTCCGCGTAGATCGGGTGGAAGTCCGGATGCCCGAGCGGCAATCGGAGCCCGACCGCCGGAGCGAAGGCGCCGGACATCCCGAGCTCGGTGACCGCGCGGCGCAGCTCCTTCACCGCTTCGCCGACGTCCTGGAACGGAAGCAGTGCGACCGCCTTCAGGCGCGGGCTCACGGTCAGGAACTGCTGGTGGACGAAGTTGTTGTACGCGCGGCAGAGGGCGACCGCGAAGTCGGGCTCGCGGACCCAGCCGATGGCGAGCCCGCCGGTGGGATAGAGGATCGTCGTCTCCATCCCGCCCTCGTCCATGATGCGGAGCCAGCTCTTCGCGTCGTTCACGCTGCTCCCGAGCGTGCCGCCCATGGAGCGATCCCACCCATCCTCCGGGTAATAAGACCGGCGCCCTGCCCAGGCGCCGCGCTCGCCTTGCTTGCCCTCGAAGTACGGACGGAGCTGCTCGGTCGATTCGGTGATGTGGCCGTCGGCGTCATTCACGGGAAACTCGACCATCGCGCCCTCCTCGGGTGGGGCATCTGGTGCCCCGCTTGACAGCTCCGTCCCGCGCCCGTTACAAGCGGTCAGCCCTTCGATGGTCCTGGGCCGCGCCACCCGGATTCTGGCCGAGGCGATGGGCAATGGCAAGCCGCGCCAGACGAGGAGGAACCGCGTGATGAGCTCCGCGAAGGTGTTCATTTTCGCTCCGGTCGAGGAAGCACGCGACTCGCACAAGCGGCTCGAGGCCGAGGGATGCGAGCTTCGCCTCGGCAAGGCGTCGTGGGATACGCCGCAGGGGAACGGCGAGCCCGAGCTGATCCGGATGGCTCAGGGGGCTCACGCGCTCATGGGCACATCCATCCGCAACGTGCCGATCAGCCGCACGATCATGGAGAGCTCGCCCGAGCTCCGGGTCGTCGCGAAGTACACGATCGGCGTCGACGACGTCGACGTCGAGGCGGCGACCGAGATGGGGATCCTGGTGTGCCACGGCCCGACCGAGTCGAACTGGGGCGGCGTCGCCGAGGGCACGATCACCGCGATGCTCACGATGCTGAAGAAGATCCGCGAGCGCGACCGACACCTGAAGGACGGCGGCGCCTGGCGCGATCCCAAGCTGCAGGGGACCTATCTCGGCTCACGCGCCGACGGCTATGCCGGCATCACGCTCGGGCTCGTCGGTCTCGGTCGGATCGGCAGCCGGATCGCGACCCTGCTGAGGCCATGGAGGATGCACATCCTGGCGACCGATCCCTACGTGCCCGAGAGCAAATTCGCGGAGCACGGCGTGACCCGCGTGGACCTGCCGACGTTGCTCCGCGAGTCGGACGTGGTGAGCCTGCACGTCGTGTTGACGCGCGAGACCCGCCACATGATCGGCGCCGAGCAGCTCGCGCTCATGAAGCGCCATGCGATCCTGATCAACACCTCGCGTGGCCCCTGCGTGCAGGAGGCGGCGCTGATCGAGACGCTCCTGAAGGGGGAGATAGGCGGCGCCGCCCTCGACGTATTCGAGCAGGAGCCCCTGGCGCTCGACAGCCAGCTGCGCAATCTCGGCGACCGGGTGCTGCTCTCGCCGCACGTGGTGTCCAACAACGTGGGGAGCGGCCTCGGCCCGGGCATCGCCTGGGCGACCGAGTCGGTCCTGCGGGCGCTGCGCGGCGAGGTCCCCGACAACGTCTACAACAAGGAAGTCATCCCGCGCTGGGAGCGCCGCTTCGGCGGCAAGAGCGTGTGGTAGTGCGAGCCGCAGGACGTCGCGGGGCTGGGGCCCCGCCGTCCGAGGCGAGCATATGACGGGTAGCGAGCCGCAGGACGTCGCGGGGCTGGGGCCCCGCCGTCCGAGGCGAGCATATGACGGGTAGTGCGAGCCGCAGGACGTCGCGGGGCTGGGGCCCCGCCGTCCGAGGCGAGCATATGACGGGTAGCGGTCCGTCCGGCTCGACGAAGGCGAAAGGAGCGTTCGATGACGGTCGTGCCCGGGTGGGAGGGACGGTTCTTCGAGGACTTCAACGTCGGTGACGTCTACCGATGCCGACTCGGCCGGACCGTGACGGAGGCCGACAATATCTGGTTCACCCTGCTCACCAGCAACACGAACCAGATCCACTTCAACAACGACTTCGCCAGGCGGACCGAGTTCGGCAAGTGCCTGATCAACAGCACGCTGACCCTGGCGATCGTGACGGGCATGGGTGTGGCCGACGTCAGCGAGAACGGCGTGGCGCTCGGCTGGGACGAGGTCAAGCTGCCCCATCCGCTCTTCGCCGGCGACACGCTCTACTCCGAGTCGCGCCCCAAGCGGGGCGTCGTGAAGGTCCGCACGCGCGGCATCCAGCAGGAGGGCAGGGTGGTCATCGACTACGTCCGGAGCGTGCTGGTGTGGAAAAAGGCTCACGCGCCGAGCCGGGACCTTTTCCCCGAGGTCAACGAATGACGCGGGATGGCCCGGCGGTGGGCTCGACCCAGAAGTCGTAATCGCGACAGGTCCTCGTCGCGTACGTCAGGGAGCGGCGGCCCACGCGGAGCAGGTAGACCGTGCCGAAAATCCGGTAGCCCATACGCGCGATCGAGCGCAGGGACGCGAAGTTGTTGGATTGCACGAACGAGATCAGTCCCTGTTTCCCCTCGGCGGTGAACTCTCGTAGCGCACGGCACATGCCGACTGCGTGCAGGTGCATCCCCCGGTAGGCGGGTACGGTATAGCCCTTATACATGTAGATGTGGGCGCGGTCGAAGTGGAGCACGAAGTTCTCGTCGATCGGGGTGGGCTTGTCGGAGTACCAGCCATACGACGCGAGCGCCTCGCCGTCGAAGAGCGCATAGCAACGGTCGCCGCGCAGGCCGGCTTCGTACAGGAAATCGGGCCACAACTCGTGGGTGCCTTCGTAGGTCCTGGCGAGCTCATCCGTCCGGACGAATCGCCCGCGAAACCCCGAGGCCTCGAAGAGGCCGAGATCCTTCACGTCGCGCAGCCGAGCCGTCATCCCCTTCAAGATCTGAAAATCGACGAGGAGGTTGACGCCACGATATCCGATATCGTGGAGCGCCGCCGCGAGACCATGTCGCACGAGGTCTTCGCGGACACGACGAGCGATCCGCAGGGCCTGCATCGGACCTCCGTCGGAGCCGACCGCGGGAGCGGTCGGAAGCGATTCCTACCCTAAATCTACAACCAACGAAGCGGCGCCACTGTTCCTCGAAGCGAGTGATGCGCGGAGGGTGGGAGGCAGGCTGGGCGAGAATCAGGCCGGGCGCGAAAACTTCGGCATGACGCGGTCGGCGAAGAGCTCGAGCGTCCGCATCGCCTCCTCGTCGCTGCTGCCGCCGAAGTTGATCTGCATCGACGGCTCGATCTCCCCGAAGGCCTCGACCTGGTAGGCGAGCTGCTCGACCACTTCCTCGGGCGTGCCGATCAGCGCCTGATGGCCCTCGAGCATCGACTCGAGGGTGGTCCTGGCGATCGATTGCACGATCTTGCCGTAGTCCGCGTACTGAGCCGCCTGAAGGCTCGCCCACGAGCTCACGGCCTCGCCGAAGACCTCGATGTAGCGCTCGACGCGCGGCCGGGCGCCCTCGACGGCCTTCGCGTGGGTCTCGGCGACGTAGCAGTGGAGCGAGGTCTGGACCTGCTCCCGACCCGGCGGGTGTCCGGCGTCGCGCCAGGCCTGTCGATACGCCCGGACCATGCCGCGCACCTTCTCGATACCGCCGACGTACGGCACGATCATCACGTGGTAGCCGCGCCGTCCGGCCCAGACGAACGACTCGATCGACGCCACCGAGGCGACCCAGATCGGCGGATGTGGCTTCTGGACGGGCCGAGGCTTCAGGTGGACGTCGCGGAAGCGGTGGAACTTCCCGTCGTAGGAGACGCGATCCTCGGTCCAGAGCCGGGTGACGATGTCGATGCCCTCCTCGAACCGAGCGCGGCTCTCGTCCATGCTCACGCCGAAGACCTCGAACTCCTTCGGGATGAAGGCGCGCCCGAAGCCGACGTCGAGGCGGCCGTTGCTCAGGTTGTCGAGCACCGCCAGCTCCGCGGCGAGCTTGACCGGGTTGTTGAAGGCCGGGATCACGGCGCCGGTGATGGGGCGGATCCGCTGCGTGCGCGCCGCCACGGCCGCGAGGAAGACGACGGGATTGGGCGAGTGGCCGCCGTAGTCGTAGAAGTAGTGCTCGACGGTCTTGACGGAGTTGAAGCCGAGCCGGTCGGCGCGCTCGGCCAGGCGGAGGCACTGGGCGAAGTACTCGGCGGTCGAATAGTCGCTCGCCCGGAACGACGGAAAGAAGTTGAGGCCGAACTTCATCGTCCCGCGGCAACCGACTGCGTGCGGTCGGCGAAGTGCGGCATGACCTCGCGGGCGAACCGCTCCATAGCCTTGAGGGTGTCGCGGTGGCCGAGCTCGCCGAAGTTGAAGTACAGGATCACCTCGGAGATGCCGCCCTCCTCGCATCGCTTCAGCACCTCGATGCAGTGCTCGACGTCGCCGGTGACGATGCTGCGATCGCTCACCTGATCGGCCTTCATCGCCCGCAGCCGCTCCACGATGTCGACGAAGTACGCGATGTGCGGCGGGGCGGTGCGACGGTCACTCGGAAAGACTGGCAGGATGCTGTGGAGATAGTGCAGCAACCGCACGCGGGCGCGCTCGGTCTCCTCGCTGGTGTGCGAGACGGAGACGAAGTAGCTGCACATGACCTTGGGATCTGGGTGGCCGGCCTCGCTCGCCATGCGCTTGCTCTCGCGGGCCGCCTCCTGGACGGAGCCGAACAGCATCGCCGCCGCGAACGGGGCGAAGATCGTGTTGACGCGCAGGCGCGCCGCCAGCTCGATCGACGGCTTTGAGAAGCAGGCCACGTAGACCTCGGGATGCGGTTGCTGCACCGGACGCGGCACCACCGTGATCGGCTCCGGCGTCGAGTAGAAGCGGCCGTGGAACTCGAACGGCGACTGCCGCCACGCCGCCATGACGTACTCCATCTGCTCGTCGAACACGGCGCGGCTGTCCGCGAACGAGGCGCCGAACGGCGTGTACTCGCCCTGATCGTAACCGCGTCCGGCCGAGAACACGGCCCGTCCGCCGCTCAAAAGGTCGAGCAGGTTGAACTCCTCGACCATCCGGAGCGGGTGGTTGATCGGCAGCACGACCGTGGCCGGGCCGAGCTTGAGCGTCCTCGTGCGATTGGCGATGTGGGCCAGGAACATCGTGGGCGAGGGGAGGACGCCGAAGCGGCCGAAGTGGTGCTCCGGGACCCAGGCGCTCGCGTACCCCATCGCCTCGGCCTCGACGCACTCCTCGACCACCTCGAGGAGGAATCGATTCGGATCGCGCCGATTCGCGCCGTACGCCGGCGGGTTGTCGGTGAGGGTGAAGTAACCGAACTTCACGTCTCGCCCCTAACCGAGCGGACCCTGAAAGACCTGGTCGACGTACGTGTCGGAGAGCGGCTCGAGAGTTTCGGGCCAGGCGCCGTTGACGGCGCGCCGCTGAGCGGCGGGCCGCACGGCGCCGTCCCACCCGACCTGTTCCATATAGTAATAAAGCTGGACGCAGTGCCCGTCGGGATCGAGCGCGAACGCCGAATAGTCGATGCCGGGATAGAGCTCCGGCGGAATGTCGACGAACTTCACGCCGCGGGACTTCAAGAACGCGACGCCCTGGCGCAGCTGGGTGTAGCTGCCGACCTCGACGCCGAAGGACATGCAGGTCGTGTGCTCGGAGAGGCCGAGCGTGCGCCGGAGCTCCCGCGGAAAGAGGCCGACGCTGTGGTGCTCCGCCCCCGCGCGCAGGAACACGCATCGCGCCCCACGATAGGTGGTCTCCTCGCTCTTCACGAAGCCGAGGTGCCCGGTGTAGAAGGCTTCCGCCCGGGCGACGTCGGCGACGAACAGGCCCACCGGCCCGATCTTGGTGATCTTGAACGGGCGCGGCAACAGCACGCCCTCCACGTCGAAGGTCTCGGCCAGCGCTTCCCTTGTGCGGTTACCCGCGAGGACGTCGATACCCTTGTCGAGCGCCTCGGCGACCTCGGTGATCTCGGACACCTGGGGCAGCGAGGGCTTCTCGCGGAAGCCGCGGTAGTACATCTCGGTCGGCTTGCTGAGCTGGTTCCAGCCGATCTGCTCGATGCCGTAGTAGAGCTCGATCGTGTGGCCGTCGGGATCGTAGACGTACACGTGCCAGTTGCTCCCGGGCATGTCCCGTCCCACGCGCTGGATGGGAACGCCCTGGTCCTGGAAGTAGGTGTGGGCGTCCATGATCTCCCTGAGGCTGCCGCACTGCCAGGTGATCTGGTTGATCGTCACCTCGGGCGCGAACTTCCGATCGGGCCGATGGTCCAGGACCTTCTTGTTGAAGAGCACGAACGCGTGATGGTCCGTGCCGTAGCGCATGAAGTAGCCGCGCGTGTCGCCGAGGTCGTCGCGCTTGGGAGCCCACGGCATCTTCCCGAAGTCCAGGATGTCGGAATGTTTGAAGCCGAGGAGGTCCCCGTAGAAGTCGCGTGACTCGTCCATCCTGACCGCGTTGAAGCCGAAGTGGCCGAGCCGCCGGATCTTGAACGGTCGAGGCAGCAGCACTCCGCCGACGTTGAAGCGATTCCCGTTCGACGCCATCGTCAGGGTCCTCCTCATGTTCGAGGCCGTTTCGTCTTAGTGAAAGAATACCGCCCGTTCAGCCCGCGCCCTTCTCGATTCCAGTCGCCCGGTCGACCGAGAGAGAGCCGGCGCCCGTCAACAAGATAACCAGCGCCATCACCCCGAACGCGAGCGGAAGCTCGAAGCCATTCTTCGAGGCGAAAAAGCCGTTGGCCATGTGCACCTTGAAGATCGCGACCGCCATGTCGATGACGAGGCCGGCGGCCCAGAAGCGCGTCAGAAAACCGAGGAACACGCAGACGCCGCCGACGAATTCGGTGATCGAGAGGACCCACGCCAGGATCTGACTCGGCTCGAGGCCGAGCTTCGAGAGCATCCCGGCGACTCCCGCGACGCCGCCGCCACCGAACGCGCCCAGGAGCTTTTGAGAGCCGTGCATCATGAAGGCGAAGCCCAGGAACAGCCTTAGGATCAGGACGGCCAACCGCTCCAACCCCTCGAGCCGTTGTGGCACGGACGCCCTTCCTTTCTCTCGGTCCGTTACGCCCGAGACTTCAGTGCTCGAGCACCCCCGTATGCCGTGAGCTCCACAGCAGGGAGGATGCCTGCGGCGGGGCCCTGATCGCAAGATCCTGTTTCATGACGCCGCGGACGGCCCGCTGAATCGACCGGCTTGCGCGGTACCGTGGCGTCGCCGCCGCCAGAGCCGGTATCCCACGATCGCGACGAGGGCCAGGGGCACGATCAGGAGGAGGGCCCGTTGCCTCCCGAGCCACCCGAGGAGCGACTCGACCTGTTCGCTGAACACGTGACCGAGAACCATCCACAACGTCGTGTAGATCAGCGAGCCCGCCAGGTCCAACAGGACGAAGCGATGATAGGCGATGTGCCCCGACCCGCTGAGGATCGCCGCGAACAGTCGCACACCCGTCGAATAGCGGCCGAGGAGGATCGCGGTCGGTCCAAAGCGACGGAAATACTTCAGCGTGTTTTCGACACACAGATCCGAGCCCAGCGTGAGCCGGCAGTAGAGCGCGAGGAGCGATGCGCCACCACGCGCGCCGGCCAGATAGAGAACGTGGTCCCCGATGACCAGACCCACGGTGCCGGCGACGATCGCGAGCGCCATCTCCCGGCTCGTGCTCACGAAGGCGCCGGCGAGCACGAGGATCATCCGGCCGGGAAAGGGAAGGCCGGTCGCGTCGATCACGCTCACGATGAACACGGTCAGATAGAGGTGCGGTATTAGGAACACCACGAAGCGTTCGGCGGCTTCCATCGACCGAGCCTAGCGCGCCAGAAAGCTCCGGATGATACTCAGAAACTCCGCCAGCCGGTCGTGGTGGAGCCAATGCCCGGCTCCGTCGACCCCGATCACCCGGGCGTGACGGAAGTGCGCCGCCCGACCGTCCTCGATGGGATTGCCCGCGCGGCTCTCCTTGCCGTACAGCAGCAATGTCGGACACGTGATCCGTGACCAGAGCAGCCGGATGTCGCGGCCGCGCATGTCGTAGGGCGGCCACGCGCGCACGTAGTTGTCGAATTTCCAGCTGTACGTCCCGTCCTCGTTCTGGTTCGCGCCGTGCACGGTCAGGTGCCGAGCCTGTTCGGCGGTGAGGTGCGGGTTCTCCTCCTGCATCCGGCGAAAGGCGTCCTCGATCGAGTTGTAGCGCCGGGGCAGCCGGGCGGCGAGGTTGCGCTGCTCACCGATCCACTCGTCCATGCGTTCGACGATCGTCCTCGTGGTGACTTTCGCGAGCTGGGCGGGCGAGGGCCCGAGCCCCTCGATGGCCACGAGCCGGGCGACCGTGTCGGGATAGAGGCCGGCGTACCGCAGGGCGATCTGGCCGCCGAGCGAGTGGGCGATGATCGTCACCGGCGCCAGGCGCTGCTGATGGATCAGCTGAGCCAGGTCGTAGATGTAGCCGGCCAGGGTGTAGGTGCCGTCGGCCGACCACTGGCTGTCGCCGTGTCCCCGCAGATCGGGCGCGAGGATGTGCCACTCGTCCCGCAGCGCCTCGGCCGCCCAATCCCAGTTGCGGCAGTGGTCGCGCCCGCCGTGCAGCATCACCAGGGGCGACTTCGTCGGATTGCCCCAGTCGACATAGTGCAGACGAAGGCGCTGGGAGAAGAACGTGTGGGACGTCGGTCCCGGCATGAGGCCGGTCATGGGTCGCCTTCTATGCTAGCATCCCCCCGTTCTGACAACGACCACGCCACGGGAGGATGCGATGGGGACATTTCGGCTGTACGCGGGCGCGGATCAGCAGGCGCACATCGAGACGATCGACCTCAAGGCGAAGTCCGATTGGCTGAAGGGGCTTGCCGCGAGCCAGATCTCGTTTCGCGAGTGGCCCGCCGGGCAGTTCCTCGACTGGCACCCCGCGCCGCGCCGTCAGTTCGTGATCATCCTCTCCGGGCAGCTCGAGATCGGCCTGGGCGACGGCTCGAAGCACGTATTCGGCCCGGGTGACGCTCGCCTCGTCGAGGACACGACGGGCAAGGGACACACCACGCGCGTCCTCGGCAACCAGATCTGCGTGACGGCGACCGTTCCGCTGGCGTAACCGCCTCGTCACACCTCAAGAGGAGCCGGACATGGCGACCAAGATCGTCTTCATTCCCAAGCAACCCGACGCGATCCTCGACATCGCGAAATCGCTCACGCCTCCCGGCTTCGAGCTCGTGGTGGTCGACCAGGACACGCCGGCGTTCTACGACGCGGTCAAGGACGCGGAGTACGTCATGGGGCTCGGCCGCCCGATCGGCGGCGAGTTCTTCCGCTCGGCGCCCAAGCTCAAGCTCGTCCAGCTCCTGAGCGCCGGTTACGACCGGGTCGACATCGAGTCGGCCCGGAAGGCCAGGGTGCCGGTCGCGAACAACGGCGGCGCCAACGCGATCGCCGTCTCCGAGCACGCGATCATGCTGATGCTGGCGGTCCTCAAGCGGCTGGTCGTGTTCCACAACGACGTGGTCGCCGGCAAGTGGCGCGTGGGCAACCACTTCGACTCGCGCGTGTTCGAGCTGCACGGCAAGACGCTCGGCATCGTCGGACTCGGCAACATCGGCAAGAAGGTCGCCCGGCTCGCGCACGCGTTCAACATGAATATCCTGTACTACGACATCGCGCGGCTCACCGAGGACCAGGAAGACGCCCTCGGCGTGCGCTTCGTCCTGTTCACCGAGCTGCTTCAGACGGCGGACATCGTCAGCCTGCACGTACCGCTCGACGACAGCACGCGCAACCTCATCGGCGCGCGCGAGCTGGCGATGATGAAGAAGACCGCGATCCTCATCAATACGTGCCGCGGTCCCGTCGTGGACGAGGCAGCGCTTCACAAGGCGCTGACCGGCGGCCAGATCCTGGCGGCGGGGCTCGACGTGCTGGTCGAGGAGCCGGCGAAGCCCAATCACCCGCTCTACGGGCTGAAGAACGTCACCCTCACGCCGCACTCCGCCGGACCGACCTGGGAGAACTGGGCGGCGCGCTTCCGCAACGGCTTCGACAACATCCAGCGCGTCGCCGCGGGCCGCTCACCCAAGTGGGTGATTCCCGAGCTCCTGACGCCGCCTGGAGTGTAGCCATGGCCGACCTGGGCCAGTCACTCGCCGATCGAGTCGCGGTGGTCACCGGCGCCGCACGCGGCATCGGCCGCGCGACGGCGCTGGCGCTGGGACACGCCGGCGCCCACGTCGTCGCCGTCGACCTCGAGGAGTCGGCCGCCAAGGCCACCGCCGACGGCGTCAGCGCGCTCGGGCGCAAGGCGCTGGCGCTCGGCGCCGACGTCGGGGACCTCAAGAGCATCGACTCGATGACCCGCCGCACCATGGACACGTTCGGCCAGATCGACATCCTCGTGAACAACGCCGGCGTCACGCGGCGCGCCTACATCATGGATCTCACCGAAGAGGACTGGGATCGCATCATGCGCGTCAACGGCAAGGGCGTCTTCTTCTGCCTGCAGCGGGTGGCGCGCGAGATGATCCCGCGGCGCCGGGGAGTCATCGTCAACATCGCCTCGATCGCCGGCAAGGGATTCGCCGGCGCCTCGAACGTGATCTACGCCGGCACCAAGGGCGCCGTCATCAGCATGACCCGCATGGCGTCGCTCCAGCTCGCACAGCACAACATCAACGTGAACGCGATCTGCCCGGGCACCACGCTCAGCGCCCTGTCCGAGGCGAACCTTCGCGTGCGCGCTGCTTCGGAAGGCGTGACGGTCGAAGAAATGGAGCGCCGACGTAATGCCGCCATCCCGCTCGGGCGCCCGAACGAGCCCGAGGACGTCGCGGCGCTGGCCGTGTTCCTCGCCTCGCCGGGCGCGCGCAACATCACCGGGCAGTCGTTCAACGTGGACGGCGGCATCATTTTCGATTGAGCAGCAGGATGGCCCGTTAGGAGGCGTTCTAG
>WNGJ01010058.1_pt1 | contig 15452 bp, 14 predicted proteins | sample 5400611 | NCBI WGS metagenome assembly WNGJ01 (sample SAMN13153375, study PRJNA577476) | soil metagenome | isolation source: 40 cm soil or saprolite under Garry oak tree replicate 1 | place: USA:California | collected 2016-06-15
ACCGGCCAATCCGTCCATGCCGTCGGTTAGGTTGACCGCGTTGGCGGTGCCGACGATTGCCAGCACGGCGAGCGGGAATAGGATCCAGAAAGACGATGGAAGGAGCAGCTGGTGCACGCCGCCGAGCTGCAGTGCAAGCAGCGCGATCGGACTCGCCAGCACAAGCTGGATCGGAAACTTGAGCCGGGCGGGGATGCCCCGAGCTCCGACCATGAGCTTGCTGCGGTCGTCGGCAAGACCGATGGCGCCTCCGACGATCAACCCCGCGACGGCGGGCAGCACCCCTCGGTGACCTGCCGGGATCGCAAGCAAGCCCGCGACGACGGCGATGGCGACGAAGAGCACGCCACCCCCCGTCGGAGTGCCCGCTTTCTTCTGGTGGCTGTCGGGCAGCTCGTCCTGGATGACCTGCCCGGCCTTCAACCGCCGCAGCCACCGGATCACGAATGGATAGAGGACGAGCGCGATGACGAAGGTCACCACAAACGTGATCAGGTCGAAGCGCGATGACGAAGGTCACCACAAACGTGATCAGGTCGAAAATCAAGCCTCGGTCAGCTCCCGGACCACCTCGTCGAGGTGTGTGGAATGCGAGCCTTTGATCAGGACCCGGTCGCCCTCGCGCGCGTTCCGGCGCACCCAGTCACGCGCGGCCGGGCGGCTTGACACGAGCTCCGCGCCGGCGGATTCGGCGAGCACTCGCGCGCGCTCGCCATCGAGTACGCAGACAGCGTCGAAAACCTCCGCGGCGCGGCTGCCGACGCGGCGGTGGGACTCCTCGGAAAACTCGCCAAGCTCGGCCATCTGACCCAGCACCGCAAGCAGGCGGCCCCGACGCGGGCTCTCGGCCATCGCCTCGAATGCGGCGAGCATGGATTCGGGGCTCGCGTTGTATGCGTCATCGACGATCGAGTAGCCGGCGGCAGTCTTGAGTTCCTCGAGGCGATGCTCGACCGTTACTTCCGCCAGCGCCTGCGCGCCATCTTTAAGCGGCACTCCCGCCGCTTCTCCAGCAGCCAGCGCGGCAGCTGCATTCAGCGCCTGGTGCCGTCCGTCCAGCCGCAGCTTGAGGTCGACGTCTCGCACTGAAAACTCTGAGCCCCCACCAGTCAGAGCGCGATAGCCCTGCGGCCGGTAATCGCCGGCGTTCACGCCGAAGCTGGTCACCCGCGCGGCGGTCATCGAAACAAGAAGCGGATAGAACTGGTCGTCGGCGTTCAGAACCGCCACGCCATCGGCAGAGAGCCCGGCGACCATCTCGCCCTTGGACCGCGCGAGCTCCTCGCGGGACTTGAAGAACTCGATATGCACGATGCCGATGTTGGTGATCACGCCGATCGACGGCCGCGCGAGCGCGACGAGGCGGCCGATGTCGCCGGGGCGCTGCATGCCCATCTCCAGCACCAGCGCCTTGTGGTGCGGCTCGAGGCCGAGGATCGTCAGCGGCACGCCCGTCTCGGTGTTCAGGTTGCCAATGCTGCGCGCGACCTCGAAACGCCTGGCGAGGATGGCGGCGATCATCTCCTTGGTCGACGTTTTTCCGTTGCTGCCGGTGACCGCAACCACGAGTGGATTGACGCGCTGGAGGGCATACGAGGCGAGGGAGTACAGCGCGGCCCACGTGTCTTTGACCATGACCTCGGCGATGCCGTGCGGGATCTCTCGGCGCCGCTGGACCACGACTGCGGCTGCGCCTCTTCGGATCGCGTCGTCGACGAAGCGATGTCCGTCCATCTCGGCGCCGCGCAAGGCGAAGAAAACGCCACCCTGCACCACCTCGCGCGAGTCGGTGTGAAAGGTCGAGTAGGCATTGCCGACCTGGGTGCCACCGACCTCGCCGCCCCCGGTCGCCTCGAGAATCTCGAGCAGCGACACCTTCATACGTATATGAGAACTGTTATCGAGGGTCCGGTGTTATGTGCCAGTCGACGACCATCGCCTGGGCGATCTTCTGCCAGATCGGGGCGGCCGTGAAGTAGCCGTCGTTGAGGGTCCAGTCGCGGTCGCTTCCGTCGACGTGGGGCTTGCGGACGACGACCAGCATGGTGAACTTCGGGTGCTGCGCGGGCAGGAAGCCGACGAACGAAGCCCATACGTCCTGTGTGTACTGGCCGTTGACGGGGATCTGCGACGTTCCTGTCTTGCCGGCCTGGTCCAGCTCGAAGCCCTTGACGCGCGACGTCCAGCCCGAGCCATGCTGCACGACCGATTGCATCATCGCGGTCATCTTCGCGGCGGTCTCGGGCGTGACGACCTGTCGCTGTGGCTGCAGCAAAAGCGGGTTGACCTTCGTGCCGACGCGCTCCATGACGTGAGGCGGTGCGTACTTTCCGCCGTTGGCGATCACGTTGACCGCCGCGAGCATCTGCACCATGTTGACGTCGATGCCCTGGCCGAATGCCGAAGTCGCGTACTGCGAGTCGGCGAGCTTGTCGGCAGCCGCGGGCAGCAGGCAGGTTTCGCCGCCGACGTCAATGCCGCTCGGTTTGGTCAAACCAAAACCTTGCAAGTAGTTGTAGAAGGAATCGTGCCCTTCGGCCTGCATCGCCTTCATCGCACCCACGTTCAGCGAGTGCTCGAGCACATAGGTGTAAGAGACGTTGCCGTGGTTGCGGTGGTCCCAGTCGGAGATACGGTAGCCGCCCACATTCAGATATCCCGGGTCGTTGATCACGGTTTCGGGCGCGATGGCGCCCGAGTTGATCGCGCCCGCGAGCGTGACGACCTTCATCACTGACCCGGGCTCGTAGACGTAGCTTGCGACGTTGTCCTTGAAGAGCGCAGTGTCGGTGTGGACGAAATCGTTGGCGTTGTAGCTCGGGTAATCCGCCCACGCCACGATGCCGCCGGTGTTCGGGTCCATGATCAGCACGCTGCCGCTCTCGGCGTGGTACTTCTTGATGCCGTCCGCCAGTGCCTGCTCGGAGGCGTACTGGATGTTGGCGTCGAGCGAGAGGACGACGTCGGACCCGTTGATCGGAGCCTGGTGCGTGTGCGACCCCAGCACGATCTCGCGGTTGGCCAGGTCGCGGTAGCTCGAGATGTATCCAGGCGTCCCCGCCAGCGCGCCCTGGTACTTGGCCTCGAGCCCGTACTGGCCGTCGCCGTTGTAGTTGACGAAGCCCAGGAGGTTCGAGGCGAGCGTCGTGCCGGCTGCGATCCCCGGCAGATATGAGCGCTGCGTCTCTTCTTCTAGACCGACGCCGGGCAGCTTGAGGGCGCGGAGCTGATCCGCCTTGTCCTTCGGGACGCGGCGGGCGACGTACGCGAACTTGGCGCCGGAGGCGAGGGTGGTTGTGAGCTTCGCCCTGTCCGCGGCGAGCACGGTCACGAGCCCATTCGCGACACGATCACGCTCTGATTTCGGGACCTGGTCAGGCGAGACGAAGGCTGAGTAAACCGTCGTGTTGACGACCAGCTGCGCCAGGTGGCGGTCGAAGATCGCGCCACGGACCGCGGGCAGGGTGACCACCTCGCGGTACTGCGCCTGGGCCTGCGACGCGAGCTGCCCATGCTTGGCGATCTGCCAGTACGCCAGGCGCGACCAGACCATCCCGGCCAGGACCACAGCCACAAGGACCATCGCGAGGATGCGCAGCCGCGTGGAACCGACGCGCTCAACGCGCGGGGTCCTGCCGCGGACCCCAGCCGACACTATCGAGTAGACGCGAGCACGTCGCGCGTGCCGCCAAGGGTGCTGACCACCGCCGCCACGGCGCGCTCCCACAGAGGAGTGCTTTCGCCGGCGGAAGGACCTACCGGCCGGGTCAGGTCGATCGCCACCGGCTGGCCGGTGACGTAGCCCGACGGCACCACGCGCTGCATGCCGCTTTGCGCGGCCTGCTGCTGCACTTGCGCGGGTGCGTGCAGAGTGACCTCCTGGTAGCGGAGCTGATCCTGCTCAGCGATCAGCTGACGCTGCTGGTCCTGGAGTCGCGTGATGTCGTAGGACGCCTGCGTGATCTGCGCGGCGAGGCCCAGGTAGAAGAGGACGGCAATCAACACCGCGCCGGCCCCGATGTAGGCGTGGCCGAACGAGTTCAGCCGCAGCCTCTCGACCGCGGTTGCGCTCGCCACCTGCACGAAGCCGCGCGTGCGCCGCCTCCGCCGAGGGGCGGGGGCGTGCGGCGCGCCTGCTGCGCTCAGGCGGCGTCGAGCCAATATTCGGGTCGATATCAAACCGTGTGCCTCATTTATTGCTGGGATGTGTGCTGGGGTCGGTGCCTGGACTTGTGCCTGGTGGCCGGAGGGGTCTGCCGGCCACCAGGACTTTTGGAGTCAGATTTTCTCTGCCACCCTTAATCGGGCAGAGCGCGCTCGCGGGTTGACCGCGATCTCTTCTTCGGAAGGCCGCACGGGGCGGCGCGTGATGATGCGGAGGGTTGCCCGGTGGCCGCAGGTGCAGACTGGCTGCTGGGGTGGGCAGATGCAGTCTTTTGACTCGACGTTGAAGAATGACTTGACCAAACGGTCTTCCAGGGAGTGGAAGCTGATCGTCGCCATACGACCACCGGGTTTAAGTGTCGTAAGAGCTGCTCGCAAACCTTTCTCGATCTCGCCTAGCTCGTCATTGACCGCTATGCGAAGACCCTGAAATGTCCGGGTGGAGACGTTGATGTCGCGAGGCCACGCCTTTCTCGGAATGGCGGCCTCGACAGCGTGAGCCAGGTCGCTGGTGGTGCGCAGCGGGCGCCGCGCCACGATGAACTGTGCGATCCGGCGAGCCCATCGCTCTTCGCCGTACTCCCGAAGGATGTGCTCGATCTCGCGCACGTCGGACTCGTTGACGATCTTCGACGCTGCAAGACCTGAGCCTGGATCCATCCGCATGTCGAGCGGGCCCTCGCGCTGAAAGCTGAAGCCGCGCTCCGGGTCGTCGATCTGGTTGCTGGAAAGACCGAAGTCGAAGAGGATCATGTCGGCCGTCAGAAAGCCGCTTTCGGCGCTGATCGAGCCGAGCTCGGAAAAGCGACCTTGCACGACCACCGCCGCCGGCCCAAACGAGGCCAGCGCACCCCGCGCAGCCTGAGCGGCGACGGGATCGCGGTCGATCCCGAGCAGCCGGCCACCGGGTGTGATCCTCTCCAGAAGCTGGCGGGCGTGGCCCGCCTGCCCGAGTGTGCAGTCGATCGCGACCGCCCCCACCCGGGGCTGGAGCAGCTCTATTACCTCTTGTAAAAGTGCGGGCTGGTGCGGGCTCAGCTGCCTGAGATCACCCTGTCAGCGAATTCTGTAAAGCGTCCTTGCGCGTCGGCGTTGTAGCTGTCCCATCGGCCCTCGGGCCAGATTTCCACCCGAGACCCGGTCCCGATCACCACCACCGTCGACGGGGATTCGATTCCCGCCAGGCGGCGCTGCTCCGGCTGCAGGCTGATCCGTCCCTGCCCATCCGGCTCGAAGGGATCCGACATCGGGTAGAGCGTACGAGCGAGGGCGCGTTGATCCGGTCCAGGCAGCGGGCTCCGAAGCTCGTTCGCCAGGGCGGACCACAGCTCCGGCGGATAGATCGCCAGCACCTGGTCCTGGCTGACCGACACGAAGCTTCCTTCCGGAAGCTGCTTGCGGAAGGCGGCCGGAATGGCCAGCCTGCCCTTGTCGTCCACCCTCACCCTGTGCGCTCCGGTGAACACTCATCGTGCCTCGCGAGCCCAGAAGTGACCTATGTCGCGACCGCGCTGCGCGCACAGGCTGCATCCGCAGCCGTGGAGCTCGAGCGGCAGGCGATTGCCTTCTTTGTCGAACCGGTGGTTGGTCGGCACCTGGTGTCCATCGCGGCTGCGGGGAGAAGTGGCGTAGAGGAGGTGTATGGCGTGCTGTACTTGGACGTAGGGTGCGACGTATGCTGCTGCGTTGTTTTGACTCACCACTTCTCCCCACTGATCACCGCGATTCGCCGCAAACCCTAACCACGCACGCTCAGCCTGTCAATACCTTTACCACAAGATGTAGACAGGTCTTCGAGTGACCTTCAGGGCTCGACCACAACCCGTTGTGGTTCAGCGATTTTCCGGCCCAAGGTGGTGCGTCGAAACGTGATAGTCTCGAACATTAGTTTGGATCGCCGCAACGGCGGCAAAAAGCGTTTTAGAGGGTTTTCTTTACCCGCTCCGCTTCAGCAGTCCTAGCCTTTTGGCCCGATTTTCGGCCCAGCCGAAGATCCAGATGCTCACCGGGATCATGACCAGGCCCATGGCGAGCAGGATGCCGATGGTCGGCAGCTGCTCGGGCACTCGGGCCCCATCGAGAAGGCTGCGGCGCATCCCCTCCAGCGCGTAGGTGAGTGGGCTGGCCGCGCCGGCGACCTGCATCGGCACGGGCAGGACGCTGAGCGGGTAATACACGCCGGAGACCAGGAGCAGGAAGCCCTGCAGGGCAATCGACATCTGCTCTCCCTTCTGCGGCGACAGGAGTGGCAGCACCGAGGTCAGGATGCTGAGGCCGATGAGCGGCACGGTCGAGGCGGCCAGGACCGCCAGCGCGCCGGGGATGTCGGCATGGGAGAAGTCGAGGTTGAACATGAACGCCGCGGCGATCAGCACGATGAACGTTCGCGCGAGTCCGTAACCGATCGCGAACAGGCAGATGCCCATCAGGTGGGTGACGCGCCTCACAGGTGCCATGAAGGTGTATTCGATCGTGCCCTCCCACCTCTCCCACGCGATGGCATACGCAGCTTCCATGAAGACGAGCGAGAGATAGCCCCACAGCAGCGCGCCGATGAGCAGATAGAGCTGCGCCTTGCGCAAGTCGAAGGCGCCGGAGCCGCCCAGCTCGCCCAGACCCGAGGCCAGGAAGCCGATGGAGAGCACGCTGACCAGGCTGTAGAAGAGCCAGACAACCTCCCAGAGCCAGTAGCGCTTGACCACGTGAAGCTGCCGCTCAGCGAAGCCAAAGAGCGCGTTGAGCTCGGTATGCCTTACCCCGATGCTGCTCATGGCGCTTCCGTCTCCTTCTCCTCGGCCACGGCGAAGGTCTTGCCTGTGAGGTGCATGAAAACGTCCTCGAGGGTCGGGTTCGGCTTGCCGTCGGCATGCAGGCGGCACAGCTCCTCTGGGCTGCCGTCGGCAAGGACGCGGCCGCCGTCCATCATCAGAACGCGGTCGCACAGCGCGGACGCCTCATCCATGTCGTGGGTGCAGAGCAGCACCGTGACCTCGCGCTCGGCGCGAAGCATGCGCAGCAGCTCCTGGACCTCTTTCTTAGAGCGCGGGTCGAGACCCGTCGTCGGCTCGTCCATCAGCAGCAACGAAGGCGCGGTCAGGAAGCTGCGTGCGATGGCGACCTTCTGCTGCTGCCCACGGGACAGGTGCTTCATCGGCTGGTCGATGGTGTCGAGCGGCAGCCCGAGCTTCTCGAGAATCTCCAGCACCCGCTCGCGCGTGCCGGCAGCGCCTCCCCCGTACAGGCGGGCGGCGTAGAGCATGTTCTCCCAGGGGCTCAGCTCCTTGAAGAAGGCCGCTTCGACCGAAACGCGGTTTACGTGGCGCCGCACCGACAGTGGCTGGGCGACCACGTCCCAGCCGAAGACCATCGCCGTGCCCGAGTCGGGTGTGAGCAGCGTGCCGAGGATGCGGATGAGCGTCGACTTGCCGCTTCCATTGGGCCCGAGGATGCCGGTCACCCCACCCGCCTCGACTTTGAGGTCGAGCTCGTAGAGGGCGACCTTGTCCTTCCATTCGCGCCGCCACCAGGGCGCGCCGGCTTCACGCTCGCGGCGCCGAAACGCTTTACGGATTCCGTGGATCTCAATCGCAGCGGTCGACATCACTCCTCCTGGTAATTACTGAAGTTCCGACGCCCCTCCGGCGCTTCGCGCCACCTCCCCACAGGGTGGGGAGGCCAGGGGAGGTGAAACAAAAAAGGATCGTGCGGTGCCCAACGACCGCACGATCCCTCTTGGTTTTTGGTTGCTTTCTAGGTTCTTACCTGAACGGGCTCAATGTGCGGTCAGAAGGCAGACTTCGCCCTCGGTGGCGAAGAGCTCCTTCAATGTGCCGCCCATCAGTAGCGCACTCCTTATCGAACGTGGATACACCCGGGTGGGTGTACGAACTGGCCTAGCCTAAGGCTCAAAACTCTCCAAGTCAAGGCGCTACCTGCTCGATCACGAAGGCGCTGATGAAGGCCTCCTCGCGCCACGATTCGTAGCGACCGGAAGGCCCCATATGGCCAGAGCCCATCTCCGTCTTGAGGAGCAGAGGCTGCTCACCCGCATTCATCGCGCGCAGCTTCGCGACCCACTTCGCCGGCTCCCAGTACGAGACGCGCGGGTCATTCAGCCCAGCGGTGACCAGCAGCGCCGGGTACTCGGCCTGATGCACGTTGTCGTAAGGCGAGTACGCCTTCATGTACTCGTAGAACTCGAGCTCCGCAGGGTTCCCCCACTCCTCGAACTCGTTGACCGTGAGGGGCAGCTTGTCGTCGAGCATGGTCGTAAGAGCGTCGACAAACGGCACCTGGGCCACGGCGCAACCGAAGAGGTCCGGGCGCATGTTCAGGACGGCGCCAATCAGCAGACCACCTGCGCTGCGGCCCCGAATGGCGAGGTGACTCGGGGTCGTGTAGCCGAGCTCCACCAAGCACTCCGCGCACGCGATGAAGTCGCCGAAGGTGTTGGTCTTGTGGAGGAACTTCCCGTCCTCGTACCACTCCCGTCCCAGCTCCCCTCCTCCCCGCACGTGCGCGATCGCGAAGACGAAGCCGCGGTCGAGTAGGCTCAGGCGCACGGGATCGAACATCGGGTCGCTGGAGATCTCATAGGCGCCGTAGCCGTTGAGCAGCATCGGGTTTGACCCGTCCAGCTTCAGGCCGCGCCTGTACACGATGGACATCGGAACGCGAACTCCATCGCCGGCCGCAGCCCATAGACGCTCGGTGACGTACTCGGTGCGGTCATAGCCGCCCCGGACCGGCTGCTCTTTGACCAGGGTCCGCTCTCGCGTTCGCATGTCGTAGTCGACAGCCGAGAACGGCGCGGTCAGCGATGTGTAGAAGAAGCGCATGACGTGGCCGTCGTAGTTCGGGTCGGAGCCGGGGTAGGCCGTGTACGCGGCGTCGGGCTGCTCGACCACATGAAGGTCGCCGGTAGTGCTGTCCAGCACCTCCAGGCTCTGCAGGCCGTCCGACCGCCGTCCCAGCACGACATGGTTGACGTGGACATCGATGAAGTTCAGCCGCACGCCCTCCCGCTCGGACACCACCACCGACCATGAGTCGCGGCCTGGATTCGAAATCGGCGCCGACATCAACCTGAAGTCGTGCGCCCCGTCGTTGGTGACGATCAAAAAGCGATCCTCCTGGTCGTCGACCGAGTACTCGATTTCGTGGCGCCTCGCTTCCACGAGTCGCGGCTGCGCATCCGGCGCGTCGCTGCGCAGGAAGTGGCTCTCGCTGGTCACCTGGCTCGAGCTGGTGATGACGATGTAGCGCTCACTCTTGGTGAGCTCCACGCCGATCTCGAAGTGCTCGTCGTCCTCCTGCATCACGAGCACGTCGTGAACGGCCGAAGTCCCGAGGACGTGGCGCCAGACCTGATACGGACGCATCGCGCGATCGGGTCGGGAGTAGAAAAATGTTCTGCTGTCGGCTGCCCAGGCCGATCCGTAGTAGACGTCGCGCACGACGTCGTCCAGGTCCTTTCCGGTCGCCAGGTCGCGGAAGCGGAGCTCGTGGCGCTCCGAGCCATCGAGATCGACGGCATAGGCCACGAGCAGCTCGTCCGGGCTGCGCTCGACGTAGCCGAGGTCGAAGTATTCATGCCCTTTGGCCAGCTCGTTGCCGTCGAGCAAGACCTCCTCAGGTGCCTCCATCGAGCCGGGCCGGCGGCAGTAGATCTCGTAGTCCAGCCCCTCGACGGTCCGGGTGTACGTCCACCAGCCCTTGAACAGCGTCGGCGCGGAGGTGTCGGTTTCCTGGACGCGGCCGAGGATCTCGCGGTAGAGCTTCTCCTCGAGGGCGGCGGCCGGACGCATGACGACGTCGGCGTAGGCATTCTCCGCCTTGAGGTAGGCGATGACCTCGGGATTGTCCTTCTCGCGCAGCCAGTAGTAGGGATCGACCCGGCTCTCGCCGTGTGCCTCGAGGATCCGAGGGCGTCGCGGAGCGATCGGAGGTCGAGGCCCGGGGAGGCGGGCGGCAGGCTCCATGGCCTCTCGAGTCTAGGCAGACCGAAGCGAGCGGGGCCGCAGCCGCCTGTGGTAGTGCGGCTAGGCCGGCCGGCTCAGCGGCGGACGCGGTAACGAATGTGCGTGGCCTCCGGCGTGTCGATCACGCGAACGATCTCCAGCTCGATTCGCGACGGCAACAGCTCGAACAGCCGGCGGCCGCCGCCGAACAGCACAGGGATCTGGTGGATCTGCAGCTCATCAAGCACTCCGGCCTCGAGCGCGCGCTGCGCCGTGTATGCGCCGTGCACCAGCACGTTCCGGTCCCCGGCGGCAGCCTTCGCCTGTGCCATTGCGCTGGCGATCCCATCGGTCACGTACCTGTGCCATTGCGCTGGCGATCCCATCGGTCACGTAGGTCACCAGCGGATATTTCGCGACGGACGGCCCGGGCGGCCGGTGGCTGGGCACGAAGATCCTGACTCCACGTCCGTGGTTGTCACCGCCCCAGTGATCGACCTGTTCCGCGGTGCGCCGACCCACCAGCAGCGCGCCCGCCTCGTTCATCATTTCGTCGAACAACGGGCCGGACGGCCCGGAAGGTCGCAAGAACTCCCCCTCATGAGTGACGAACCACTCGTGAAGCCGACCGAAGCCGTCCCCGCCCGGATTGCGCGGTTCGTCGTTCGGCCCCGCGATGTACCCGTCGAGTGACATCGACATGTAGAGCACCGATGCAGACACCCCGAGCTCCTCTGGCCTGCCCTTCAGCCGCCGGCGATCGCCCCGATGATCAGGAACGGCTCCTTGCCCGCCACCACCTCTTCGGGCAGCGGATCGTCCGGCGAAACGTCCGACCAGTCTTCCTCACACGCGAAAAACCTCACCATCGGCCGGCGTTTCTTCGTATCCACGTCTCGAATCGTCCCCCGCAGCGCCGGGTAGCTCTTCTCGAGCACATCGAGCACCGACCGCTGGGTCACTGGACCGGGCACCTCCAGCTCGACCACGCTGCCGACGCCGGCCAGCGTTCGAAGATTCGCCGGGAGGGTGACGCGGATCACTTCAGCGTCTGGACTTCGACCGAAAGCACTGGCGGCAGGTCGCGAACGATGGCTGCCCAGCTGTCGCCCGCATCGGCCGACGCGTAAACCTGCCCGCCGCTCGTACCGAAGTACACGCCGCACGAATCAAGCGAGTCGACCGCCATCGCATCGCGCAGCACGTTGACGTAGCAGTCCTTCTGCGGAAGGCCTTTGGTCAGAGCCTCCCACTCGTTTCCGCCAGACCGACTGCGGTAGACGCGCAGCTTGCCGTCGGGCACGAAGTGGTGCGAGTCGCTGGTAATCGGAAGTACGTAAACGGTGTTCGGCTCGTGCGAGTGCACGTCGACGACAAAGCCGAAGTCGGTCGGCAGGTTGCCGCTGATCTCCGTCCACGACTCAGCACCGTCATCGGTCCGCATCACGTCCCAGTGCTTCTGCATGAACAGCGTTTCCGGCCGCGAGGGATGCATGGCGATTCGGTGGACGCAGTGGCCGACCTCGGCGTCCTGGTCTGGAATGGTGTTGGACTTCAGGCCGCGGTTTGCCGGCCGCCAGGTCTTGCCTGCGTCGTCGGTCCGGAAGACGCCGGCAGACGAGATGGCGATGAACATCCTGTCGTTGTTGGTGGGGTCGATGAGGATGGTGTGGAGGCACAGGCCTCCCGCGCCCGGCGCCCAGCCACCCGCTGACTCGTGAGTCCGGAGGCCGGGCATCTCGGTCCAGGTCTTCGCGCCGTCGGTCGACTTGAAGAAGGCCGCGTCCTCGACTCCCGCGTAAACCATGTCAGGGTCCTTCAGCGAAGGCTCGAGGTGCCAGACACGCTTGAACTCCCAGGGATGTGGGGAGCCGTCGTACCAGACGTGGGTGCCGGGCGTGCCCTCGTACTTGAACTCATTTCCGGCGGCCTCCCAGGTCTTGCCGCCGTCGTTCGAGCGCTGCAGGACCTGGCCGAACCAGCCGCTGGACTGGGATGCGTAGAGGCGGTCCGGGTCTGCCGGCGAGCCTTTGAGGTGGTAGATCTCCCAACCTGCGAAGTGCGGGCCATCGACTTTCCAGCTCTTCCGGCTCTCATCCGAGCTCAATACGAACGCGCCCTTTTTCGTTCCGACAAGTACCCGAACGCTGCTCATCGCGTCACTCCTCTCTTGGGTCTGAAAAGGTCATTCAACTGTTCTGACTGTCCGGCGGCGCCAAACTCATCGATCCCTTGCAATTTAGTCATTTTGATCCTGCAGGTCGGGCCATGCGATTCGGGTTTTGGTCGGCTCGACAATAACCTGTGATAGGGTAATGGTCGTGACGACCAAAACCCACCGCGAGGAAACGCCGGCGAACTACGACCCCTCGCAGTTTCCCGCCTTCGCGGTGACAGTGGACATCGTGATCCTCACCATGTCCGGCGGCCGGCCTCACGTCGTGCTCGTGCGTCGTGGCGTGGCTCCGTATGAAGGTAGGTGGGCGATCCCGGGCGGCTTCAAACGTCCCAACGAGACTCTGGACGAAGCGGCGAAGCGTGAGCTTGTCGAGGAGACCGGGGTCGATAGCGCCAGCCTTCTCACCCAGTTCGGCGCCTACGGCGACCCGGGACGTGATCCGCGGATGAACGTCGTGACGGTCGCCTATCTCGCCGTGCTGCGCGAGGTCGGCGCGGTGGTGGCGGGCTCAGACGCGGCTGCTGCCGCCCTCATGCCCGTTTCAGACGCTTTGAACGGCAAGATCGAGCTGGCATTCGATCACGCGACGATCCTGCGCGACGCGGTCGATCGCGCCCGTGTCGACCTTGACCACACCGGAATGGCCACCGCGTTCGTCGGACCCACATTCACCATCGCTGAGCTGAGGGCGGTGTACGAGGGCATCTGGGGCGTGCGACTCGACGGCGCCAACTTCCGGCGAACGGTCGTGTCGGAGAGCGGTTGGGTCATCCCCACCGGGCGCCGAGCTCGTCCCGGGTCCAGCGGCGGCAAGCCGGCGGAGCTGTTTCGAGCCGGGCGGATGTGGAAGGTCGGCGGACCGATCCGGAAGCCAAACGAGAGAAGGAAGGCAGAGTCATGAAAGCCGTTGTCTACGACAATTACGGACCGCCCGACGTTCTGCGCCTCGAGGAGGTAGCGCGCCCGGTACCAAAAGAGGACGAGGTCCTCGTCAAAGTCCACGCCACGACCGTCAACCGGTCGGACGTCCACACCCGCGAAGCCAACCGGAGCAGTGGCCTGGCCATCTCAGTTCTCGCCCGGATGGTCTCGGGCATCCGCCGGCCCAGGCAGCGCATTCTCGGCAGCGAGTTTGCCGGCGAGGTTGTGGAAGCCGGCGCGGCCGTCAAGGAGTTCGCGGTCGGCGACCGCGTCTTCGGCAACTCCAGCCTCCGATTCGGTGCCTACGCGGAGTTCATGTGCGTTCGCGAGAGTGCTCGAATCTCACTTATGCCGGCCGGCATGAGCTTCGAGGACGCCGCGCCGATCACTGATGGGGGTCTCAACGCCCTGACCTGTTTGAAACAGGCCGATCTCCGCAAGGGACGCACGATCCTCATCTACGGCGCATCCGGTGCGATTGGCACGGCGGCCGTGCAGCTGGCGAGGTACTTCGACGCGGACGTCACAGCCGTGTGCGGTACAAAGAACCTCGACCTCGTGAAATCGCTCGGAGCCGACCGGGTCATCGACTACACGCAAGAGGATTTCACGAAGAACGGCCAGACATATCACGTCATCTTCGACGCGGTCGGTAAGCACTCGTTCAAGCGATCGCGGGACTCGTTGGAGCCAGGCGGCATCTTCCTGCCAACGGATGGTTTGGAAAACCTTTTTCTGGCGCTCTGGCCCTCGCGGAAGGAAGACAAGAGGGTGGTGTTCCAGATACCGCCACGGCAGCCCAAGCAAGACGTGATCTTCCTCAAGGAGCTCGTGGAGGCCGGGAAGTTCCGGCCGGTCATAGACAGGTGCTACCCGCTGGAGGACGTCGTCGAGGCGACCAGGTACGTCGAGACGCAGCAAAAGACCGGGAACGTCGTGCTGACCGTGGACTCCAGATGAGAGCGGTGGTTTCTGAGCGGTACGGGCCGCCCGAGGTGTGCGTGAGACCCGCGGGTGCATGCACTCGCGGCCCTGAGAGGAGTGGGAGCGCCGCGGGAGCCGGCGCTGGGGCATTCAGGTATGTGGAAACGGAGCAGAAGACGGGGAACGTGGTCCTCACGCTCTAGCGCGCGGCGACTCCTCTGAAGCAGTGGCCTGCTTGATGAGGCCCAGCAATCGACGACGCTGGTCCAGGCCGAACAGAAAGTTGCCCCCGATACCAAACACCAGTACGAACACAAGCGCGAACCCCGGCAGCGGAAATCCAAGAGATCCCATCACAGTCCAAGCCAATGGCGCAAGAATCGCCGAGGCAGCCAGAAAGATGAGGGGCCACTTCTTGAAGGTCAGGAGCAAGCGAATCGAGGTCGCGCCGCGGTTGGCTTCAAACCGACCCACCGCGTAAACCATCTGGACCTGAGCACTTTCCGCCTCGACCCGAAACCCGACATCCGACGCTTCGCCTCGCAGTCCTCGCGACCTCGCGAACAGCGACCAGGCTGGGCGCGCCTGTGATGACAACAAACGCGCGGCGCAGGCTTCGGGGGTCAAAGCCGTCCGCAGGCTGACGACTCGCTGCAGCGGATATGGAAGTTGAGAACGCTCCATCAGATCGTCACGCGGCGGGCCGAAATCGAGGCTGACCCGGCCGCGTTTCAATCCGTCGATCTGATAAGCGACGAGCGCCGCCACGCCGAAGAAGATCAGCTCGTGACCGCTGAACAGCCGGGCTGCATGCATGAGGGCCATGCGGTAAACGTCGGCGCTGATCGGAATGTGACTGCCGTGATTGTTGAAGTAGTAGCTCGAACCGTCCTGCTCCGGTTGACCGGGAAGCAGCGTTGTCATCGCAAAGAAATTGACGAACACGTAAACGACTAGCGCAGCGCCCACCACGTAGACGTAGACAGGCAGGCGGGCAAATAGCCGGTCGAGACGAATGCGGGTGAGACTGGTCACGGCGACCGCCGGTCCGAAGACCAAGAAGACGATCGGAAATAACGCCAAGGCAGAGTTCATCAAGAACGGACCCCATTGATCGGGGCCGTAGGTGGCCAGGTGAACGCTCAAGGCCGCTGCAAACATCAGCCCGGCCCCCAAGAGGAAGGCTCTGACCAGCACCGCGGGAAACCTTCGGAAGTCCGTCATGGACCCTGAGTTTGCACTTGCATATGCTTCTTGCTTGGCCAAGCTGATTTATTCAGCGCTAATGTCGCTGGACGGTTACG
>WNGJ01012546.1_pt1 | contig 15447 bp, 9 predicted proteins | sample 5400611 | NCBI WGS metagenome assembly WNGJ01 (sample SAMN13153375, study PRJNA577476) | soil metagenome | isolation source: 40 cm soil or saprolite under Garry oak tree replicate 1 | place: USA:California | collected 2016-06-15
GCGGTCGAACGCCGGTACGACTCAACGTAGGCACCGACGGCTGCAACATGCTGGGCGCCGGCGTAGCGGTCCAGGAAGGCCGTCTGCGTGGAGGGATCCAGGAGGCGAAGGGAGCCGTGCTGCCCATGGATCTCGATGAGCCGGGCGCTGAGATCACCCAGCGCGGAGGCGGTGGTCAGCTGCCCGCCGACCCGAGCGCTGCTCTTACCATCGGCGCCAACGCTGCGCGCGAGGATCACCTCACCGTCCTCGACCCAATCCGCGGTCACGTCGTCCGGACCGACCGGCGCGGTCGTCCCCCAACCGTCAGGGACATCGAACCGCGCCTGGACCCGTGCAGCCTTTTCGCCGGGACCGACGAGGTGCGCGCCCGCCCGGGCTCCTCCCGCGAGGGCGAGCCCCACCGCGAGCATGGTCTTGCCCGTTCCGGTCTCACCGGTGAGGACCGTGAGTCCCTCGGTCAGCTCGAGATCGAGGTCCCGGATGACACCGAGACCGCTGATGTGGAGCTCACGGAGCACCCGCGCATCCTAGCGGGCACCACCGACATCGCCGGCAGGCATCGAGACCGTCGTGGGCGTCTCGCTGGGGTCCCCGGGGAGGTCGAACTTGTCTCGAACCCGCGTCAGGAAGCCCGCCGCATCGTCTCGGCGGACGAGACGAGCGGGTCTGTTCGACGCGCGGATCCTGACCTCGGTGCCAACGGGGATCTCCTGGGTCTCTCGCCCGTCCGCCGAAACCAACCCGGGCTCGTCGCCGACCACCTCGAGGCTCACCACCCTCCTCGCCCCGAGGACGAACGATCGATCGAAGACCATGTGCGCGGCGATCGGCGTCACGATGAGGCACGGCACGTCGGGCGAGACGATCGGGCCTCGCGCCGAGAACGAATACGCAGTGGACCCGGTCGGCGTGGCCACGATCACGCCGTCGGCCGAGAACGTCGTGACGTACTCGCCATCGACGGCAACCTGGAGGCGGATCAGCCGGTGCCTTGCCCGCTTCTCCACCATGATCTCGTTCATCGCCCACTGCGGCGGGAAGGGATCGCCGCTGCCCGGCTCGGCCACCACGGCCAGCCGCTCCTCGATCGCCGCCCGACCTTCGAGCGCCTCGCGGATCAGCGGTGCCGCGTCCGGCGGCTCCACTTCGGTGAGGAACCCGAGGCGGCCCACCTTCACGCCGAGGACCGGCGAGCCGGCCTGGGCCGCAACGTAGGCTCCCCGGAGGAAGGTTCCGTCGCCTCCCACGGCGACCACCAGGTCGACGTCGGCGGCGCGCCCACGGAGTTCCACGCAGGAGATCCCATCCTCCTCCAACGATGCTCGCAGCGCTCCGGCGGCAGCCACAGCGGCTGGTCTTCCCTCATGGATCACGAAGCCCACCGAGCTCATCGCACGAGCGCCTCCCCTTCGCGCACCGCCCCGTCCAGGTCGACCTCGGACGGGGGCGATCCGGCGATGAGGTGCAGCGGGAACTCCACGTTGCCCGCGGGTCCCGGCAGCGGGGACGCCATCACGTTCACCGGCTCGAGCGACGCCGAGCGCGCGGCCGCCATCACGCCCGACAGGGCGCTCCGCCACACGTCTGGATCCCGGACGACGCCACCACGACCCACATGCGCTCGTCCCGCCTCGAACTGCGGCTTCACCAGGACGACGAACGTCGCCTTTGGCCCTGCCAGCTTCGCCAAGACCGGGAGCACCAGCCGGAGCGAGATGAAGGAGAGATCCGCCACCAGGAGGTCGGGGACGTACGCCAGCATCGTGGACGTGAGATCCCGGACGTTCCTACGCTCCATGACCGTCACGCGCGGATCCGTCCTGAGGATCCACGAGAGCTGGCCGTACCCGACGTCGACCGCGATCACCCGCGCGGCGCCGCGCTGGAGCAGACAGTCCGTGAATCCGCCGGTGGACGCACCGGCATCGAGGCAATCGCGCCCGTCGGAAGCTACCGCGAAGCGATCGAGCGCCGCGGCCAACTTGGCGCCCCCGCGGGAGACGAAGAACGGTGGGGGCTTCGACAGCGCGACGGGAGCGTCATCCGTGACCAGCGACGCCGCCTTGGTCGCGGTGATCCCCCCGACGGTGACTCGACCGGCGCTCACGGCCTCTTGCGCCTGGGATCGGCTGGACGCGAGCCCGCGACGCACCAGCTCCGCGTCCAGGCGCCGGCGACCCATCGTCGAGGCTCGCTACGCGTTCCCGCTCGTCGACGTCTTCTTCGCGGCGGTCTTCTTGGACGAGGTGCGTTTGGCGGACGTCTTCTTCGCTGGGGCACGCCGGCCACCGGAGGCCGTCATACCAGCGGCGCGCTCCAGCTCGCGGACCCGTTTGCGGAGTGCATCGAGCTCATCCTGGGTGGCGAGACCCATCTGCCGCATCTGATCCTTGATCTCGGAGCGGAGCCGCTGACGGTTGCGCTGGGACCACTCCATCATGTCGGCGGCGGTCTTGGCGACCTGCTCTTTCGCAGCGCCCGGCTCGAGGAAGCCCTTGGCGAGCTCCTGGGCCCGGGTCGGAGATAGGTTCCCGATCGTCGCTTCGAACGCCTTCCGCATGTCATCGACCCTGGTCATCGTGGACCTCCGTTCGTGAGGGTTCACGACCAGCATACCGATGGTGGCCATCGTGCCGTTCCGTCAGTCTTGCTCGACGAGCCGGTCCACCCGCCCCGCGACGTAGGTCGGTTTCGGGTCGGCACCACGAAGGTCGTCCTCGGTCGTGATGCCCGTGAGGACCAGGAGGGCATCCCAGCCCAGTCGTCGCGCGCCCTCGATGTCGGTATCGAGTCGATCGCCGATCACGAGGGGTCTGCCGCCACCGGCGCGCGCCAGGGCCGCTCGGAAGATCGGCGCGTTCGGCTTGCCCACCACCTCGGCGTTCACCCCGGTCGCCGTCTGGATCGCAGCGAGGATCGCGCCGGCGCCCGGGAGCACGAGCCCACCCTCCACGGGGTACGACGCGTCGGCGTTCGAAGCGACGAGCGATGCTCCCCGCTGGACCAGGATGCACGCGGTGGCGAGCACCGCGTAGTCGAACCCCCGGTCCCAGCCGACCACGACGGTCTCGGCATCGGCGGCGCTTCCGTCGAGGAGCGTGAGGCCAGTGGCGGCGAGGGCCGTGCGGAGTCCCTCATCGCCCACGACGTAGGCGCTCACGACCGCGCGGCTGCGGAGCAGCTCCGCGGTCGTGAGCGCCGAGGTCTCGATCTCGGCCGGCTGAGCTTCGATCCCGAGCGCGGTCAGGTGCGCGACGATCGCTTCGGGCGTCCGGGAGGAGTTGTTCGTCATGAACGCCAGGCCTTTCCCGAGGCTCCGCAGGGTGGCGATCGTTCCGGCGGCTCCTTCGATCGGTTCGGCGCCTCGATAGAGCACGCCGTCGAGGTCGAACAGGAAGGCGTCGTAGCGATCGGCGATCATGCAGCGCCGGTCACGGGCGGCCGGCGCCGGACAGGCGTGCCACCACTCGCTCGTAGTCCGAGACGCCCGGAGCCAGGGCGTTGGCAAGCTTCGCATGTCCGAGGGCACGTTGGCGTTGACCGGTCCGCTCGCAGGCCAGGGCGAGCGCGAAATGCGCATAGTCGTCGGAGGGGTTGAGGGCGACCGCCTTCGTGAACTCCCGCCTCGCGCGAGTCGCCCGCCCGGACATGAACAGGGCTCGGCCGAGCGCCTCGCGGATCGACGCCTTGTCGGGCTCGAGGAGCTTCGCGCGCCCGAGGATCAGGGCCGCGGCATGGGGGTGTCCGTCGTGGAGCATCGCGCGTCCGCGCGAATACAGCTCGTACGCAGGTGCCGGTTGTTCGTGCCTGCTATACAGAGCGGGTGCCACGCATGTCCCCCTTCCGCGGTCTGGTGTACGACCCTTCCGTCGCAGGGCCCTGGGAACAACTGACCGCCCCGCCATATGACGTTATCAGCGAGTCGGATCAAGAAGGCCTTCGCGAGCGCAGCCCCTACAACATCGTGCACATCGATCTGACGGGTGGCGCCGGCGATGGGGCGGCTGCCGGGTACGCCACAGCCGCTTCTCTCCTGACTGACTGGCGCGCCTCGGGGGTGCTCACGGCGCCGGACGCTCCGCATTACTACGGCTACGAGCTGACCTACCCGGTTGACGGGATCACCCGTCGCCTGCGCGGGCTCGTGGGCGCCCTGGAGCTGGAGCCGTGGGGTGGGACCGTCCTGCCGCACGAACAGACGATGCCCGGACCGATCGAAGACCGGTTGCGACTGCTTCGCGCCACGAAGACGCACCTCTCGCCGATCTACGGGACGATCACCGGTCCCTGCGAGCGGCTCAACGAGCTCCTCGACCGGACCGCCGATACTCGTCCGATCGCGATCGTCCGCGACGAAGAGGATGTCGAGCACCGGATGTGGGCGATCGACGGCGAAGAGGACGTCACCTCGTGGCTCGCCGAAGACTCGCTCCTCATCGCCGATGGCCATCATCGGTACGCGACCGCACTGGCGTACCGCGACGAGCGTCGCGCGGCGGCGGGCCCGGGACCGTGGGACCGGATCCTCGCCCTCGTGGTGGACGCGGGAACCGAGGAGGTACCGGTCCTTCCGTACCACCGCATCCAGATCGGCGGCGAGCGACCGACGGGAGGGCGCCCCGCCTCGGATCTTGGGCGAACCCTTGCCGCCGCAGACGATCTGCATCTGCGATACGGAACGGTCACGAAGGACGAGGGCACGGTGGCGTACCGCGTCCACGAGCTGCAGGGGGAACCCCCGACCGTGCTCGCGCTGCATGAGCAGCTGTTGGACCGGGTCGCACCGGGCGACGCGCTCCGCTTCACCCACGTGGCCGCGGACGCCGACACTGCCGTCCGGGACGGGTCCGCGATCGCCGCCTACCTGCTGCCGGGCACCACCCCCGGCCGCGTGCTCACGGTGGTCCAACGGGGTGGTCGACTCCCCCGGAAGTCGACCTTCTTCTGGCCGAAGCCGCGGACAGGGATGATCCTCATGCCGGTCGACGAGCCGGTCGACCCATGACGATCAGCCCGAAGGGGCGGGCTCTTCCAGCTTCTTGATACCCGAGGCCACCACCTCCGTCAGACTGCGCGCACCGGCCCCGCTCCGATAGAAGCGGCGGACGAGCTGCCCGTGCACCAGCACCCGATCGCCCTTGGCGATGCCATCGAGTGCCTGCACACCGACCGTCGCGTGCCAGGCGGCGATCGGCAGGGGGAGGAGGCGCTTGCCTGCCTCCGGAACGGAGAGCCGGAGCTCGGTGACCTCGTCACCGGACGGCATCCGGCGCTGCACCGGATCCGCGGCGACGCTGCCCGCCAGTACCACGACGTTCACCGTGACCATGGCTCCCCCCTTTCGACTCGGACCATACCGGCCGTCACCGACACGCCTGTGCGACACTCCCTCGCCGTGGGCACCCAGGCGAACAACCATCCGCCGGCCGCGGCGGGCATCCGCACGATCGATACCGGGATGGCGGCCCAACGGGAGCTCAACGCCGTGTACCTGGTCGAGTCCGATGAGCCGTGTCTCGTGGAGTCCGGTCCCGGCGCGGACGGCCCGGTGGTGCTCGCCGCACTCGATGCGCTCGGGGTCGGATCGCGCGACCTTGCTCACATCGTCGTGACGCACATCCACATGGATCACGCCGGCGGCGCGGGCGAGCTGCTCCGACGGTTCCCGAACGCGACGCTGTGGGTCCACGAACGGGGCAGGCAGCACGTCCTCGATCCGACGCGGTTGATCGCGAGCACCGCGCGAACGTACGGCGAAGCTCGCATGCGCGCGTTCTACGGCGAGACGCTGCCGTGCCCCGCTGAGCGCGTTCGGCCGATCGCGGACGGCGACACGATCTCCATCGGCGACCGCAGCCTCGGGGTCATCTTCACGCCCGGCCACGCGACGCATCATGTTGCGCTGCACGAGTCTTCGAGCGGAGCCATGTTCACCGGCGAGGCGATCGGATCCCACCTCCCCTGGGCCGACTGCTACCGGCCGGCTCTCCCGCCACCCGAGGCGGACCTCGAGGCCGCGATCGAGAGCATCGCGCGCATGCGCGAACGCCGACCGACCCGGCTCCTGGCATCGCATTTCGGGATCGTGTCCGATCCCGACGAGGGCTTCGCGCGTGGGGTGGAGCGGATCCGCGCGTGGGCCGAGACGGTTCGAGAACGCCTCGCGCGCGAGCCGGGGACGAGCATCGATGCCGTCGAGCGTGAGCTCGTCGAGCAGGCGCGGAAGGAGTACGAGAGCGATTCGGGTCTCCCCTTCGATATCGGCCGCTATGACGCGATCGGATCGATCCGGATGAACGCCGAGGGGCTCGCTCGCTATTGGCGCAAACGGTGGGAGCGTGAGGCCGCCGCGACCTGACCGGGGTCGGTCTTCACACGCGGTCAGCTCAGGTTGGCCAACCGTTCGACGGCGTCGAACGCCGACTGGTCGTGCCGCACGACCTTGCGGAACTCCGCCGCAGCCTCCCGCGAACGACCCGCGCGTTCAAGGATGTCGCCCTTCGCGTACCAGAGTCGCAGCGTGTAGGGCTCTGCGATGTCGTCGCGGGTCTTCGCCCGGCCGATGAAGGCGAGGGCCTCCGCGTAGCGGCCTTCGTCGGCCAGCGCGGAGGCGGCGACGATCACAGCCTCGGCCTTGACCTCGTTCGGGACCTTCTTGTCGTGGAGCGCCTCATCGGCCAGCGGGACCGCATCCCGCGGCTTCCCCACACCTCGGAGTGAATCGGCGATCACGTGATTCTGGTCGTTGCGTCCGGATATGCGCCGGTACGCCTTGAGCTCCTTCAGCGCCTCCTGGAAGCGCCCCTGTCCGTAGAGCGCGAGGCCGAGCACCTCGCGGACGGACGAGGAGCGTGAGGACAACGCCTTCGCTTTCGCGGCCTCGCTGACGGCGGCACCGGCGTCGCCCCGCTCGAGGAGCTCGATCGCGCGGGAGAGCCGCGCGATCGCGTCACGCTGGGCGGTCGGTCGGGTCGAGCGGCGGAGCTCCTCGAGCACGTCGGGAGGCAGATCGACATACTTGGGCGGCGTGCCGTGCGGTCGACCTCCGGCGCGCGGCTGCAAGGACCTGGGCATCTGTGCATCGAGGGTAATCGAAAGCGAAAGGGCCGCCCGCGCGATGCGCGGGCGGCCCTTTCGAAGATGTCTCGGCGGCGACCTACTCTCCCACCCGGTCGCCCGGGCAGTACCATCGGCGCTGGAGGGCTTAACTGCCGGGTTCGGGATGGGACCGGGTGTTCCCCCTCCGCCATGACCACCGAAACGTGGTGTCCGATCGGTCGGACGATGGTGAGGATGCAGCCCTCGAGCAGAGCTCGGGAACCGCGATAGCGAGCGCGAGCAAATAGAGTCAAGTCCTCGGGCTATTAGTACGGGTCAGCTCCACACGTTGCCGTGCTTCCACGTCCCGCCTATCAACCTGGTGGTCTTCCAGGGCCCTTACCTGGTCTCCCAGTGGGAGGCCTCATCTCCGGGTGGGCTTCGCACTTAGATGCTTTCAGCGCTTATCCCTTCCGAACGTAGCCAACCAGCCGTGCCGCTGGCGCGACAACTGGCACACTAGAGGTTCGTCCGCCCCGGTCCTCTCGTACTAGGGGCAGCTCCCGTCAAGCCTCCTACGCCCACGGAGGATAGGGACCGAACTGTCTCACGACGTTCTAAACCCAGCTCGCGTGCCTCTTTAACGGGCGAACAGCCCGACCCTTGGGACCTGCTCCAGCCCCAGGATGAGACGAGCCGACATCGAGGTGCCAAACCCTACCGTCGATATGGACTCTTGGGTAGGATCAGCCTGTTATCCCCGGGGTACCTTTTATCCGTTGAGCGACGGCCCTTCCACATGGAGCCGTCGGATCACTAGGCCCAGCTTTCGCTCCTGCTCGATCCGTCGATCTCGCAGTCAAGCTCCCTTGTGCCCTTGCACTCGACGCCTGATTGCCAACCAGGCTGAGGGAACCTTTGGGCGCCTCCGTTACATTTTAGGAGGCAACCGCCCCAGTTAAACTGCCCACCAGACGCTGTCCCCGACCCGGATCACGGGCCTGGGTTAGAGTCCCAACTAGTGAAGGGTGGTATTTCAAGGTTGGCTCCACGAAGCCCGGAAGCTCCGCTTCGACGCCTCCCACCTATCCTACGCAACACATGCCAGAACCCAACATCAAGCTGCAGTAAAGGTCCCGGGGTCTTTCCGTCCTTCCGCGGGTAACGAGCATCTTTACTCGTATTGCAATTTCGCCGAGTCCCTGGTCGAGACAGTGCCCAAGTCGTTACGCCATTCGTGCAGGTCAGAACTTACCTGACAAGGAATTTCGCTACCTTAGGACGGTTATAGTTACCGCCGCCGTTTACCGGCGCTTAGGTTCAAAGCTTCGCGGCCGAAGCCACTGACCTCTCCCCTTAACGTTCCGGCACCGGGCAGGCGTCAGTCCGTATACATCGTCTTACGACTTCGCACGGACCTGTGTTTTTAGTAAACAGTCGCTTGGGCCTGGTCTGTGTCACCGCTTCGAGCTCCGGACGCGAAGTCCTTCACCCTACCGCGGTCGTCCTTCTCCCGAAGTTACGGACGCAATTTGCCGAGTTCCTTGACCAGGGTTCTCTCGATCGCCTTCGTATTCTCTACGTGCCCACCTGCGTTGGTTTGGGGTACGGGCACCTTGATCACTCGCTAGAGGTTTTTCTTGGCAGTAGAGGATCACTCGCTTCGCCTGAACGGCTCGGCATCGTGTCTCAGGATGATGACCTCCCGGATTTGCCTGGGAAGCCTCCCTACACACTTGCCCCAGGTCAACCAACGCCTGGGTCGAGCTACCTTCCTGCGTCCCCCCATCGCTGGCCTACTACCGAGTTGGTCGGTAGCCCCCGAAGGGGTTCCCTTAGTGCCTCGGATCCGGCCTGGGCGCGGTCAAGGTGGTACAGGAATATCAACCTGTCGTCCATCGCCTACGCCTCTCGGCCTCGGCTTAGGTCCCGACTAACCCTGGGCGGATGAACCTTCCCCAGGAACCCTTGGGCATTCGGCGGACGGGCTCCTCCCCCGTCTTTCGCTACTCATGCCGGCATTCTCACTGGTGATACGGCGGATCCCGCAGCTTCGGTGTCGTGCTTGAGCCCCGTTACATCGTCGGCGCAAGACCACTTGACCAGTGAGCTATTACGCACTCTTTCAAGGGTGGCTGCTTCTAAGCCAACCTCCTGGTTGTCTTTGCGATCTCACATCCTTACCCACTTAGCACGAACTTAGGGACCTTAGCTGGCGATCTGGGTTGTTTCCCTCTCGGACACGGAGCTTAGCCCCCGCGCCCTCACTCCCGGGCTGTGGTCCGACGGCATTCGGAGTTTGACTGAGGTCGGTAAGCTTGTAGGCCCCCTAGCCCAATCAGTGCTCTACCTCCGTTGGAGAACGCCCGAGGCTGCCCCTAAAGGCATTTCGGGGAGAACCAGCTATCACCGAGTTTGATTGGCCTTTCACCCCTACCCACAGGTCATCCCCCAGGTTTTCAACCCTGGTGGGTTCGGTCCTCCACGAGGTCTTACCCTCGCTTCAACCTGCCCATGGGTAGATCACTCGGCTTCGGGTCTAGGGCACGCGACTGTTCGCCTGTTTCAGACTCGCTTTCGCTTCGGCTACCCGAGAACGGTTAACCTCGCCACGTACCGCTAACTCGCCGGCTCATTCTTCAAAAGGCACGCCGTCACCCGCCCCTGGTTACCCAGGAACGAGCTCCGACTGCTTGTAGGCTCACGGTTTCAGGTGCTATTTCACTCCCCTCCCGGGGTGCTTTTCACCTTTCCCTCACGGTACTGGTTCACTATCGGTCGCCAGGGAGTGCTTAGCCTTAGGGGGTGGGCCCCCCAGATTCACACGGGATTTCAGGGGTCCCGTGCTACTCGGGATCCCCACGAGGAGACCGATCACCTTTCGACTACAGGGCTGTTACCTTCTGTGGCGGCCCTTTCCATGGCCTTCGTCTAGATGTCGGTTTTGTCACTCCTTGGATCTTCCGACGAGGATCCTTGTGGGTCCCACGACACCGGCACGGCAACGCCGTCGGGCTTTCCACCGCACCGGTTTAGGCTGTTCCCCGTTCGCTCGCCGCTACTAGGGGAGTCGCGGTTGCTTTCTCTTCCTCGCCCTACTGAGATGTTTCACTTCGGGCGGTTCCCTCCTCATCGCCTATGTGTTCAGCGACGGGTGACCGGGCATGACCCCGGCCGGGTTTCCCCATTCGGACATCTCCGGATCAAAGCTCTCTCGGCAGCTCCCCGAAGCTTTTCGCAGCCTGACACGTCCTTCATCGGCTCCTGGCGCCAAGGCATCCACCGTAAGCCCTTCATAACTTGACTGTTGTAGATGCTCGCGCTCGCTATCGAGTTCTCAAGGTGCTCGAGGGCTCGCACCCTCAAAGCTGAACAGCGTGTGCCGCTCACGCCGAAGCGTGAGACGGGCGGCCAGTGATCGACCTGGAGTCTCCCGATACCTCGAGGTGGATCATGAGGATCGGAGTGCCAAAAGGCTCCTTAGAAAGGAGGTGATCCAGCCGCACCTTCCGGTACGGCTACCTTGTTACGACTTCACCCCAATCGCGAGCCCCACCTTCGACGGCTCCCTCCACAAGGGTTAGGCCACCGGCTTCGGGTGTTGCCCACTTTCGTGGTGTGACGGGCGGTGTGTACAAGCCCCGGGAACGTATTCACCGCAGCAGTGCTGATCTGCGATTACTAGCGACTCCAACTTCACGGGGTCGGGTTGCAGACCCCGATCCGAACTGAGCCCGGCTTTTTGGGATTCGCTCCCCCTTGCGGGATCGCAGCCCTTTGTACCGAGCATTGTAGCATGTTTGCAGCCCTGGACGTAAGGGGCATGATGACTTGACGTCATCCCCACCTTCCTCCGGTTTGGCACCGGCAGTCTCCCTAGAGTTCCCGGCATGATCCGCTGGCAACTAAGGACAGGGGTTGCGCTCGTTGCGCCACTTAAGGCAACACCTCACGGCACGAGCTGACGACAGCCATGCACCACCTGTGCAGGCTCCGAAGAGCGCCCGCTTTCACGGGTTTCACCCTGCATGTCAAGCCCAGGTAAGGTTCTTCGCGTTGCATCGAATTAAGCAACATGCTCCGCCGCTTGTGCGGGGCCCCGTCAATTCCTTTGAGTTTTAGCCTTGCGGCCGTACTCCCCAGGCGGGGTGCTTAATGCGTTAGCTTCGGCACGGACGGGGTCGATGTCCGCCCACACCTAGCACCCAACGTTTACGGCTAGGACTACCTGGGTATCTAATCCAGTTCGCTCCCCTAGCTTTCGCGCCTGAGCGTCAGGTAAGGCCCAGAGATCCGCCTTCGCCACCGGTGTTCCTCCTGATATCTGCGCATTTCACCGCTACACCAGGAATTCCGATCTCCCCTACCTACCTCTAGCCGGGCAGTATCGGATGCAGACCCGAGGTTGAGCCTCGGGATTTCACATCCGACTTACCAAGCCGCCTGCGCGCTCTTTACGCCCAATGAATCCGGACAACGCTCGCCTCCTACGTCTTACCGCGGCTGCTGGCACGTAGTTAGCCGAGGCTTCTTCTGCAGGTACCGTCACGATATCGCTTCGTCCCTGCCGAAAGAGGTTTACGACCCGAAGGCCTTCATCCCTCACGCGGCGTCGCTGCATCAGGCTTTCGCCCATTGTGCAAGATTCCCCACTGCTGCCTCCCGTAGGAGTCTGGGCCGTATCTCAGTCCCAGTGTGGCTGGTCGTCCTCTCAGACCAGCTACCCGTCGTCGCCTTGGTGAGCCGTTACCTCACCAACAAGCTGATAGGCCGCGGGCCCATCCCAGACCGGCGGACCTTTCCCGGCCGAGCCATGCGGTTCGGCCGGAGTATCCGGTATTAGCTCCGGTTTCCCGGGGTTATCCCAGGGTCTGGGGCAGGTTGCCCACGTGTTACGCACCCGTTCGCCACTGATCCCGGAGCCGAAGCTCCGTTCACCGTTCGACTTGCATGTGTTAGGCGCGCCGCCAGCGTTCGTCCTGAGCCAGGATCAAACTCTCCGTAGAGATCGCTCGTCCGGCCCGAAGGCCGGCTTCGCTGTCTTCTGGAGTCGGTCGACCGAAGAGGCACCTTCGGCCGGCCTCCTGACCCGCCCCGCAAGCATCACGGAACGGTTCTTGTTGTGTACGGTCGTCAAGCCGAGGACACGGCGAACCGGCCTCGGAGTGACGAGGTCACTGGCTTCACACGCTGTTCAGTTCTCAAGGTGCGAGCGGACACGAGACTCCCCACGCAAGAGGTGTTCGTCCTCGCGCAGGGGGCCACGCCGAAGAGAGACTAGCAGCCCCCCCGGAGGCGTCAACCGGAGCGGTTCGCTCGAACACCCGTTCGCGGCCAGGTCAGTCTGCGAGGCCCGCCAACCGTGCGAAACGTCGGCGACCGACCTGCCAGACCGAGCCGGCCATCGGCCCTGGAGGCTCGCCATCGATCGGGAGATCCTCGGCCGGTTGCGGCTGCCCGTTCATGCGAACACCACCCTGCGCCTGGAGCCGCCTCGCTTCCGAGCGGCTGCTCACGAGCCCCATGGCTTCCAGGAGCGCAGGGACGTGGACGTTCCACAAGCCGTCCTGCTCCTTCCGGAAGACGCTCTTGGGCACCCGGACATCCTGCACGTCCTCCGGGATCCGATGCTGCTTGTGAACGAGATCGAAACGCCGCTCCGCCACCTCTCCCGACCCGGCTCCGTGGTAGAGGTCCACGATGGTCCTGGCCATCCGCCGCTTCTCCGCGTTCGGGTGCAGCGAGCCATCGGCCAAGCCCGCGACGACACGGACGATGTCCTCCGGACCGAGATCCGTGCAGAGGAGCTCGTACCTTGGGATCAGGTCGTCAGGGATCGACATGAGCTTGCCGAACATGTCCTCCGGCGACTCGTCCACCCCGACGTAGTTCCCGAGCGACTGGCTCATCTTCTGAACGCCATCCAGCCCCTCGAGCAACGGCATCGTCAGCGCGATCTGCGGATCCTGCCCCGCGTCCCTCTGCAGCTCGCGCCCGACGAGCAGGTTGAAGAGCTGGTCGGTGCCGCCGAGCTCCACATCCGCCTCGACGGCCACCGAGTCGTACCCCTGGAGCAGCGGATACAGGAACTCCATCAGCGAGATGGGCTTCCCCGCCGCGTGCCGATCCGCGAAGTCGTCGCGCTCCAGCATCCGCGCCACCGTGGTGGACGCAGTCAAGCGAAGCACGTCTTCGACGCCCAGTGGTTCCAGCCACTCCGAGTTCCGCCGGAGCTCGACCCGGTCACGATCGATCACCTTCCAGAACTGGGACAGCACATGGTCGGCGAACGCATCAACCTGCCCCTTGGAGAGCGTCGGCCGGGTCGATGACCTCCCCGACGGATCTCCGACACGCGCGGTGAAATCGCCGACGATCAGGACCGCCTGGTGTCCCGCATCCTGGAACTGACGCAGCTTCCGGAGGACGACCGCCCAGCCGAGGGTGACCGTGGGAGCCGTCGGGTCCAGACCGAGCTTGACGCGCAGCGGTCTCCCCAGCGAGAGCTTCTCCGCCAGCCCGCCCTCGGGAGCGATCTCCGCGGCCCCGCTCTGCAGCCTCGCGAGGGCATCATCGGCCATGGCGCCGCGATGCTACCAAGTGCCTCCGCAAGAACGTTCAGGTTCGGGGGTACGCTTCGCTCCGTATGCGGAAGGTCCGGGGACCCCTCGCCGCCTGTGTCGCGCTCGCCTGCTTCGCCTGCGGGATGGTGGCGTGCAGCCTGCCGCGACTGCAGGACTACCACGTCCGGCCTCTGGCGCAAACGTCGTTCTTGTACGCGGCGGACGGATCGCTGATCACCACGCTCCATGCGACCGAGAACCGGGTCGCGCTCACGAGCGCGCAGATGACGCAGAACATCCGAGACGCGGTCGTCGCGATCGAGGATCGACGCTTCTACACCCACCATGGCGTCGACCCCGAGGCGATCCTGCGGGCCGCGGTCAACGATCTTCGGAGCGGACACGTCGTCGAGGGCGGTTCGACGATCACCCAGCAGCTGGTGAAGAACCTGTACACCGGTGACGATCAGAGCTTCGGCCGGAAGGTCGACGAAGCGCTCCTCGCATGGCAACTCGAGGACCGGCTCTCGAAGCAGGAGATCCTCACGCGGTACCTCAACACGGTGTACTTCGGCGAGGGGGCCTACGGGATCCAAGCCGCGGCCAAGACCTACATCGGCGTCGATGCGAGCGATCTGACGCTCGCCGAGTGCGCGATGCTCGCCGGGCTGATCACCGCGCCCAACCATTTCGACCCCTTCGTTCGGCGTTCCTCCGCGATCGGCAGACGGAACGTCGTCCTCCGGCTGATGCGGGAACAGGGATACATCACCGGGAAGCAGTACCGCGGGTCCGTTCACGAGAAGATCGTGCTGCGTCGCGACCGTACCGAGCTGCGCTACCCGTATCCGTACTTCGTGGACTACTTCAAGCGCTGGTTCCTGACGAACCCTGCGTTCGGCAAGACGTACGACGATCGCTATCGGTTGCTGTTCGCGGGCGGCTTGCGGATCACGACGACGCTCGACCCCGGCGTCCAGGCGGCCGCCCAGGACGCTGTGTCGAGCGTCCTCACATATCCGTCCGACCCCGATGCGGCCGTCACCGTCCTCGATCCTCGAACCGGGTACGTCCGAGCGATGGTCGGCGGCAAGGACGCGGACTATTGGGCGAACGACGCGGCCGGGCGGGTGAACCTCGCGACGGGGATCGGTGGGTCGGGCAGACAGACCGGCTCGGCCTTCAAGGCTTTCGCGTTGGTGACCGCGCTCGAGCACGGGATCTCTCCCGACACGACCTTCGCGGCGCCTTCCTCGATCGACATCCCGCTCCCGGACGGCGGGTACTGGCACGTGACGAACGCGGAAGGCAACGGATACGGCACCTTGAGCCTCCGGTCGGCCACGGTCTACTCGGTGAACACCGTGTACGCCCAGCTGATCGAGCGACTGACCCCGCAAGCAGTGGTCGAGACGGCGCAACGGATGGGGATGCGTTGTTGCCCGAAGGTCGCGAACCCGAGCACGCCGTTGGAGCCCTATCTGTCCGCGGTCCTTGGGTCCAACGAGGCGAACACGCTCGAGATGGCGAGCGCGTACGGAACGCTTGCGACGGGCGGACGTCACGTCGACCCCGTGCCGGTCATGACGGTATCCGACGCCAACGGGAACCTCGTGTGGCAAGCGGACCCGCGCCCGCAGCAGGTCGTCAGTCCCGATGTGGCGGCGGCCGCGGACGGGATCCTGCAGGACACCGTCCTCTACGGCACCGGAACCGCGGCCAACATCGGCCGGCCGCAGATCGGGAAGACTGGAACCGATGACAACCACGACAACGCGTGGTTCATCGGATCCGTGCCCCAGTTGACTGCGGCGATCTGGGTCGGGTTCCATCAAGGACAGAT
>WNGJ01003902.1_pt1 | contig 15442 bp, 16 predicted proteins | sample 5400611 | NCBI WGS metagenome assembly WNGJ01 (sample SAMN13153375, study PRJNA577476) | soil metagenome | isolation source: 40 cm soil or saprolite under Garry oak tree replicate 1 | place: USA:California | collected 2016-06-15
CATTCAACCATGCCGAGTGCTTCTGCCATAGACGCTCCTTGTACTGCTGAGTTGGTAAAACTTAAGCTTTAGCTTTCAATTTGTCCAGAGACTCTCATTGGCAATTCCACCCTAACAGTTACGATCTATCCGCCGATCGTGCAGAATTCGCAGATTGAAGAACTAACCGCACGTGAGAAGCGCATTTTGGTTTCCCTCATTCTTGATATTCTTTCTCTGCGTAATCTGTGTAATCTGCGGATCAAGTATTATGGTTAATGGTTGATGAGGTAACGCACGCCGCAGATCGACAACACAATGCACCAGTCAAGTAAACGCGCTATGAGCCGGCGCGACAATGATGCGTACACATCGGCCGATTGACTCCTCATTTCCGTTCGCCGAAAACATCCCGACGAAACGCCGGCCATGAATCATAGAGATACAGAGCGAATGGTATCCACCAGATCAAATCATTAGTGAGCGACAATACGATCGTCGACCGCGGCCAGGCGCCGCTCCAGATCAATTGCAGCAGGCCGATTGGGCCAAGTATTTTTCCGATCAGTCCCACCGCAGCCAGCAACCAGCCACGCTCAGGAACGCGCGCGACTTCGAAGTAGATTATCCCGTACAGGCCAACCACCATGCCGAGACAAGCGAAAATTTGTGGGTGATTTTGGAGCGGCAATCCTGAATAACGAAACAGCCACTGCGGATCCCAGACTGAATAAAGACCCCAAGTGATGTTGTAGATGCCGGCGGTGATAAAGACGAGACGATGGAGTTTTCGCCGGGGAAGAAGTCTGACTGAATTCATCGTTTGTGCTTAGACTGCGAACCGGACTCCAACACACGGAGTGCGCCTGCTGTGGAATGCTCAGTCAGGAAGGTGGGCTTGCCCCCGCCCAACTGTCCAAAAGGCCAAGTTCCGAAGAGCGGGGGCAAGCCCACCTTCCTAACCCAGAGACTACCCATTAGCGCATCAACTCAAGCTTGGAAGGCTTTCCATCTGAGGTAGGATCCTCGAGAATTCAGTTGCGCAATGAATGAATCGGCGCTGGGATCCGGCCGCCGCGGCGAATGAAGTCGGCCGACGAAAACGCGTTCACCGCCATAATCGGCGCGCTGCCAAGCAGACCACCAAACTCCACCATCTCGCCAACCTCCCGCCCAGGAACCGGAATGATACGCACAGCTGTAGTCTTGTTATTCATCACACCGATAGCCATCTCGTCTGCAATGATCGCGGAGATTGTTTCGGCCGAGGTTGAGCCGGGCACAGCCACCATATCGATGCCGACCGAGCAGACGCTGGTCCAGGCTTCGAGTTTATCGAGAGAGAGCGCGCCAACACGGGCTGCTTCGATCATGCCGGCATCCTCTGAAACCGGAATGAACGCGCCGCTCATTCCGCCTACTGAGCCACTCGCCATTGCCCCACCCTTTTTCACGGCGTCAGTAAGCAAAGCGAGCGCGGCAGTTGTGCCATGCGTGCCGGCCCTCTCGAATCCCATCGCCTCGATGATGTTGGCGACTGAATCTCCCGGCACTGGAGTAGGGGCCAGCGATAAATCAATAATGCCGAAGGGAATTCCCAACCGGCGCGCGGCTTCGCGTCCCACCAACTCACCGGCGCGCGAGAGTTTGAACGAAAGCTTCTTGATGATTTCAGCCAACTCCTGCAACGGTAGGTCGGCAGCAGCATGCCTGACCGCGTAGTTAACGACTCCAGGCCCGGACACGCCTACGTTGATAACGGCTTCCGGTTCGCCAACGCCGTGAAAAGCGCCGGCCATGAAAGGATTGTCCTCAACCGAATTTGCAAAACAGACAAACTTTGCGCAGGCGATGCCGCCTTCATTACTGGTTCGCTCCGCAGCCTCCTTGATGATAATTCCCACCTGGCGCACTGCATCCATATTTATTCCGGCACGTGTGGTCGCGACGTTGACCGAAGCGCACAGGCGTTTCGTTGTCGATAAGGCTTCCGGTATCGAATTGAGAAACTCACGCTCGGAATCGGTGGCTCCCTTGTGAACAAGTGCGGAATAGCCACCAATGAAATCTACGCCCACCGCGCCAGCCGCTTCGTCGATGGCGTGGGGAAGGTCAACCAGGTCGCCGCCTGCACCTTCCGTAATCATCGACACGGGTGTGATCGCAATCCTCTTGTTGGCGATCCTGATGCCGAATTCATTTCCGATCTCGTCAACAGTTTTTACCAGCCCATCAGCGAAGCGATGAATTTTTTCAACTGCGCGTTCGGCAGTGCGCGCGATTGATTCGCTGGCGCAGTCTCGCAGGCTCAGGCCCAACGTCACGGTGCGAACATCGAGATGCTCCATCTCCGTCATGGTGACGGTTTGGAGAATTTCTGCCTGCGAGTATTCCATTTATTTAAGTTTCGAGTTTCGGGTTTCGAGTTCCGAGTTAAGAATCAGGAATTAAGAACTCCAGGATTGACACGGGCCACACTCGCCAGGAGTTAACTCGAAACTCGAAACTCGAAACCTTCCTAGCTAATCAACTTATTCAGTAAGACAATTATTAGAAACAAAACAAACAGGATGGCCGCAACCAGCACAAATCGCAGGCTGGGATCGTATCCCGCTTCATCCAGCACCACGCTTGAAATCTCACGAACCTTCTGCACTCGATGAATTACATCACCCTCAACGTCGCGGGCCAGCGTGGTGGCGCGCTGGATCCTGGCCCCCACGGCGCCGCGCCTGCGAGCGCCGGGCGGAGACTTGGGTGTTTTTTCGGATTTCTGAATTGTCACGGTGTCAGATAAGGCTTTTTGCTGCAAATCGGTTTCTGAACGATCGAGCGGAGCTGTAGTTTTTGGGGTCGTTTCTGCCGCGGAAGCTACGGGTGGTGAAGATTTCTCGGACTCGGATTTGCGAGCTGGTAACTCGCCACCACATTGCGGGCAGAAGAGGGCCGCCTCACGAATTGAGGCGCCACATGAGGGACAACGTCGAGCGATTTCGGGTTCAGTCATGGGAGGAATTTCGGATTTCGGAATGTGCCGTCAAGATTATTTTGTTCCAATCTGGTTATTCTTCAAATTCGAAATCCGCAATCCGAAATTCGAAATTTTTACACCCGATGCATCGCGTTAAAAAGGTCTTCTCGTTGAGCATAGATGCGCACGCCCAATTTTTCACCTTCGCTGCGCAGTCGCTCTTTTAATTCGGTAGCGCTCTCACGCGCGCGCGCGGTGTTAGCGATGATGACCATGGCGAATTTTCCCTGGACCACAGTCTGGTTGATATCAACAATACTGCATCCGGCTTCGGCGAGTATTTTAGCAACTCCCGCCACGATACCGGGATGATCCACGCCAAAAACAGAAATGATCATTCTATCCGATGAGCCCTCCGCGGATCGGGAGGCATCAGCGCTGTCAATGCCAACTGGGGGAAAAGACTGTAGAGAGGAATAGGGTGATCCGTTGGCGCTAAGGAAGGGTTCGATCTCGCGATAGACTTCGGTGACTAATTGCTCGACGGTCTGTTCATCCGCTCCCGGACCAAGGCGGCTATAGACAGCTTTCGTCAGTCGGTAAATCAGATCTTCATTGGACATATTGGGATTGACCGAGGACCGACGACGGACGACGGCTGACCGCTGCCGACCCGACACGCGCTATCGGTAATCAGCCACCGGTCTGCGGTCATCGGTCGCATAAGCCATGATCGGTCGTTTCGGCGGTCATCCGTCGTCCGTCGCCGGTCGTCCGTCGTCCATCAGCGGTCAGCGGTCGACCTCACCTTCTGCCATTATCTCGCGCCAGCCTGATGGCAGCTTCGCGCATTTCCTCGGAACCGGAGTCGGTAATGTCCACTCGATCAACTATACCGACGACCGCAGCTTCGATCGACATGTCCTGATTGCCCATGGCCGTGCGCGCAGCCTTGCCGAACGCGCACATCACCATTTCCCCGGTGCCGGCACCCAGCCTATCGGCAACGATGACGATGTTTCGTGTCGGATCTTTCTCCAGATCATAAGGGTGCACCACCAGAAAGCGAATGCCTTCAAGGTCTGGGGTCTTTTTTGTGGACCAAACTGTGCCGACGACTTTTCCTAGAAACATAAGTTGGTGAATGGTAAATGGTAAATCGTAAATAGATAGAGCTGGCCAATGCCTAACTCCAGCGAGGTATAAGAACTATTCACTATTCACCATTTACGATTTACTAGATCTTTGCGAAGACTTCCGCCGGCTCGCCGATGTCCCGCGCCGCCGGCGTGATGATGGTCCTGGCATTGATATAGATTTTCTCGCCCTTTTGGATAGCGCGCTTGACGTCGTCCTCGCTGACGAAGTCCACCGGCGTCTTCCCATTGACAGAAGCGTTCGCAGCGCTGGCTGATGACGAAGCCGAAGAAGGCGCTGAACCGAATCGCCCGCCGTTGCCTCCCTGGCCCACGTTCATCGTTTCCTGCCGGCTCCGACTTGGTCCCGTATACATGCTTCCCGCTTCGGTTTCCGGTTCGGTTGGTGCGCTCGATGGTTGTCGCGAGCTTGTTTCCGGTGACCTTTGGTCAGGCGCACGTCCTGCAAGAAACTTATCAACGATGGCCGCAATGTCTTCGCGATTGATTCTTCCGCCTGAACCAACAACCGTTTGACGCTGTCCCGATCGTTGCGCGGCGGCGACCGATGCAGGCGAGGGCGCATAAGAAGGCGCTGAGGATGGTAAGGGCGCCGCTACAGTTGAAGCCGAAGCGGCCGGACGTACGCTTTTCACCGCTCTCGTTTCAAAAGCCACTCGCTTGATGTCAAGCAGGTGGAGCGGCGAGACGTTGTCTGAAGTTACGTTCCCGCCCCAGGAACCGCAGCCCAACGTCATCGATGGCGGCAACGCCGTTGAAAATCCGATGGCGCCGTGCGTCGTGGGAGTGTTGACGGTTATGCGAGACGCGGGCATTTCGCTACCAAAGCGAACCGCAGCTTCGCGCGAACGAGTATGGGTACCCGCAGTGTGGCCCATGCCGCCGTAACGCAGCACTTCATAACAACGCTCAGCGCCGCGCGACAAACCGTCAACAACATAGAATGCGAGAATAGGTGATAACTTTTCGATCGACAGTGGAAAGTCGCGGCCCACGCCGCCAACATCGGCAAGCAGGCAGCGCGTTCCCGCCGGCACGTTCAGAGCGGCCATTTTCGCAATCACTTCTACCGACTTACCAACGATTGCCGGATTAAGAGAACGTTGCGGAGTCACTACCAGTTTGCCCAATTGATCAGCTTCAGCCGCGGAAAGAAAGTGTGCACCCTGCGCTTTGAACTGATCGCGAACTGCTTTTTCAATTGGCGCATCACAAACTACAGCTTGTTCGGAAGCGCAAATGGTTCCGTTATCGAACGTCTTACCAGTCAAAATATCCTGTACTGCTTTGGGAACATCTGCGGTGCGCTCCACGAAAACAGGTACATTGCCGGGCCCAACTCCAAAAGCGGGTTTGCCCGACGAATAGGCAGCGCGCACCAGGCCGATGCCGCCGGTGGCCAGGATGACAGCCGTCTGTTTATGCTTCATCAAAGCCTCGGTGCCTTCAATAGTAGCGGTCGTCATGCAGCCAATAGCGGCAGCGGGCAAGCCTTCTTTGACTCCAGCCTCGCGCATGACTCGCGCGCTTTCGTTGATACACCGGGCGGCGGATGGATGTGGCGACAGGACGATGGCATTTCTGGACTTGATCGCAATTAAGATCTTAAAAATTGCGGTGGAGGTTGGATTGGTGGAAGGTACGATTCCGGCAACAACGCCGCGAGGACTGGCAATTTCTACAACGTCTTTCGATTCGGAGACCACCCCAACCGTGCGCAATCCGCGAAAGTAGTTCCAAACGTCTTCAGCCGCGAAACGATTCTTCTCTCGCTTATCGTCCGGGACTCCAAAGCCGGTCTCTTCCACTGCCATTGCTCCCAGGCGTGCGGCTTCCCGAAGAGCGGCCCGGGACATTGCTTCGCAAATTCGATCGATTTTTGCCTGGTCAAAACCGGCGATCTCAGCCTGGGCCCTGGAAGCATTCTCTACCAGGTCGCGCGCTTGCTGTACTGATATTAGGTCCTTGTCTGCAGACATGATGAACCCCCCGTGCCATTGCCGATTTTTGATTGCCGATTTCCGATTGTAAAAGGCTCGGAGTGTTTCTTTTCAATCGGCAATTGGCAACCGGTAATCGCCAATCATCTCGCTTTTTCCTTGCTTCCCTCCCGCGCTCCAGCCTGAAGCGATCGTCCCTCGCCTTCTCCAAGTTGCCCACGGGACCCGCCTTGAAGTGACCGCTCATCCGGGCTCAGACCGGTGCGCCCATCGACGGGCAACACGCGCTCAACTTCGGCATGTGGGCGAGGAATGACGTGAACGCTGATCAATTCGCCAACTCTTCGCGCGGCCGCGGCGCCGGCGTCGGTAGCTGCCTTGACCGCCCCAACGTCTCCGCGAACAAAGATCGTCACGTATCCGGCGCCGATATATTCTTTTCCCAGGAGTTGAACATTCGCGGCTTTGACCATTGCGTCAGCGGCTTCGACGGCCCCGACGAAACCTTTGGTCTCCACCATTCCGAGGGCTTCTAAAGGCATCTCATGTGTCCTCACTTTTTATTGTTGTAGAAATTAAAGTCGATGTTCGGTTACTGGCGCAAACCTATCACCGCAGGCGCGAAGAATCAAGACATCAGAGGTCAGAAGTCAGAGATCAGAGGTCAGTCAAACAGCGACTCCGTTACCTTAACCTCAGAACATCAGTCTATCTGGGCGAAACGTCTGACTTCTGATCTCTGATCTCTGTTTTCAAAGTTTGACAGCGTTTAGCAACGCAATATATATTCGCCGGAATAGTTTAAGTGATCCAGCAGAGAACAAGCCGTCTCCGGTCCTGGAAAAACAAGGTGCATTTTACTTCAACTGGTGTCCAACGAGGCTCACATCCACCGAAGCAGCAAGCATGAAGGCTGACGCGAATTGGTGATGGCAGCGACTATCGGCGAACAGTTGCGACTCGCGCGCGAAGGGCGTGGTATTCCATTGCGCGAGATTTCAGACCAGACGCGTATCTCAATGCACTATCTCGAAGCAATCGAGACGAACGATTACAAGCGACTGCCGGGTGGAATATTCAATCGCAGCTTTGTCAAAGCTTACGCACGCTACGTGGGATTTGATGAGAAGGAAGCCATAGACGGGTACACGCGCTACATGCGCGAACTCGGCGATGCCAGCGATGAAGTAAACAGCACGCCTTATCACTCGAAGGTCTATACCGATGCACCGGCGACCCGCTCGCCGATTTTGACGGTCGTGTTGGCAATTGTAATTCTTGCAATATTGACGACAGTGGCCCTAACGGTTCTTCATTGGGTACAACGACGATCCGCGAATTTGCGTCAGGAACGGCCGTTGATAGTATTGCATTTCGAGGATGCAGGCTCAGCGACGCGACTTCGGGGTTGGGTTGGAGGCGTCCGCAACACAGTCGCTGAGAATAGTAATGTCGTTAGTTTGAATAACCGGAAAACCGATTACGAACAGTTCCTGCAATAAGTGTTGTCGATCGCGTTTGTGCCGCCGGGCTCGATACATAAGCGTGTGCACGACCGACAGGAAACTGAAAATATTATCGTTAGTAAGTAAGAGTACTTCGAAACTGCCCGCATTGATTGGCGGGCAGTTCTGTTTCATTAATAGACTTCCGCTCGCGCCAATCATTAAGGAGTTAAATAACGCAAAATGATCTCAGCAGATATACCCGAGGGTCTAACCTTTGACGACGTGCTCCTGGTTCCAGCTCGTTCCGACGTTTTGCCAAACGAAACCGACACGTCCACTCAGTTCACTCGTAACATCCAACTTCAGATTCCGCTGTGTTCCTCAGCAATGGATACGGTAACCGAGGCGGCTCTGGCGATCGCGCTCGCTCAGCAGGGCGGCATCGGTGTCATTCACAAGAACCTGAGCGTTGAACGACAGGCAGAAGAAGTTGACAAAGTAAAGCGTTCGGAATCAGGAATGATTGTTGACCCGGTAACGATTCTTCCGACTAAACCGGTGCGGGAGGCGCTTCAGGTAATGGAGCGGTTCCACATAAGCGGCGTGCCTGTAGTAGACGAGGACGGCCACCTCGTCGGCATCATTACCAACCGCGACCTGCGGTTCGAAACTCGCTTTGAGATTCCGGTTTCTGAAGTAATGACCAAACAGCCGTTGGTCACTGTTCCGGTTGGCACTACACTCGAGCAAGCCAAAGCCGTACTGCAAAAACATCGGATAGAGAAACTGCTGGTTGTTGATGGCGACAAGCGCATCAAGGGATTGATCACTGTCAAAGATATTCAAAAGGCAATCAAGTATCCGAGCGCAGCGAAAGACAATCTGGGACGTTTGCGCGTCGCCGCTGCTATCGGAGCGACCGGCGATTTTCGCGAACGCGCCGATGAGTTGGTAAAGGCGCGCGTCGATTGTCTGGTGGTTGATACAGCGCATGGCCATTCAGTGCGCGTAATCGAAGCGGTACGCGAGATTAAACGCCGTCACCCCGATACAGATTTAATTGCGGGGAATGTCGGTACAACTGAAGGCACGCAGGAGTTGGTTGAGGCCGGAGTAGACGCGATAAAAGTAGGGATCGGGCCTGGTTCAATTTGCACTACGCGCGTCGTAACCGGCGCCGGCGTGCCACAGATGACCGCGATCCAGTCTTGCGTTAAAGCTGCTCGTGCTGGTGGAGTCCCGCTAATCTCCGATGGCGGCGTGAAGTTTTCCGGCGATGTCGCTAAGGCAATTGCGGCCGGCGCAGACGTGGTCATGATCGGATCGCTTTTCGCAGGCACCGAAGAGGCGCCGGGAGAGGTAATTCTCTTCCAGGGTCGTTCATTCAAAACTTATCGCGGCATGGGTTCGATTGGTGCGATGCGGGAGGGCTCGCGTGATCGGTATGCGCAGGAAATGGCGGAGAGTGAATCGAAACTGGTGCCGGAAGGAATCGAAGGCCGCGTCGCTTATAAAGGCACGATCGCGGAGATGACGACGCAACTGGTAGGCGGGCTTCGTTCCGGTATGGGCTACACAGGTTGCCGCACAATCAAAGAGTTTCAGGACAAGAGCAAATTTATTCGCATAACTTCCGCTGGCCTGCGTGAGTCGCACGTCCACGATGTGATCATCACTAAGGAAGCTCCGAATTACCGGTTGGAATAATAGCTGAACTGAACACCCGCCTTCGGCGTCGAACCACCTCCAAACCGGTTGGAGTAAACCACCTCGCTTTCGATAACAGCCGCGCCGCTAAACATTTATCGAATGGCTGTTCAATAGACTATCTCGTTGTTGGAAAGTACTGACCGGATATCGTCACGTGACAAGTTATCGTCAGGTGGACTATCCGCCGCTCTTTCTAACCTAAAACTTAACTTAAACCGACTAAACTAACCGTATGGCGCTGGTATCGACGTCGAGCAGATCTGACGTACGTGCCGGCTTGTAATAATAAGGGCCTGCCGAATCCCATGTCTGCTCATCGAATTGCCGGCGCGCTCCGCAAGCAATACAGACACGATAACTTTCGCCATGTCTCGAAAAAGGACGGCTCATCGCCTTATGTTGGCAGCCGAATATCTCCGTCAGCCAACGGCCTACAGAAAGCCTTATTTTTGATACCCTTTCCTGGTCGCTGTGTGAATAATGCTCTAATGTTTCCAATGCTGCTTGCATACTTCCTCCTTGCAAAACCTCTAAATATGGGGTGTTGCTAGTTCGGTAGCAAACCCAATGCCTCAGTCCTTCATGACCTGCCGGTTTAGATAATAGAAAGGCGAAATAGGAGCTTATTTCTTCTCCCATTGGCAAATAACTGCCAGGGAAAGTCTGCGTGAGTGAAAGCGGCGCAGCATCTTTTCAAGCCACATCAGAGCGGGCGAGTAAACCCTTTTCAGCCAGAGAGGCACGCGAAAGATCATTGAATTTAGAACCAGCAGATAGGCGGCGCTGCCAACGTACTTCTCCAGCTTGAATTCAAAAAGATTCTCGCATTCACGTTTCAACGCTTCAATATCGAGTGACTCTTCATTCTCGGCGAAAAGCGAATCATGCCGATACCAGATCGCTCGTAAGCGGCTGAAGGCGGATCCCTGGTGTGGTTCAGTGAAACAAAACGCGCCGCCCCTGCGCAGGAGCCGGTGAATCTCGAGCAGTGAATCTGAGAGGTGTGGCTGGAGATGATGTAGTCCCATTACCACGACGATGCAGTCGAATGATTCGTCTGGCAGGCCCGACGCGGTAAGCGGGGAACAAATAGCCTGGCACCCGGGCCAACGTTTCTTGAAGCTTTCGATCGCTTCCTCAGAAATATCCAGGCCTGTAACCATGGCCCTCTTTTCCCGAAGCAGATAACCGGTGGCGTGGCCGCTTCCGCTCAATGCCTCGAGGACGCTGCGGCCTGCGAGATCTAAATTCGCAAACAGCGGCTGATACAAAAACTCTTCCCGGTAGTTCACGCCATCAGGATCGCCGTATTGCGCTTCGTAGTCAGTCGCAATACGGTTGTAGTGCTGTCGCTGCGTTCCTTCAGGGTGCATGTGAGTGTGATCTCTATCGACAAAAAAACGCGCCGGCTGGCGGATTTTAGGAAAGCGGACTCGATCCCGCTGCCGGCAGCGTGGCCCAATATTTCGATGGCCTCGCGATCAATAAGGCAACGGAGAAACTTAGCAAAGGCCCGATGATGTTGAAGGTAGCGCGTCCAACAGTCCCACCCGCATTACTGTATGCACCCAACATGATTGCCAACGCCGACGTGGTTAAGGATGCCATCAGCCATGGCTTGGGAAAATATTTTAGCCGCCAAATCCCCAAAGGAATCAACCAGCCAAAGACGTACCAAAAGCTGCGCTCGGTGAGGCAGTTCCAGAGAGAGACAAAGAAATTAACCGGCGCTTTTGCCTGGCCCGCAATACTCCACGGCCACCTGAATTCTCCGGCAACTACGGAGTGAACCGCCATCACAGTCGCCAAACCCACCAGTGCCAGCATGACTATCCATTTGAGTTCCGCCCATTTGGACTCCGACGGCAGATGTATTTTTTGACGACGTTCTACAAACCACCATGTAAATGCAAAGACACAAGAGAAAGGGACGAAGGTCTCTTTTGCCAGCGCTCCGAAGAGGGCCCAGAGCGGCAGTAGATACCATTTGCCGTTCAGTAAAGTCCAAATCACGGCAGCCATAAAGCAAGCTTCTCCGGAATCAATCAGTCCGGCAAGTTGAAGATTGGGAATCGTAAAGCTGAGTAAGTAAAGCGTCGCTCCAAATAAAGCTATGCCCAGGTCATTCCACAACTTGTCTCCAATGCTGACCATCAAGCAGGCAGTTGTCGCACAGAAGATTGCATTCGACATCAGCAAACCAAAAAAGCCTGCATTCCATGTATGTAGGTACCGCTGGGCAAACCAGTAGAACGGTCGCGCGACGTAAGGCACCAGCACGCGGCAGCGGAACATCTCCTTGAATGAAGAAGTGTCAGCGCCCACGACTATCGCATAATACTTCGGCGAGTCGCTCATGCCCTCGGTCAGCCGTGGATCGTAGCGCCGCAGCGCGGGATAACCTAAACCAGAACAGATCGCGAAAAACAACAGCCACAACAAAAGAAAATATCTAACGCTGAGCATCCGGCGTTCCGAGGTTGTCTGACCGGATGAGACGACGCTTATGGTTTTTCCCGTGAGCATACTTTGAGGAATGTTGGACCTTTACGAACCTTTCAACCAGGCGGTGCGGAGAGCCTTTTGCTCCGGCGTGGCGTCTTTTCGTTCGAGGATTCTATATTCGAAACGCTCCGGGGCATCGAGCAGCAGCGTAGCTTGAATGGTCCGTCTGTTGCGTTTTACGGTGATTGGTACGCGATCCCCTTGCTTATAGCGAGCAAGAGAGACAAGCCAGTTCTCGCGTGAAACATTCCTACGTCCGAGCGAGATAATTTCGTCACCCTCCTGCAAGCCTGCGTCCTCCGCCACCGAACCGTTGCGTACAAACCCGATAGTGAGGCTAGCTGTCTTTTGCCAGTCGATTCCAATACCGGCACTAAAGGGCTGACGTGCCTGCTCGCGAGTTAGATAAAGCCCAAGCAAACGCAAAACATCGTCATAGGGTAGTAGTTCCACACCGCGAATATAAAGTCTGAAGAAGCCGCTCAAATCGGAACCACTAACCTCCGAAGCGACGCGCTCGAAGTCCTCAGTCGTGTATCCTCGCCCGCGCAGATAATAAGTCGCATTCGGACTCTTCAGATAAAACTCGTCATACATGCGGCGCATCACGTCATCGAGTGAGGCCTTGCCATTTGTCTTCCCACGAATCATCAGGTCGAGAACCAACCCGATTAACTCGCCCTTCGGATAATAACTAATAGACGCGTTCGCCAGATTCGTTCGTTGCGAATGTGGTGCATCATCAATGAAAGGCGCGGAAAGCGAAGAATCTTCCGCGCTCATCAAATGACTTCCCGGCGCGCTTTCAATTCCCGTGATCGTTTCGCTTTCGCGTCGCAGCAGTGCGGTGTCGTCCCAGAGTCCGGCCCGGCGCATCATCATATGGCCGTAGTAATTCGTTATTCCCTCTGCGATCCAAAGGCTGCGCGTGCTTACTGGACGCGTGAAGTCCCATGGACCCAACTCCAAGGGACGAAGTCGTTTGACATTCCAAACGTGGAAAAACTCGTGGGCCACGGTATCAAGCGTGTCCCCAAAAACTCCCTCTTCGCCCAACGCTCCTGGTTCGATAATCTGCGTCGATGTCAGATGCTCCATGCCATCGCCAGAGGTGTCATCGGCGGCGAAGTGGATCAGGAAGGTGTACGAATCAAATTCCGGCGGACCCCACATAGCAGTCTCGGTCCTCACGATCTTTTCGATGTCGCGAACGAGCGCCGGCCGCTTTCCACCTTCGTCGCCAAATGAATGAACCACGACATGATATCGCTTGCCATCAACCTCAAACTGATCTTCGGTCCAGTCAGGAGCCATCTCCGTCGGCGTGTCGATCATGACGTCGTAATTCGGAAACTGCCACTCGCGCTGATCGCTTCGATCCATGCGTCCATTTACAATACGCCAGTTCGGCGGCGCGTCGATTACCAGCTTGACGGGATCGGGCTTGTGATTGGCGACGTATAGAAAGATCGAGCCGCCATTGTAGTTTGCGTGGCGACTGTCGAGTTGTGAGAAAGTGCCGGAGAGATCGTTGGCGAAAACTTTATAGGTGATGGTCAACCCGGTAGCACGCATGATGGGAACTCGCCACGTTTGGTCATCGACGCGTGTAACCGGCCTCGATCCGAGGTCGCAGTGCGACGTAGGGGGACAGATGCCTGCCGCCGCGCGCAATTCCTGCACATTTTTGGCGAAATCGAAGACGGCATAACGTCCCGGAGACCACTTCGGCATCTGAAAATCGAGTGACTCGGCACTCGCGTTGTCCGCCAATTCAACCTCAATCTTCACTTCAAACAAGTGCGACACCGGACGCGACATCGCCAGCCGATAGGTGATGGAACGCAGGGGTTGATCCTGGGCAACAGCAACGCTAATCGCCCCAACGACAAGCGACAACAAAACGACAACGCGAAAAACTTTTCTTTGACTAGTGTGAAGCATAAAGAAGATCCCGTGGGAAACTTTACGAGCCTGATTCGGGAAGCAGTCGCGGATTATGTTGGTTTTCAGGAAGGCCTGTCAAAGACTTTTGCCGCCTATTATCAGCTGATCCGAAGAAGCGGCCTCCTCACTCAATGAAGGCAATTCTGAGGTCAGCTTAATGGGTCTACTTGCAAGCTTCTATGAGTTGCACTATTAATCATTCCACATGCCTGGTACTGAACGCCTTTACTACAGCGATTCTCATCTGATCGAGTTTGAGGCGCGAGTCATTGACAAGACTGACCGCGTTAGCGGCTGGGCCGCCGTAACGCTTGATCGCACCGCCTTCTATCCAACTGGAGGTGGGCAGCCTAGCGATACAGGGACACTCGATGGCAGTCAAGTGCTCGAGTGTATCGACGACGAGGAAAATGGAGTATTGCATGTTATTCAGGGACGCGCGCCGCAAGTAGGCGACATCGTCAAAGGAAGAGTCGATTGGCCGCGTCGTCTCGATCATATTCAGCAACACACCGGCCAGCACATTTTCTCGCAAGCTCTCGTAACTCTCTTCAACGCGCCGACGCGAGCATTTCGCGTCCTGAATGACTGCTGCGAGATCGATGTTGAATTGACAAATCCGACGCATGAAGTTATCGAACGCGCGGTTGAGCTGGCAAACAACGTCATTTGGGAAGACCGCGAAATAATTATTAACAATGTTACCGCTGAAGAAGCAGCCCGGCTTCCACTGCGAAAAGACCCCTCACGCGACGGCGAGTTGCGCTTGATTGAAATTGAAGGTTTCGATCTGACCCCCTGCGGCGGCACCCACGCTTATCGCACCGGCGAAGTCGGAATGATTGTGGTGCGTAACTGGGAACGCGCCCGGGGACTAACACGCATCGAATTTGCCGCGGGCATGCGTGCGCTCGCCGATTACAGACGGGCAAACAAGACGGCGCGCGCAGTGGCCGTACTGTTCAGCGCCGCTCGTGATGACTCGGCAAAACTAACCGCGCGAATGCTTGACGATAACAAGGAACTTCATCGACGCGTTAAGGCGCTTGAAGAGATCGCCGCAACCTCTGAAGCTGAGGCGCTGCTGCGGGACAGTAGCTCGATCCTGAGGGACGGCGCGATCGCTCAAGTCGATCTTCGTGTGATCGTCAGGATATTCGAAAACCGCGATGCTGAGTCGCTGAAACATCTCGCGCAGGCGCTGATTGCCAATTCTAGTGTTGTCGCTTTGCTTGGTTCACGAGATCACGAAGCGGCGCGTTTGGTGTTTGCGAGATCGTCAAACGCACCGGGCGATATGAATGCACTCATGAAGGACGCTTGCGCGAAGCTTGATGGCCGCGGCGGCGGAAAACCTGATCTGGCGCAAGGCGGCGGCAAGAATACCAACAGGCTTGCAGAGGCAATTGACGATGCCGCGAAGGATTTGATGTAAGTCTGCAAGTTCGGACGGATTTGATCAGTTGACGGTTAGGGCGGGAAAGGAATCGGCGGATTCTCTTTGCAGATTCCTTCATCACAAAGGAGGTTCGTATGCCAATCTACATGGTTGATCGTGATCTTCCGGGTATCGAGATGGAACAATTGGCGGCCGCACAAAAGGCAGCAATCGAAACAAGCGATAAGTTCACCGCCGAAGGCAAAGCGGTGCGTTACATTCGCACCACCTTCGTCCCCGGCGAGGCACACTGCATGTGCTTGTTCGAAGCAGCCAACCCGGAGTTAGTGAAGGAAGTAAACGACGTTGCGAAGATACCCTACACTCGAGTTGTCGAGGCACTCGAT
>WNGJ01028167.1_pt1 | contig 15442 bp, 12 predicted proteins | sample 5400611 | NCBI WGS metagenome assembly WNGJ01 (sample SAMN13153375, study PRJNA577476) | soil metagenome | isolation source: 40 cm soil or saprolite under Garry oak tree replicate 1 | place: USA:California | collected 2016-06-15
TGGCGTCGGCACGAAGACGCTCATTGCAGCGCAGGCTGGACGCTTTGATACCATTGGGCATGATCTTGTCAACCATTCCGTCAATGATCTGCTGTGCCAGGGAGCTAAGCCGCTCTTCTTCATGGATTACCTGGCTATGGGCAAGCTTGATCCAGTGCAGGCGGCGAAGATTGTCCGCGGCGTTGCCGAAGCTTGCCGCGAGGTTGGCTGTGCTTTGCTTGGAGGAGAGACGGCAGAGATGCCAGATGTCTACTTGCCAGGAACTTTTGACCTGGCGGGAACCATCGTCGGCGTTGCTGAGCATGACGCAATCGTCAAAGCTGCCAGGATTTGCGCTGGTGATGTATTGCTCGGACTCCCTTCAAGCGGACTTCACACCAATGGCTATTCACTGGCTCGCCGCGTCTTCGCTCCTTACGGGCTTGACACAGTCTTTCCCGAACTCGGCGAACCACTGGCAGATGCTCTCTTGCGGCCACATCGCTGTTATCTCAAAGATGTAGAGGGCATACGCAAGTATTTAGCGGATAGGGGTTCCTTTATTAAAGGAGCAGCACATATCACCGGTGGCAGTTTTGCAGGGAATATTGCCCGTATCTTGCCTGCAGGTATGAAAGCCGTGATCAAGACGGACGCATGGACGATACCGCCTCTCTTCCAGCTACTGGCCCGTTTAGGCCAGGTGAGCCGGACAGAGATGTACCGTACCCTGAATATGGGTATCGGTATGGTACTGGTGCTGCCGGCAGAGGCAGCGGAACAGGCACGACATGTGCACCCTGAACTACTCACAGTGGGGTATATCACAGAAGGTGAAGGCGTCGTGTTACAGTAATTACACGAGGAAGCAAAATGATAGAACAACAAGAATTCGGCCCATTACTGGCCGAAGGCAAAACAAAGTTACTTTATGCCTACCCGGATGATGACAACCTGGCTTATATGGTCAGCAAAGACCAGATTACAGCCGGTTTACTTTATGCCTACCCGGATGATGACAACCTGGCTTATATGGTCAGCAAAGACCAGATTACAGCCGGTGATGGTGAACGACGTAACGAACTTGCCGGCAAGTCACGCTGGAGTACTATCACTACGGCCAATGTCTTCCGTTTATTGAATGAGGAGGGTATTGCTACCCACTTTGTGAAACAAGTCAACGCCACTAACTTATTAGTGAAGCGCTGCAAGATGCTGCCGATTGAACAGGTGCAACGGCGCATTGCCACCGGTTCCTATTTGAAGCGGCATCCCGATGTAAGCGAAGGCACGCGCTTCGATCCGGTGCTGGTCGAGACGTTTCTCAAGGACGATGCGCGCCATGATCCACAAATCTCGACAGAAGATATCGTCAAAATGGGGTTGGCAAAAGTCCCAGAAATTGAGTGGATGGCTGAGCAGGGGCGCCGGGTCTTCGAGACACTGGAGCGAGCATGGGCGAGTGTAGATGTGACGCTGGTTGATCTCAAAATTGAATTTGGCCGCGACAGCCGGGGAGATTTGCTGGTAGCGGACGTGATAGATAACGATAGCTGGCGACTCTGGCCCGGCGGGGATAAAACGCGCATGTTGGATAAGCAGGTCTATCGCAACCTGCCCACGGTGACCGAACAAGATTTGCAAGAGATTGCCGACCGCTATGCGCTGGTGGCAGATCTGACCGGGAAATTAAAAATTTAAACAGGTCACACTGACATAGTACTCTGACCTGCGCCCAATAAACAAATAAGGAGCACGAAATGGAGCGTCTACACGATGCCTGCGGGGTAGTGGGTATTTATGCCCGGGAACATGAGGAGAAAAGCATTGACGTGCGTCGTTATCTCACGCTGGCACTCAGCGCCCTGCAACATCGTGGACAGGAAAGTGCGGGTATGGCTGTGTACGATAACGAGGGCAAAATCTTCCACCGTGCCGGCATGGGCAAAGTACGTGAAGTCTTCTCCGATACGAGCACTGGCTTGCCTGTAACACACTGCGGCATCGGCCATGTGCGTTACTCCACAACCGGCTCAAGTTGTGTGGAGAACGCAGGTCCATTTGTCGTGGGTTCGGAACTCGATACCTATGAAACCCTCCATGAAGACCGTGTTCCCAACGACACTTTCTCTACTTCTCGGACATTTGGAAACGACGCCAGTAGCTTCTCCCAGGAGTGGATAGCTGTCGCGCATAATGGCAACCTCGTCAACGGCCCGGCACTGCTCGAAGAATTGCCCCAGAAGCTGCTGAACTCTACGACTGACAGTGAGGCTATCGCCTGGTTACTGCTGAACGCGGACGGCCCCACCTTGCGCGAGCGCATGATTGCAATCTTTCCCCTCTTGCGCGGCGCTTACAGCCTCGTGATCCTGGCGCAAGGCAAACTCTATGCCATGCGCGATCCCTGGGGTATGCGTCCATTATGTATGGGGCGCATTGGCGAAAGCTGGATTATTTCCTCCGAGTCCTGCGCGCTGGACCGCATTGGAGCTGACTTTGTACGCAAGGTTGAACCAGGGGAACTGATTACTATCGATGAAGAGGGAATGCATTCAGAGATACTGGTACGGTTACCACGACAGACACTCTGTGTCTTCGAATATATTTACTTCTCCGATGCTACTAGCCAGTTGAATGGTAGATATGTTTACACAGTACGTGAGGCATTGGGGCGAGAACTGGCCAGGGAGCATCCTGCTGCAGCTGACCTAGTAGTACCCGTGCCTGACTCCTCTATTCCAGCTGCGCTGGGGTATGCTGCCGCTTCTGGTCTTCCCTTTGGCGAGGCCATCATCAAGAACCGCTATAGCGACCGCAGTTTTATCAAACCCGATCAGAGGCTGCGCCAGTTGGAGGTAGACCTGAAATTCAACCTGGTCAAACCAAAAATTGCCGGGGCGCGTTTAGTGATTGTGGACGACTCGATTGTGCGAGGCAATACCATGAAGCGCCTCGTGGCGGCATTGCGTCATAATGGAGCTAAAGAGATTCACCTGCGTTCCAGTGCACCCCCATTACGCCATCCCTGCTCCTTCGGTATCGACATTCCACAGGAGACAGAACTCATCGCTGCCGGTCGTAGCAGCCAGGAGATTGCCGACTACATTGGAGTGGACAGCCTGGGCTACCTGAGCATAGCGGGACTGGGCCGGGCAATCGCCTCGGCCGAAGGCCGCCCTATTGGGGATGATGAAGCTGGCAGGAATAGTTTGCATAGAGAATTTTGCTACGGCTGTATGGAGAAACAGGGCTGGCCCTTCAATCCCGAAGAGGCGCGCTGGATTGCGCCCAACAAACAGGAGATGGCCATACGGCGGAGACAATAATTCGTTATTGAGGTAAAGTAATGCGTGTACTGGTCATCGGCTCAGGAGCACGAGAGCACGCTCTTGCCTGGAAACTGGCACAGAGCCGGCGTGTCACCATGGTGTATGCTGCCCCGGGCAATCCAGGGATAGCTGCGTGTGCGGAGTGCATTCCACTTGGTGCCTCCCAAATTGTAGAACTGGCAGAGTTTGCAGCGCGTAGGCACATTGATTTGACGGTAGTTGGCCCAGAGGTGCCTTTAGTCGAGGGTATTGCCGATGCATTTCGCCATCAGGGCCTGAGCATCTTTGGGCCTGGAGCAGCAGGCGCGAACCTGGAGGGCAGCAAAGCCTTCGCCAAAAAATTGATGACTGAGGCCGGTATCCCCACTGCGCAGCACCGTACTTTCACCCTTGCTAACGAGGCTTTTGCCTACCTGGAAGAGCATGGAGCTCCTGTCGTCGTCAAAGCCGATGGCAACGCCGCCGGTAAGGGTGCAATTGTCGCACTGGATATGGCAACCGCACAAGATGCCGTTCGTCAGATGATGGTTGACCGTGTATTTGGTGCAGCCGGGGATGTGGTAGTCATCGAAGATTACTTACAGGGTGATGAAATTGGCTCGACGGCAATCTGCAGTGGAACGCAGTATCTTCCCCTGACGCTGACACAAGATCACAAACGCGCACTCGATAACGACCAGGGCTTAAATACGGGCGGCATGGGAGCATTTACGCCACTGCCCTTCGTTGACAAGCTACAAGAAAAACGCATACACGAACAAATTATTGCCCCCACCCTCAACGCTCTCAAGTCACAAGGTATTAGTTTTTCAGGTGTCCTCTACTCCAACATCATGCTCACCGAACGAGGCCCAATGGTGTTAGAGCATAACACCCGTTTTGGCGACCCGGAGACGCAAGCCCTGATGATGCTCCTGCAAGCAGACCTGCTTGATGTACTGGCATTTGCGGCAAACCGTGCACTGCAACCCGATACCTTATGGCGTGAAGGATATGCTGTGAGCCTGACCCTGGCCTCGGGGGGGTATCCTGGCAAGTATCGTACAGGCCTCCCCATCACAGGAGTCGAAGAAGCCAGCCGCCTGGAAGGTGTACAGGTCTTTCACGCGGGAACATCTCTACAAGATGGGCATCTGGTAACAGCGGGTGGACGCGTCCTCAGCATCGCGGCACATGGGCAGACACTACAAGAAGCCGTAGCGAGAGCGTATGATGCGGCGGCACATATCAAGTTCGAGGGTATGCACTACCGCCGGGATATAGCACAGCGCGGGTTATAGAGAATCATAAAAGGAAGAGTAAATGGCGTCACAAGTAATCATTATCATGGGCAGCAAAGGTGATCTGCCCCATGTCCAGGCAGTCGTCAAGACGCTCAAGGCCCTGGAAATTAGCTACCAGATGCGCGTGTGTTCGGCGCATAAAGCAACGCAGCGTTTACTAGAGATGCTGCAAACCTATGAGCAAATTGGACCGCTCGTATATATCACCATCGCAGGACGCTCAAACGCGCTCTCGGCGGTTGTGGACGCCAACACACGTTATCCCGTCATCGCCTGCCCACCCTACAGCGACCGCTTCGGCGGCATGGATGTACTCTCATCACTGCGCCTCCCATCAGGCATTGCCTCGCCCACTATCCTGGAACCCGAAGGCGCGGCCCTCTTAGCAGCCAAGATACTGGCACTCTCAGACGAGCAACTGATACAACGTTTGATGAACTATAAAGAACGCTTTGTCGCTGAGTTGGCCAGGGCGGATGAAGAGGTTCAGCAGGGATGAGCGCTGACACATATGAGAGCTTCGCGTGGAAAATCCCGCGCAAGCGACACACTTCAGGCAAACCCGAAGAAACGCCTGAGACTCCTCAGCATTCCTTGCGCCTGGGTGTTCTCATTTCCGGCAGTGGCAGCAACCTGCAGGCCCTCATCGATGCTATCGAAAATAAACAGCTCACAGAGGTTGAAATCGCTTGAAATCGCCCTGGTCGTGAGCAACAACGCCAATGCCTATGGCGTGCAACGAGCACTTAAACATAATGTACCCGTAATCTATTTGCCATGGGTACGACTTGCAGGAGCCCAATTCACTGTGCCCCAAAAAGGGGAAATGTCAGAGAGTGAAGTAAAACTGACAGCCCTGTTTCAAGTCTTCAAAGTTGACCTCATCGTGTTAGCAGGTTGGATGCGTATTCTGAGTACCGCATTTCTTGAGCAATTTCCCCGGCAAGTGATTAACCTGCATCCCGCGCTCCTGCCAGATGACGGGATAGGCCATATATATACGACGCAAGATGGCACTCAGATCCCTGTTTTTCGCGGGCTGCATGCGGTGAAGCAGGCCCTGGATGCTGGTGTGAAGGTGACCGGCAGCACGGTACATTATGTGACGCCAGAGGTCGATGCCGGGCCCGTAATCTGCCGGGAAGAGGTGGCGATCGTGCCCGGGGATACAGAAGAGAGCCTGCATGAGCGTATAAAGGCAGTAGAACACAGGTTGATCGTGGAGGCAGTGAGGATGCGTAAGATATAGCTACCTCACCAACTTGTATCCTACTGATCAAAATTAAATATCAGAAACAAATGGTGCAGCCTAATGGAGCTTGCACTACTAAGTCGTCTGTGACAAGACTGGTAGATATGTGTAAAGGTATCAATGGGAGGAGCTAATTCTAAATGATCTGATGTACTTAACCGGCGTTTACGCTGAGAACTTTGCATACTTTGGTTGATACCATCAATGATTTTCGGAACATCACCACCTAGAACATACGCTAATATCCCTGCGTCATCTAGTCCAATCGCGTACTCCTCATCAATGAAACGAAACATGCCTTCTTTGATATATTCAGGAATCAAATCTTTGTAATTTTTATCTTCATGACCATCAGCAATCCGTTTACATTCCCACACAAAGTGGACTTTGTGATAATCTTCCCATGATCCCCACATTCGAAGGTCTAACACTTTTGCTTGCTTAGCAGAAACTTCACCTGTTTCCATTCCTATCGTATAGGTTTTAATCTGAGATACCACGGTTAGACCTCTTTGATAAGCAAGAGGTCGAATAAAACGCTCTAAATTGATCGTAAAGTGATCCTCTTCCCATTTCAGCTTCACAGTACCTATCTTGTTCATGTCTTGGTAAGCCTGCAACGTTACCTCTAAAACATCTTGTACGAAAGATTTCCATTTTATGCGAAACTTGTCAGGTATGCTGAAACTAAGAGGAGTTGGGTCTTCTAGTTGGCTCAATCAGAAACTCCTACTTCTGTTCTTGAGCGGTTTAGCATCTCCATGATAAAACTATCTGCATCGGCGCGCGCCTGTGAACGTGTCCAGAAGCGACGTTCGCTGGGACGCACAAGATAGAGCCAGGGATCATCATAAATACGTATGTGCCGTCGTGTGTAAAGAGTTGGAGTATGCTTCTCAAGTAACAAACGATCCAGTTTGCGCAGAGTATCTTGTAAAATCTGTGACTCCTCAAAAAGCTTTACTTCTCGAGCCTCAGATAAACTTGCTAGTTCAAAACCTACAACACTCAAAGGAGCATCATCTTGGAAGATAGCAGCATTCAATGTCTGATTTTGATAGCGTAACAGTGCTGTCACAGTATCAACAAAGTTCTCAGCATATTCCATGAGCATTTGAGTACCGGGATTTTTGATAGTATTGAATTTGGAGTCATTTAACTTACGTTGTTTTCGTTCAGACCAGTAGAAAAATTCAATTCCGTACTCTACCATATCTTGCACTAACTGACGTTCTATTCGAGACAGGTCGTATAGATCAAACACCAAATCGTCAATGCCATCTTTCAGTTTCCGAAGATCGTCTTCATATCCTCCACTTAATAATATATCTCTCTGTTGATGAAGAGCAGCTATTTGGTCAAAGTAATCCAGAACCGCCTTCAGTCGAGGATCATCCTTATCGGGCACAAGGAAGGGCATACGTTTGTACTCTTCATGGAGGATTGTACCTCTTTCGACAGCCCATGAGGTAGATGTTAAAAAATGATAGTAGCGAGCCAGAGAAGAGTTTATATATGCCACAAGCCATTTTAGAAGATTTTCTTGTCCAGGTTGGCCTGGAACTCCAGTAATCTTTTGGGAATACGCAACTTTGCCCGTACTAAAGAAAGCAGCCTCGCAAGTACTTCGACGAATCAAAGCAAGAGGACCGTTGTACATGACTGGAGAACGTGGACGTTCAAATAATCTCTCTTGAACAGTGCCGTGAGTCTCTACAACGTATGGTTTGAATTTATTTACGTCTAAAAAAGGCATGCCTTGGAGCCAAAGAGCTTCTTTCTCTTGGTTTCCCTCGAAAAAGCCTTCAAGTATCTTTCCCCATCCTAGTTGCTTAGCTTGTTGCTGCAAAGCTGGAAATGACTGTAAGCGTCTAATAAAAGCAGCATCACGAGGATTACCCCATAATGCAACCTTCCAAAGCTCAGGGTAACCTGATAGTTCTTCCCGCTCCAGGAATTTCACTTCAGTAGTGTCTAAAACAATCGCTCCTAGCCTTTGAGAAAGCGAGGAGGGCTTGGGTACGCCGTATACAACTTTGCTTTGTTCAGAAGGCAATTGAGGCCGATAAAATATGGTCACAGTTGGGCTAACAGAATCTACGAAAAGTTCATGGCGCAAAGCAGAGAAATTGACCACTGCCCGTACATTATATTCATCAAAAAACCGTTGGCGGAACCTCTCGTGGGTATTCATTGTCACTAAAATAGTACTCTTGGTGGGAGCCAACAGTGCTATTTCACCATCAATGGCACAAAACTCAGGTGCACGCCATAGGAAAGCTTGTACAATCTGCTTATCTCCTGTTGGATAATCGTGTTCTTCTACCCATTGCAAAGCTTCCCCTTTCAATGTTCCTCTTCCCCAAGGCGGGTTACCAATAACTCTATCAAACTTTTTACCGGAAAATTCTACATCTATCTTTGACGAAAAGAAGTTTGCATTAATCAGATTAGTATCTTTCATACTAGGGAAGCGAAAACTCTCCTCAGCTATTTCCTCATTGGTTAGATAGTCTAACAGCGCCAAATAGAGACTAAATGCAGCAATTCTGACAGCGTTGAGCTGAATGTCCACGCCAAATATGCTCTGCTTCAAAACTTCACTAAGGTGTTTTGCCATTGGAATTTTATTATGTTCCCGTTTCCAGGCTTCCACCAATTGCTGATATGCACGTACCAGAAAGACACCAGAACCACAAGCAGGATCGAGAACAGTCATTCCTGGATGAGCTTTATCAAGAGGGAGAGTTTCTTCCACAACAAAATCTACCAACGATAGTGGAGTGTAGTAAGCTCCCAATTCCTCACGTGTTGCCTTGGATAAAAAAGTATCGTAAATACCACTAATAAGCTCTATAGGAATGTATGTAAAGTCATAAGGCCAGAAAGATCGCTGACCAGTATCTAAATTATGCCCCTGTAAAAAATCACCTAAATAGTTTAAATGCTTCTGCTTAACTTTTTGACGTTCCTTTCCCTCTTCGTCAACAGGAAACAGATCTCCGTTGAAACGCTTACTCAAGCCCTCAAAAAGGCGGTATGTGATATCTATATTTTCCAATGTAGCAAGATAATTATCAGCTTGTCCACCTGTTAGCCGTAATATCCACTCAGAATTTAAGATACCTCTATCTTCCAGGTACCGTATAAAAATGGAGCGTCCGAGTAGCGCATAAGCCACACTATCTGAAAGGGTTTCATCCTTGAGTAGATGACGGCGCACTTGATCCATTGCATCAAGTAATTGTTGGTCAGCACGGTTTTCACGTTTGATACGTTGTCCATCAAACGTACTCCAAAACGCGCCAGTTTCTAAATAAAGCCGCCTATAGTCAGACAATTTACTGCGGATTTCTTGTCTTGCAGTCTCAACACTTACTAGCTGTTGCAAATTCTGCAACAACCGGTCGCTGCCACTAAGTTCTTCAGGTGATTTAGCAGGCTGTGCATATCCATTGTAAATACGAATCTCTTGAGGCAAGATGACGTATAAAAGTGGAACTTTGCTCTGACTCCAAACACACCGGTAAAGTTCCCAAAGGCGATCAGGATCAGCGTCACTAAGCTGACTGAAATAAGCAACTGGAACATCTTGTACAAAGTAAGCGCTCTCTACAAAAGGAATGGGGCGCCCATTAGGCCATAAATCAGTGGACTTGAGACCAGATACCTCAGTATAGTCCAATTCTTCAAGTAGGATCTCTTTCAGATCAATGTTGCTCATTGTACTGTTTCCTTAATCCTCTCGGAATTATCAATACTGCCTGCGATTTGTTGTGCCTCTTCTATCAACATTTCCAAGACAATTCCCATGACTTGCTGTCCAGCAGTACTCAAAGCATCCAATAGAATACTTTCCCCTTCTTTAGTTTTGCATAAAGCAATCAGCGTTCCTTTACCGTGGACGAGCACAGCGTTTTTCAAGGGGTTAGGATCATTCATTACAACACGTAATGTATTGATCGCCTTCCTAATCTTTCGGGTTGACCAGCCATAACGTTTGAGTTGACGGATAAATTGCAGATGAACCAGATCCTCTATAGAGTAGATTCTGCGAGTACCTGGTCCATGTGATTGTTGTATGCTTGGCACAAGTAAGTCTTCCTGCGCCCAGTAGTCGAGCTGCCTTATAGAAAAACCAGTAGCCTGAGCAACTTCAGCAGTTGTGTACTCATGCAAAGTCATCAATTAGTCTCCATTATAGTAAGTGCGTTACTTTTAGCGTTCTTATGCGACAATGGTAACACACCAAAAACTACGATGTCAATTACTTTTTGTAGTTTAAAGCGGTAGCCTTGACACTTAACTCCCACTGGTCATACACTGCCATCAGAAACATGAAAATGATTATCATTGTTAGATGAGCTAAATATGAAAGAGAAACTCAATAGTCCCAGTAGCGTAGAGAATCAGACTTCCGTTGCTGATAAAATTGAGAGAACTTCCGCTTCTAGAGAACAGATAAAGCAGACACCGCCCACGGTCAAAGGACAGTTAGCAGAGTTGGTCAAAGCAGTGAGAACCAGGGATGACACATCCCGTGACTTCCTGCTCCGGGTGGTGCAGCCTGGACTGGCGGGACTGATGGATGGCTCCGTCTCGACGCTGGCACCAATCTTTGCGACTGCGTTTGCCACCCACCACCCCTTTACTGCCTTCCTGGTTGGGATGGCAGCAGCGACGGGTGCAGGAATCAGCATGGCTTTATCGGAAGCGCTCTCTGATGACGGTGAGCTTACCGGGCGTGGAAGTCCTGTCGTACGAGGGGGGATCACGGGCATCATGACCTTTTTCGGTGGGTCACTCCACACCCTTCCCTTCCTGATCATTAACCTGCAACTCGCCCTGCTGGTCGCCTACTTTGTTGTCGCTTTTGAGTTAATCGTGATTGCAGCTATTCGTCACCGCTATTTCGGAACGAATTGGGGACTCTCGATCCTTCAGGTGGTTGGGGGAGGAGCGCTTGTCTTTGCTGCTGCCATCATCTTTGGCAATGCGTAAGAAACGCAACAAAGGACATCCTGCATTTGACGGATGAGCTAGTCAAAGGTTCCTCCCACGCTAGACGTGAGTGGTGTGAATGCCAGGAGGAGTCTTTGTCACTTGCTCTACCGGCTGTACATGTGGAAGCGTTACCGCGCGATCAGAGCAGCTAGCGCAGACCGAATAAAGCACGTAACCACGAGGCCTCTTCATCAAATAGGAGTGACGGCCACACATCTTTTTCCCGCACCGCGTACAGGTGTGTACGGTCCAAAGTGTAAGCGACGTATTGCAGAGAGAGCATTTTATGTTATCGTTGAAAAGACGCATTGCTCTATTCTCCTTCAAAAACGTGATCAAGACGAAGCTCATCGTAGAACAGGCAAGAACAGGCAAAATAGACACTTATCTGATGGCGGTGGCCTCATTTAGAAATTAGGGTATGCTAATATCCGATCTTCTTAGTTAGATATTAGCACACCCTAATATCGGCCGTCAAGAGCGCTCACTGGCCCCATAGCCCAACCCTGTCATCCTGAGCGCAGCGAAGGATCTCCCCACTATCCCTCCTCAAGTGCGCCCACTGGCCCCACAGGGCTTTTCTGTGCTATTATAAGCTCACCGTTCAACAATACCATTCACAAGGTGATCTAAACCCATTAATCAATATATCTTGGGAAGCACGTTAGAGGACAGGATGGTTTTCACCATGAACCTATGGGGCGATTTCGACAACCAGCACACACCGGCAGCATCCGCGAGGCATAAATCAGCACGCCGTCTCACGGAACAAAGGGTCCTGTCCTCTGTGCGGGAGTGGTTAGTGCAAGACTATACCTTAGCCTATTGTCGTTCGCTGGCAGCGGTGCGCATCTATCGTCGCTGCTACTGGATCGATGCGTGGGGTATTGGGCGTGAAAGATCTGAAATTGGCTCAGCCGAGAGCCCTTACGAACCGGTGCTCCAGCCAATTCAGTCGCTCTCCCAGGCGCTTGCTCACGAAAGCAGGCCCATTGCGCTCAATGGCTTTGTGCTCGCGTCTGGCAGCAGTAAGCGAAAAGAGGCAAGAGCACTACTCAATGGAAATACAGGGACAGAGGACCATTCTCCATCAAACAGGGTAAAAGCTTCGTTGTTGAAGCATGCCACCGTGCATGCAAGCTGGTTAGAGATAGGGCCGGTGTTACTCAAGGAAATCGAACATTCCCCCGCCTTCTTCTTGCTCAACCCTTTCGGGCATACACTATTTACCTATGATGATCTCGCTCCCCTCTATCAACGCACATCAGCACCAACAGAACTCTGCCTCCTCGTTCCGCACAAGCAAGTAGAGCTGCACTTAATGGCAGCCTCACATACAGCAGCGAGCGCATCGGCATTGACAGCACTTTTGCGTACAGATCGCTGGAAGGCCCTCCTGCCAAAGGGGGAAGTGCCGGCAGAGACAAAAGAGATAGGACACGGTTTAGATGGAGTGATTGATCTACTGCTCACCTCGGTGCAACAGCATTTTCCCTGGGTACAACGCATTGCTCTTCCGGTCCAGGTACGTCCCACTCTAGTTGAGACAGCCCCCTATACACTGCTTTTTGCTACTCGCAGCAAGGATAGCCTGGTAAGCATGAATGATGCGCTATGTGCATATCGCCGTCGTTTATATAGACAGAGTCGCCAGGGAGTATTGGGAGAAGAGTGGTTTGCAACACAGGAACAGGAACGTCTGGCCGGGGAAATCCAGCAATTATGTCAAAGGACCTTGCAACTCGGGCAAATCCAACGCCCACGTCGTTGGCCTGACCTGCGCCAGCAGTTACTCCTGGCTAACTTTGGCCAGTTTACTTTAGATGAGTATGATGAGGTTATTGGCACCTTATTAAGACAGGGAAATGTGCTTTGTGAGTGGAGGCGGAGGCCACTAGAAGATGAGGAGAGGCGTATACCTGGCAACGAAGATCCCCTGCTTTGGAAGTAAAAAAGAGGCGTTACTAGGGGGAAACGCCGGGCATGGGGAATCCCAACGTTTTGGTAACACCTCTCAGTATAGAAACGTTGGGCTTAGGTGAATGGTGGCATAAAAATGGTAGGAAAAATACTAAAAATGGAACAAGATAAACAAAAAAGAAAATCTGTTAATAATGATGCAGTTTCTTTACGTAATACTCTGAATGAACTGACAGGAGCGGAATGGCTCTATTTCACTAAAAGTATTCTAGTTACGGCATATCCTTCACAATATGGCCACGAACTACGCAAAGCTCATGGAGCAAATAAGCCTCCCCAACTTATGGCTCAACTTATCGAATTTTTCACCAAGCCACAAGGGCGAGTTTTAGATCCGTTCGCAGGCGTTGGTGGAACATTGATCGGCGCTTCTATCTGCAAGCAGCCGCGGGAGGCGGTTGGCATCGAGATCAACCCGAAATGGGTCAATATCTACAGGCACGTTCTTGCCGAAAACCAGGGAAAATTATTGCCACAACAACTGCTAGAGGGTGACTGTCTTAAAATCATGCCTGCCCTTGAGGCCGGGTCTTTTGATTTTATAGCCACCGACCCACCCTACAACATCCACTTTGAGCAGACCATGTCCAACGGCCACTATGCCGGACAATTTGCGAATAGACGTACTGACTACGATATGCGCTCTGATGATGCCGCCGACCTGGCGAATCTCGCCAGCTATGATGCGTACCTGGATGTTATGGAGCAGGTCTTTGCGTACTGCTACACCCTCTTGAAGCCGCAAAAGTATATGGTGGTGATAGTGCGCAATGCTTATCAACGTGGCGAATACATGTTTACGCATGTTGACCTGGCAAGACGGGCCAGGCTGCACGGCTTTGTACCAAAAGGTGAGATTATCTGGTACCAGGCCGGTACTCGACTAAGGCCTTACGGTTATCCTTCTGCCTATATCCCCAATATCGCTCACCAATATATTGTCGTACTCCAGAAACCCAAAAAGCATTAGCTGCATTTGCTTGCGGATTGACGTTCCACTACCATAAAGTGGAACAAACGAGTATAATTACGAGAAACAAAGAAAGATAAACACAATTATGCACCTCCTTAGTGGAAAAGAGGGAGAAAGACTTGTCACGGAAAAATAGACCACATGAACATTCAAATTCAATGCCTGATCCTTTTGGAGATCAACCGCAAAATGTAGAGATTTATGCCGATGGCAGCGAGGTCATTGAGACACAAGAGACTCACTCTATGACGCACACGGCAACCAGTACAGACTTTGAACATGAAGATGGACGCCACGAAGCTGGTAAGCGCGATGTCGAACTCTATATTCGCACCTATAATACCCTGCTGCGCAGTTCAGGTGAAATCAGTTTGAAGGCACTGGTGCAGGCGCACTACAATATTGACTCGAGCTTGCACCCTGAAGCGCGGTCTCCGTATCCCGATATGTCCGCCTTCATTTATAGCGTACTACGCCTCCCAGCCTCGATTGTGCATTGTAACCTCGTCCTGCTGGGCCAATCTGAAGAGATGTTTCAACAACAGGGTTTTAATGTTGATAGTTGGGAGGCCGTAACTGCCTCGGCCCGGCGGCGCAAATGGTTCTATGATGGCAAAGAGACTCTGGCCGTGTACGTTGCTAGCGTGAGCGATACCGACGATATTGTGCCCATCCTGGTCGCCTTCCAGATCGAATGGAACAAGATGTACTACCTGCTCAACGCAGATCCCACCACCATGCAATTGTTAGAAACGCGCATGGATCCCAGCTCGCCAGTCTTTGCCGAGATCACCAAGGTGCTGCGCGAACGGCTGCACATCCGGGTGGACGACTGGCACAGACTTGAACTGATCTGGGGTGAGCGCCTGTGGCAAAACTTGCTTATCATTGGTAAGCAGCGCAAGAGTTTTTCATTGCGCATGCTCGGTGGTTCACATGTCGGCTTTGTGCGGGCTACACGCCAATGGTGGGCGCCAGTCGAACAATTGCTTGATAGACTTGGCCTGCAGGAGAGGCCTGTCTACTTTGTCTCCAGCAATACGCATAGCCTGCTCAATCTCATGTCTGGCTCTGTGCTCAATCGCCAGGATGAACTGATGCAGTTCGCGCTAAGCGGTCAAAACCCTTACCTGGCCGAGGAGTGCCGCAAGTTGCAGCAGGGCATAGTTCCTGGCAACTGGCAAAACTTCCTCTACTTTGCCGCTCGTGAGTGGATGCACACACCTGCCGGCAGGGAGTTTGCCCGCAACCGGGCGCGCGAAGAGCAAGAGCGAGGTATATGGAATGTGGGGGCGCGTCACGGCCTTGAGATCGACGCACAGGTGTTTGAACTTGCCAGGCTGCGTCCGGTGGAGATCGATCCACGTTGTCGTATGCCAGCAATGGATCATTTATCCAGGAGCCAGGCCATCATCCTCAATATCGATTATCCACTGGGTATGGCTGCCTATCGTATGATGCGTGAAATTATGGAGAATCTGACACAGATTCGCGGTTTATACATTCTGGGGAAGGCAGCGACCCTCAATGGCAGTATTGGCGATGTGATGATCTCCAATGTAGTAATGGATGAGCATAGCCAGAACACGTTCTGGCTGGATAATTGCTTTATCGCCCAGGATGTACAGCCATACCTGAT
>WNGJ01007054.1_pt1 | contig 15440 bp, 11 predicted proteins | sample 5400611 | NCBI WGS metagenome assembly WNGJ01 (sample SAMN13153375, study PRJNA577476) | soil metagenome | isolation source: 40 cm soil or saprolite under Garry oak tree replicate 1 | place: USA:California | collected 2016-06-15
CGTCATCGGCGTAATCACTGCACCTGCATTGGTCGCCGACACTCCAAGCACACCCTGTAAAAAGAGCGGCAGGTAGACGATCAGTCCGACCAGCACCATCAGTTGCAACAGTGAGAGCAGCGCGGCCACCGCGAACACCTGGTTGCGGAAGAGGTCGAGCGGCAGAATGGGTTCTACGGCAAAACGCTCTGCAATCAAGAACGCTCCAAACAGAACGGCGGCAGCTACCAGGATACCGATCACCTGCGGTGAACTCCACTCAAAGATTGCATTGCTGCCCCAGGTGAGCCCCAATAACAGGCAGACGGTGCCAGCTGCGGAGAGCAGTGCGCCGGGAAAATCAATGCGGCGTACGGCAGCCCAGCCGGTGTGATCGCTGCTACGCGCCGAGATGTTAGCGGGCAGGTAGATCAAGAGCGCTGCCAGCACAATGATCCCCACCGGTACATTGATGTAAAAGACCCAGCGCCAGCGCGTGGTCTCGGTGACCAGTGTGCCGATAAGGGGGCCATGATCGGTGAGCCAGCCCCCAAGCGTGGGGCCGACGAGACTCGAGAAACCATAGACGACTCCGAACAGGCTCTGCCACTTTGCACGTTCTGCAGGCGGGAACATGTCGGCGACCAGCACAAAGGCCAGCGCAATACCGATTCCAGCGCCTAACCCCTGCAATGCGCGGAATATCGCCCATGTGTAGCGGTCGAAGCCCTGCAGCGAACCGATGATTTTAGGCAGCGCCGTCCCGACGACGGTCTGATCCAATGCTTCCAGCAAGAGGGTGAGCATCAAAGCAGTTATGACAACGATGAGCGCACCGCCATGCAAGCGATGCCCACTCTCCTCCGCTGCCGGTTGTGATGATGTAGATGGCGAAGACATTGTTTCCATATGCCTTTTTCCTTTCTCAATGATCAATGTGAAGCATATGCTTTTCGCAAAAAACTATAAATTGAAGGTAATAATTTTCAGATCGATGAAATGATCTTCTCACAATGGCAACTAAACACCTATAAACTGGTGAATATTGCTATTAGATTGTGAATCATTACCAGCTATTGAGAAGTATAGAATGCAACAGGGTGACTTGACTTCATCCACCTGGGTGATTGAGTGGGTGATTTTGGGGACCGAAGATGTAATGGACGCAGAACTTAGAGCAAGTCCAAGGAACGAGCGGCTTCAGCCGCTTCCCAACGACTCTTCACATTCAACTTTCGGTAGATGCTCTGCACCTGCGTTTTCACGGTATTGACCGAGACAACCAGTTCCTGAGCAATCTCCGGGTTGGAGCGACCTGCAGCGAGCAGGCGGAGCACGCGCTGCTCCTGGGGGCTGAGAGGCTCGTAGAGTTGTGCTGAGGTAGAGGATGATGAGAGACGTTGCTCCGAGCCCTGGCGGGCAAAGGCATAAAGCAATGCGCGCACATATGCAGCAAGTGGCTCCTCTCGCACGTCAGGTAAGGCCGCTCGCAGCGCGGCTGCCATTTCATGACCTTCATCGAGGAAGAGGCGCTGATATCCTTCGGGCCGCGCAAGCGTAAGAGCCTGGAGAAGTGTCTGCTTCGCCTGAGGCAGGTGCTTGTTCGTACTATAGTAAGCTAGAGCCTTGAGAACGAGCATCTCTATTTCACTTCTGCTTCTTCCCTGAGCGTGCGCCTCCGCCAGCCAGTGATCGAGCAAGTGGAGAGCTGCTTCTGTTTCTCCCTGCGCGATGCGCAGGCGGACAACGATGAGCGCCTCCCGCTCTTGTTGAACAAGGCGAAAGTCCTCACCGAGTTGTGTTATCGTAGTCAACCATCGCTGCACCGCGGCCAGATCCGCGACCGAAAGCTGGAGGCGTGCCTGTTCCGCCAGAACCTCCCTATGGAGATACAGCCATCTGCGTTCCAGTGTCAGGACAACCAGTTCTTGCAGCAAGTGCTGTGCCTGTGTCGTCGCGCCTCGAGCGTGCAATACACGGGCCAGCACAAGCGAACCGGGCACCTGAATAAGCTGTTCCGCGTGATACTTGCCAATCTCATTCACGCGATGCTTCCCAAGGTCGAGCGCCTGGGACACTTCCTGCTCCGCCCTTTGCAGTTCATTCCACTCATAGGAGAGCGCAGCGAGACCGATCAGCGCATTCGTCATGTCAAAAGGGTCTTCTGCGGCCTCGGCAAACACCTGCCGGTAGAACTGGGCTGCCGCGTGCAGCTCTCCTTGCCGGAAACTGAGCTCACCTAACATACCGGTAGCCGCACGCGCTCCATAAGCGTTGCCGGCGGCTTCAAAGAGCGCTCGCCCTTCGAGTGCTGTCCGTCGCGCTTCGTCGAACTTCCCTGCAAACAGTTCCTCTAGTCCCAAGAAGAGCATGCTGGCTCCACGCCACACCGTTCCCTGCTCGGCTGGCAGAGAGTGCGCCTGCCTGGCAGCAGCGAATGTCTGGAGAAGATCTCCCTGCCACCATGCAACCTGGGAGCGGAAGGCCAGCGCTTCGCCAAGTTTGGGCATGTTGCCTTCGGCTCGCCAGTAGCGTTCAGCCATCTCAAGCGGCACCTCAATAAGCGCCCTCGTTGCCGGGTCGCTTCGATCCAGGGTGAACAGCAGAGCGCTTGCATAGGACATACAAAGTGCCGGGTGGAAATGAAGTACCTCTTCTGGCAGTTGCTCAACCCAGCGCAATAATGTGTGCAGTTCATTAATGTTGCTCTGAGGCCCAACGATGTGTTCGATGAGATCAGCCGCGCGCGCAAAGTCCCTGGCAGAGAGTGCGACTTCGACCGCTTCAGCCAGCAACCCATGCTCTTCATACCAACGACTGGCCTTGTCATATAACGAGCGCAAATAGTCCTCTCCGAGGCGACGCCGCGCTTCGTGCTGCATAGCCTCGGCAAAGAGTGTGTGATAGCGATACCACTGCCCTATCTCATCGAGTGGAATCAGGAACAGGTTCGCATGTTCCAATTGTTCAAGCAGGCGCTCGCTATCGTTCCTGCCCATAATCGCATCGCAGAGGGAACCCGTCAGGCGATTGAGAAAGGCCGTCTGGAGCAGAAACTCCTGCAGATCTTCAGGTTGGGAAGAGAGTACGTCAGCAACAAGGTACTCCAGGATGTGCCGGTGACTGCCGGTAAAAGTCACAAGCATGCGCTCAAGATCGCGCGGCTCCTTTCGCCCCTGCGATGCGAGCGCTAACAGACGCAGCCCCGCCACCCAGCCCTCTGTGCGCGCTTCCAGGCGTGTGATCGACTCAGCAGAGAGCGGAAACGGGAGAGCCTGCCGGAGAAAGGACTCGGTCTCGGCCAGCGAAAAGCGCAGGTCAGCCGCGTGCAATTCGTACAGGTCGTTATGGGCACGCAGGCGCGCCAGGGGAAGCGGTGGATCACTGCGCGTCAATATCAGCAGGTGCAGTGTCGCGGGAAGATGGTCGATGAAATATGCCATTGTCTCGTGAATCTGGGGCGAGGTGATGACGTGGTAGTCCTCCAGAACCAGGACGCCTCGCCGGGGAACCTGGGCCAGAGCATTGATGAACGTCGTAAGCACGGTCTCGAACGGAAGACGCCGCGATGTGAGTAATTGCGCGAGAGCGGGTTCACCAACAGCAGCATCGAATACCTGGCAGGCAGCGATAACATAGCGCCAAAAGCGCACGGGATCATTATCACCCGCGTCCAGCGATACCCAGGCAACAGGCAGCGGTTCCTGTCGTTCGCTGTGAGCAGCTATCCATTCGCTCACAAGCGTGCTTTTGCCGAAACCGGCAGGAGCAGAGAGCAGGGTGAGTTTGTGTTGCAGTGCTTCATCGAGCCGTGCGAGTAGCGACCCACGCGAGACGAGTGACGTATGTGGGCGTGGAGGAGCGAGCTTGGTACTCAGGAGCTCATATGTATCAAGAGGTTGCGAGTGTCCATGCTCTCTCATACCGTCTCTGCTCCCGATTGAAGAAAAGAAATCACGTTCGACGACAGGCTCATTGCTCCCTTTTGTCCATTCAAACATTTCTTGTCAGTCTACCAGAAACACGCGGTCAATAACAAGAGAGATTGCCAGGGCGACCGCAAGGGTACGCCCCTACAATACACGGTGACGTGTAACACAGGCAATTTGGTATTGTAGGGGCGTACCCTTGCGGTCGCCCTGGAAGTCAAATCATATCCCTGGCAAACTTTCACAGACCCTGGGTTTCCATAGAACTGCCTCTCTCATGTAGTACGAAAGAGATGGCAGATTGTTCTGCAAAACAAAGAGGACACCCATAAGAGGTGTCCTCCAAATTTATTTCAAGATGGCTATTGTCTCACTAGAAGACTTACAACAACCTATCCCTTATTGAGCGCTTCCAGGTCGATCTCAATATTGACATCTTCGCTGACCAGCACGCCGCCACTCTCAAGCCCTGCATTCCAGTTGAGACCCCATTCTTTGCGGTTCACCTTTGTTTTGGCGCTCAGACCCGCAACCTGCATACCCCAGGGATTTTTCCCCTGGCCGTGGTATTCTGCATTGAAAGTCACAGGCTTCGTTACGCCGCGCATCGTCAGATCGCCAAGTACCTTGTACTGATTGCCACCCGCTTTCTCGACCTTCGTGCTCTTAAAGGTGAGCACCGGGTAATGCTCCGCATCGAAGAAATCGGGCGAGCGCAGGTGCCCATCGCGCTTTTCATCGCGTGTATCGACGCTGGTAGCATCAACCTGTGCATCCACCCACGAATTCTCAGGATGCTCTTCATCAATATGCAAATGCCCACTCAACACATTAAAATGCCCACGCACAGTGGTGAACATCATGTGTTTCACAGAAAATGTAGCTTCAGAATGAGATGGATCAATTTCCCATGCCATAATGAACGTTCCTCCTTGTATTCTGACTAACAAATAGTCAGTAACTAATCTAACTAAAGATAGTATACACAACTTGCTTCCCTTTGTCAAGTAACTATTTTTTTGATAGTAACATATCAAGCGACGCACTGAGCAGTGTATGGTATAATTGGCAAAACGCCATCAATGAAAGAGAAGCAGAGGACATCCATGTATGTTCACGCTCCAGGATATACTTCAAGGCAATGAGAGTAATGTGCGCCTGTTGAGCGCAGCCACACCTCACCCGGCACACATTTTTCCTTCCGCGCAGCACGATAGCCGCCAGATTGGTCGGGGAGATCTCTATGTCGTCATCAAGGGCGCGCGTGTCGATGGGCATCGCTTTATTCCTGATGTCGCCAAAGCAGGAGCGGGTGCGGCGCTTTGCACTGAGCCTGCCAGCGATGTTCCCCCTGATTTTCTGCAAATTGTTGTGCCGGACGTGGTAAAGGCGCTGCATGCCACCGCTCGCGTTCGCGCATCGAGACAACAAAACACTATTTTTATCGGTGTTACCGGCAGCAATGGCAAGACCAGCACCAAAGAAGCTGCTGCCACAGTGTTGAGCCATAAAGCTCCCACGCTCAAGACCTATGCTTCGTATAACAACGAAATCGGCTATCCATTGACCTTGCTGCGCTTAGAGCCGCAGCATCGCTATGCTGTGTTGGAGATGGGCGCGCAGTGGGTTGGCGAATTGACCTGGCTCAGTGACACCATCGCTCGCCCCCACTGGTCGATTATCACCAACGTGGGCGCAGCGCATCTCGAATATTTTGGCTCTCAGGAGCGTGTGGCCCTCGCCAAAGGCGAACTGGTGCAGGTTCTTTCACCAGAGGGTATCGCTATCCTCAACAATGATGATCGTAATGTGCGCGCCATGAGCGAGAAGACGGCTGCGCGCGTGCTGTACTATGGGCTGGGTGAGGGCGCGGAGGTGCGCGGAGGTGAGGTACAGGGCGATGAACTGCGCGGGCTGAGTTTCACTTTGAGCTTTGCTGAGCAGGAAAAGCGCGTACAGTTACATTTGCCGGGCACGCATGGTGTGATGATTGCGCTGGCCGCCGCCGCCGCGGGCTACGCGGCAGAGATGCCGCTTGACAAGGTGTGCGCCGCACTGGAAACGCTAGCACCTGCCAAAGGTCGTTGTGAGATCAAACCCGGCCCAAATGGCAGTACCTTGATTGACGATACCTATAATGCGAACCGGCAATCGATCATCGCTATCACTCGGGCGATGCGCGCAACGAATATCGTCCCCGGCAGTAAACGTTGGGCCGTGCTGGGCGACATTTTTGAACTGGGATCCTATGCGCATGACGAACATTTCGCCACTGGCCAGGCCCTCGCGCAAAATGTCGATTACCTGGTAGCTATCGGTGACCAGGCGCGTTTCTATGTTGAAGGAGCTATACACGAGGGCCTGCCAGAAGAATCGACCTACTATTTTCCGGCGCATCCTGAGAAACCCGAAGAAGTAGGAGCAGCGAAACTCGCAGCAGTTGACCTGCTCAAAGAACATGTTCACAGTGAAGACCTTGTATTAATCAAAGGTTCGCGTGGAATGCAAATGGAAACCATGATCGCGACGCTGAAATGAACGAGAGAAAGGACAGAGATATGCCAGATAAAAAGAAAATCCGTGTTGGAATCGTCTTCGGAGGCCGCTCAGGCGAACACGAAGTATCGCTGGCATCCGCGGCATCGGTGATGGCAAAACTGGATGGCGAGAAATACGAAGCGGTTCCTATTGGCATCACCAAAGAAGGTTCCTGGCTGCTAGGCACAGAACCAAAACAGTTAATAGCGGCGCATGAAGATGTGTATGAAGGTGCTGGACTGGAATCATCGAAGGCAGTGACGCTGACAGGAGATCCTCGTTTACGCCGTCTCATCCCTGTGCAGAGCGGCGAGAAGCTTGGCAGCGAGGGCGCGGTGGATGTGATATTTCCGGTGCTGCATGGTACCTACGGTGAAGATGGCGCGCTGCAGGGGCTACTGGAAATGGCGAATGTCCCTTATGTGGGCTGCGGCGTACTTGGTTCCGCGCTGGGCATGGACAAAGAGAAGATGAAGATGCTTTTTTCAAGCGTTGGCCTGCCCAGCGCGGATTACCTGGTTTACCGCCGCAACGAGTGGGAACGCTCACCGGAGAGGCTGATGGATGTCATCGAGCAGCGCCTGGGCTATCCCTGCTTTGTGAAACCCGTGAACCTGGGGTCGAGCGTCGGCGTCAACAAGGCGCATGATCGCGCTGAACTGCAACGCGCCATCGATGAAGCGGCAGAGTTTGACCGCAAGATCATCATCGAGCGCAACATCAACTGCCGCGAACTTGAATGCGCCGTGCTGGGCAACGACGAGCCAATCGCATCGGTTGTGGGTGAAGTAATCGCCAGCAACGAATTTTATGATTATCGCGCCAAGTACATAGACGGGAAATCACAGGTCACCATCCCCGCCGATATTCCTCAGACCACTGCGGAGGAAGTTCGCCGCCAGTCCATTCAGGCGTTTCTCGCACTCGATCTCAGCGGGCTGGCACGCGCGGATTTCTTTCTTGAGAAAGAGACCGGCAAAGTCTACATCAACGAGGTCAATACTATGCCCGGCTTCACCTCGATCAGCATGTACCCAAAGCTGTGGGAGGCCAGCGGGCTATCCTATACCGAATTGTTGGATCGACTGATCGAACTGGCGATTGAACGCCACGAAGACAGGCAGCGCAATCGCACCAGTCTGTAGGTATCTGATATCGTACCCGCGGGAGAAAAGGCTATGTCGTCCATCACCCATACCACCATTCGCTCCGTCGTTGTTGAACCCTTAAATATCCCCTTGCTGGAGCCATTTACCATCGCTACCGGCAGCGTTTCTGACGCGCGCAACGTGCTAATTACCGTCACGCTTGAGGATGGCAGCGTGGGCTATGGCGAATGCGCACCCTTTCCACCCAGCACCGGCGAATCACAGGAAACGGCGCTGGCCGCGGCGCATGGCTGCGCCAGGTTGATTGAAAGCAAAGATGCAGCTTACTGGCGCGCGCTCTCTCAACTCATGCACAGCGTCTATTTCAGCCAGCATACAGCTATCGCGGGCATGGAGATGGCGATCCTCGACGCACTCACCCGCACGTATGGCATACCTCTTTATGTCTTTTTTGGAGGCGCGAGTACCTTTGTCGAGACAGATTACAGTATACCAATGGTCACACCCGAACACGGGTACGAGCTGGCAAAAGAGGTGGTTGCGCGCGGCATTCGCAGTATCAAGATCAAGGTCGGCGGCGACCTTCGCGATGATGTAGCGCGTGTCGAAGCCATTCGCGAGGGCGCGCCCGGACTCGGCCTGACCCTCGACGCCAACCAGGGATACACCGCGAACGAAGCGCTGCTCTGCCTGGAAGCGCTGGATGACCGCGACATTCGCCCCTTGATGATGGAACAGCCTGTGCATAAGGACGATTACGAAGGACTGCGCTACGTCACCCAACATACCTCTGTCCCGATTGCCGCCGATGAAAGCGCCTCCAGCGCCGCCAACGTCGCGCGCCTGATTGCAATGGGAGCATGTAACGTTGTGAATATTAAACTGATGAAATGCGGGATCGTAGAGGCACTGGATATTGCCGCCATATGTCGAGCGAATCATATTCAGCTCATGATCGGAGCAATGATGGAGTCGCGCCTGGCAACGAGCGCAGCCACGCACTTTGTAGCTGGCCTGGGAGGTTTTCGCTATGTCGATCTGGATACACCAATGCTACTGGCGAATGATCCGTTTGTGGGGGGGTATGAGCAGAGGGGCGGAGTGTATGATGTGAGCGGGGTTGAGAAAGGGTTGGGTGTGGCGAGAAGATAAAGGGCCTGCAAGAGCGTCTGGTTATCGATACGCCTCGGCCTGTAAATTGAACAGCTCCGCGTAATGACCATCCAGGGCAATCAGTTCTGCGTGCGAGCCGCTTTCGATGACTTTGCCGTTCTCCAGCACAAAGATGCGATCGGCCAGGCGTACGGTGCTGAAACGGTGGCTGATGAAAATGGCGGTTTTGCCGGTGGTAAGCTCGCGGAACTGGGCAAAGATTTCATATTCGGCCTTCGCGTCAAGCGAACTGGTCGGCTCATCCAGGATGAGGATACGTGCATCTCGCATGAAGGCACGCGCAAGCGCTATTTTCTGCCACTGGCCGCCGCTCAACTGCGTTCCGGTGTTCCACCAGCGGCCCAGCAAGGTATCGTAGCCATCGGCTAATTCATCAACCACTGAATGAGCGCCGCTTTTCTGGGCCGCGCTATTGATGAGATTCATATTCTCAACCTGGTCGATGCTGCCAGCGCCAATGTTCTCACGCGCGCTCAGATAATAGCGGACATAATCCTGGAAAATGACGCCGATCTCCTCGCGCAAGGCCTTGAGGTCATATTCTTTGATATCACGTCCACCTATCAGAATCTGGCCTTCATCTGGATCATAGAGACGCGTCAACAGTTTGACAATCGTCGTTTTTCCCGCTCCATTGCGGCCAACCAGCGCGATGGCTTCGCCGGGCCGGAGCGTAAAACTCACGTTTTTCAAGGTAGCTTCTGTTTCCGGGTCTTTGCCGGGGTAGGTAAAGGTCACGTTGCGAAACTCTATCTCCAGACCTTTGATTTCATTCGAAGACGTTACGGGCTGCGCCTTCGCAGGCGAAACAATCACCGGCTTATATTCGAGAAATTCAAAAAGCGTATTGACGAACAGGTTGTTTTCGTAGGTATTGGAGATACCATCCAGCACTCCCTGAAAATTCTGGCCGACCTGCATAACAGCCTGCGTATATAACGTTAAACTGCCCAATGTGACACGTCTTGGATCAAAGACGGCCTGCAAGGCTACATAAACGTAAATGGCGGAGTTAGTAATAAGTGAGAAACCCGTCCACATGAAGTTGGTGAGGTAACGACGTGCCACAATCCGTTTGCTTTCCTCGAAAAATTTGTCCGACAGGCGGTGGAAACGCTCGATGAAGTAGTTCCCCAGGTTAAACAGCTTGATTTCCTTGTTGTAATCATCGGTGGTCATCAGGCGATTCAGGTAAAGGAGCATGCGGCGCTCCGGGGACTCGCGGCGCATACGCATGTAGCCGATCCAGCCATAACGGGAGTTTGCTATGAACGAGGGGATAGGCACAACAATCGCCACTACAGCTAGCCACCATGCCAGTTGCAGCAGCAACAGCAACATGGAGAACAGGGTGATCAATGTGCGCAGCAGGTCAAACGTCTGCGAGATCATCTGCACAGGCTTGTAAGTCGCTTCCTCCGAGGCGCGGCGCAGCTTATCATAAAACTCCGCATCCTCAAAAAAAGATAGATCGAGCGTGTTAGCCTTCTCCAGAACCAGCAGTTGCACACGATTGGAGACCTTTTCCTGTAAAAGCTGCTGCACAATGTTGCTGAGCGTGCTGAACAGCTGATTCAACAGATTGACCACGAGTTGCAGGCCAACAAACACCCAGACCATCGTTGTCACATGGGGAGTGGTTCTGATAGCATTGACCACGCTATCAATGACCTCCTTAGTGATATACACGCTGATGGCTGGGATGAAGCCGCGCACCACGCTCAAAAGCCCCATGCCGAGCGTCAGGGGTTTATCAGTAGACCAGACCAGGCCCAGCACGCGCGGCAAACTGGCAAAGGCCGCGAAGACATGCCGTATCTTGAACTGCTCTTCCTCTTTCTCCTGTGGTTTTTTGTTCGTAGTCGTTTTCGTGGATGCGTTTGATTGTGTCATAGTAAAAGATGGTTCCAGTCTTTAAACGAAAGCACTACTACTATAGACGGGATAAGTAGAGTATACTCAAAAAATACTGACATCCTATGTCTTGTTTTATGTCCACGACATGGATTGGAGCAGAATGACCCCGCGTGAAATAAAAAGTTCGACGGTGATGAGTATAACGCACAAGATGAGGACAGCGTACCTGCCTTCTGGACAGTTTTTTAGCAGGTAAAAATGAGAGGAGGGGACTGTCGATTTCTACAGGTACGGGACACCCCTTTGCGCTCTCAACCTTGCTTTATACAGTTGACTTAATGTACTGACTGGTGCTATGAACAAGAGACATAATACCCAGCATTGGATTTACCCCAGAGGGAGCAGGGAAGAGGCTGCCATCACAGACAAAGAGGCCTTTCACGCCGTGTACTTCCCCATGTTCATTCGTTACTGAGGTCTTAGGGTCGGCTCCCATGCGACAGGTACCCATCTGGTGGGCGGTGAACATCATGATGCGGTTGACTCCCATGCCGTGACGCTCTAGCTGGCGATCAAACTCACGCAGATCAAGCTCGTTAACTGTGCCGTCTGCTCGTCGGTCAAGGCTGGTGCGCTTATTATGCAAGGAAATGACCGATTTTGCACCAGCTGCAAAGTGAATGCGAGCAGCCTGGCGTAAACCATGCCTGAGATGCTTCCGGTCATAGACCGAAACAGCATAATCAATTTCCGGCTCCCCAAACCTATTCAGGGTTACAATACCCTCACCCTTGTCACGAGTAAGCACGATAATCGTCGCGATACTGGCTCCCTGAGTCATCCGTTCTCTATACTCTCGTGCCGAAAACCAGGGTGTCCCTAGACCCAGGAGGCCTGGATGCGCAGGTGGTACTTCGAGCTTATAGCCGTAGTTGCCGTCAAGGTAGCCGAACTCGTTCGAGTAGGCTGATTGCATCACCCCTTGCCAGCTATATACCTTATGGGGATAGATACCAGCAATGGTGGTAGTGGGGTGTAAGTGCAAGTGACGGCCAATATGCTGGTTCTCCAGGCCTGAACGTAGCAGGACAGCAGGTGAGTTTATTGCGCCCGCCGCCACTATCACAATGCTGGCGTGTATGGTCAGGTTGTGTGTTTTCCCCGTCTCTTTCTCAGTCACAGTGGCTTTAACGCCTTCAAGATGCCCGTTTCTCATGAGCACTTTATCGGCGCTGCACTGCACAATGATGCGCGTGCCATGATCGTAGGCATCCTGCAAGTATGTCTTCATCGTCGATTGCTTGCATCCATAGCGACATCCAAATCCACAGGTTCCACAGCGCTGTTCACATCCGATGGCATTACGTGGTAGCACTCCCGCGTGGTAGCCAAGAGCAACACAACCTTCATAGAGCAACTGGTTCTGTCGATTATGCGCGCTATTCTCCGTATTAACATTTATGCGTTTCTCCACAGCAGCAAAACTCTCTTGCAGCTGCGAACCGGTAAAACGGCCACGCAAGCCAGATACTTCCTCCCATTCCTCAAGCACCTCAGAAGGAACCCGCAGCGATGTTGTCCAGTTTACCGTCGTACCTCCCCCTAAAGCGCTGCCTGCCAGGACGATAATACCCAAATCTTTGGAAGTAAGTGTGCCGCGCTTCAGATAGAGTTCTGGCATTGCCTGAGCTTCTTGTAGGGTAAAATTAGCTTCGTTATGATAGCCGCCTTTCTAACAGCATCAGCTTCCAATATCGTATCTTCAGAGATGGTTAATGGTTTGATCGGTTGGGGAACATCAGCGGGTAGTGGGGACGGTGCTGTGTAGTCCAGCACATTCCAATTCGGGTTAACGCCCTGCGCGTTGGGGGCAGAGAAGTAGATGAACCCGGCGAGACGTTTGATCGCTTGATAGCCCTGCCGCAATTGTCCCATTGGGCTATTTGCCATCACCGTCAGGTACTTCTCGCGTTTCTCCTGCGAAAGCGACTTGAATTTGCGCGGGCTGCCAATCAGCATCAGTCCTCCAAGCAGGCTATCTAGCAAGCTTAACAACTTGTGAAACTTCTTTTGTTCATCCTCATTTTCAAATGCCAGGGTTTCGGCTATAAGATGGGCAACATTCAGGATGCGTGCGCTGCGGCGGTAGTAGGCTGCTAACTCTTCAGAACTTCCGTCAGGAGGTTCAAGTGAGGGAAAAAAAGTATCACAGACGGTTTCTAAAATACTGAACTCTTCAGGTGTGAGCCAGCCAGCGACACGATTCTCGACAGAGGTTTCAGGTTTGGATGTAACGGCCATGATAGTCCCCCTGGTGGAGCGAACAGTCGTTAATGGGAATATAATACAAGCAGTATAGCACATCCATCATTAGCTCATCTTCTGCTCGTCAGTCATCTTTAGAGAAATAGCGAGGTATCCTTTACATGGATGCAGTCATTTTTGACATGGACGGCGTTATCGTCGATAGTGAAATCCACTGGAAAACTACCGAGGGATATTTTTTACAATCACTTATTCCGACCTGGAGCATAAATGATCAAGATAAGATCCTCGGTCTTGGAGTACATGATCTGTACGCACTGCTTGCCAGCACCTATCAACTACAAAAAACAAAAGAACAGTTCCTGGAACTCTACCAGGAGATGGCAAACGTCATATACGGGCAAAAAGTGTCTCTCATTGAGGGCTTCACGGAACTACTATCAGCCCTGCATGCCAATCATATCCCCGTCGCGCTGGCTTCCTCTTCTCCCTGGACCTGGATAAACATTATGCTCGAGCGCTTCAATTTGCGCGAATCATTTCAAGCAATAGTAAGCGCCGATGAACTTGAGGGAGAAGGAAAACCTTCACCAGCCATCTACCTTCTCACAGCAAAACGGCTTAGTGTAAGTCCAACCCGCTGTATCGCCATAGAAGACTCAAAAAACGGCGTCCTCTCTGCTAAAAACGCTGGTATGTACTGCATTGGCTTCCGCAATGGTTTTAATGATGAGCAAGATCTATCGAGAGCAGATATGATTATTCAGCATTTCGCTGAACTAGAATACCGGGTGATGGGGTCGTGACTGGCTATGGACAGATCGATGGTCGCCTGGTGTATGTCTTCTCGCAGGATTTCACGGTATTCGGGGGTTCGCTATCCGAGGCGCACTCCGAGAAAATCTGTAAAATCATGGATCACGCCATGAAGAATGGCGCACCCGTCATCGGGCTGAATGACTCAGGCGGGGCGCGCATCCAGGAGGGCGTGGTCAGCCTGGGAGCCTATGCCGATATTTTCCTGCGCAACACGTTGGCATCGGGCGTCGTGCCACAGATTTCTGCCATTATGGGACCCTGCGCGGGCGGCGCGGTCTACTCCCCCGCCATCACCGACTTTATTTTTATGGTGGAGCAGACCAGCTACATGTTTGTGACGGGGCCAAACGTACTCAAGACGGTGACGCACGAGGACGTCACGTTTGAAGAGCTTGGTGGGGCCATGGTTCACAACAGCATCAGCGGCGTGGCACACTTCTCCTGCCCCAGTGAGCCGGACTGCATTCGTATGATTCGCCAGTTGATGGGCTACATTCCCTCCAACAATCTTGATGACCCACCGCGCATCACACCCAAAGATTCGCCGACGCGCGCCAACGAAGCCCTCAATAGCATCATCCCGGACAATCCAAATAAGCCATACGATATGAAGGCAATCATCCAGCATATTGTCGATGATGAGGAGTTCTTCGAGGTGCAAGAGTATTTTGCCACCAATATTATTGTAGGCTTCGCGCGTTTGAATGGACGTTCGGTTGGCATCGTGGCGCAGCAGCCCGGTTCATTAGCAGGTGTGCTGGATATCAATTCAGCCGACAAGGGTGCGCGCTTTGTACGCTTCTGCGACTGCTTCAATATTCCTCTTATCACATTCGTGGATGTGCCAGGCTTCCTACCGGGCGTAAGCCAGGAACACAACGGTATTATCCGGCACGGCGCGAAGTTGCTCTACGCCTACTGCGAGGCAACGGTACCAAAGATCACGGTAATCACGCGCAAAGCATATGGCGGCGCATATGATGTGATGAACAGTAAGCATGTACGTGGCGACCTCAACTATGCCTGGCCGACGGCGGAAATCGCGGTGATGGGCGCGGAAGGCGCAGTCAACATCCTTTTTAAGGATGAGATCGATAAAGCAACTGATTCGGAGCAACGCCGCAAAGAGCTGATCGCTGAATATACCGAGAAGTTCAACAATCCTTACATCGCCGCCAGTCGCGGCTACGTTGACGAGGTGATTGAGCCACGTCAAACACGAACCAAGCTGATTACAGGATTGGAAATGCTGAAGAATAAACGCGATACGAATCCGCCAAAGAAACATGGGAATATACCATTGTAATGGGGTAGTTGGGAGCATTTGGGCCTATTTTTGGAGACATGGCATGAGCATTTTGCACAATAAAACTGCATCAGCAACAGATGTTTACTTCGACGAAAAACGTATGCATGTACGCCTTGCCGATGGGAGAGAAATTAGTGTTCCACTCGAGTGGTTCCCCCGTCTGCATCATGCAACCGACGAACAGCGGCAACGATGGGAACTGATTGGACGAGGAGTTGGAATTCACTGGGAAGCTATAGATGAAGATGTCTCTGTAGCAGGACTTCTTGGACTACCACATGATTAAGTTGGCAAAAATATCATCCTAACTGACTCATGCTAGCTACCTAAGTTTGGCCCAAATTAACGACCACGTGAGCGCCAAGCAGGAGCTTGCGCAAAGGACACACTAAAGCCGATGCTAAGGGAGCAGCCTGATTGAGCACAATCTGAGTCACCTGCCCGCAAGCATCGATCAGCAGA
>WNGJ01003909.1_pt1 | contig 15429 bp, 10 predicted proteins | sample 5400611 | NCBI WGS metagenome assembly WNGJ01 (sample SAMN13153375, study PRJNA577476) | soil metagenome | isolation source: 40 cm soil or saprolite under Garry oak tree replicate 1 | place: USA:California | collected 2016-06-15
GCGGGCCACTGCCAGGGCCGTTCGGCCTGCCAGAGCGGTATGTCGCCGGGCAGGTCACCGTGCTCGTGCAGGCCGTGCCGACCCCAGCGGCGCACGGTGCGGATCTCCTCGTCGGAGCGGGCGAAGTGGAACCGGGCGCCCACGTACCGGCCGCGGCCCGGGTCCAGCAGCGGGATGGCGTCGGCGGCGCCGGTCAGCCAGCGCAGCACCCGCCGGGCCTGCTGCCGGTCCGGATCCGGGTCGAAGTTATACCGCCACGGCGGCCACGCGCACTCATCAGGGTCCGTGACATGACGGGCTTCGGCCTGGATGTCGTCTAGGTCAGGAGGACGGCCTGTTCCTGGTGCTTCGCTGATGGGGGAGAGGCCCTGCCCGGTGAGCATCCATCGCCACGCACGGGCTGTCCGGCTGCCGGTGCCCTGTTCGCGCAGGGACTGTGACGCCACAGCCTCGACCAGCCGACGGGGCCGGACGACGGCGGTCGGCAACATGTCAGGGATCGGGATGGTGTCCACGGTGAGGCGTCCTCCGCCTCTAGTCTGCGGCCTCCCGGTCGCGGAGGCCAGCCTCGGCTTCGATGGCGCAGGCGGCCGGCACGCGGGGCAGCGGCTCGTGGCGGACGCTCTCGCGCTGCCGTGCCCGCAGGTCGCTTTGCCAGGCCGGAGTCGGGGCGCCGTCGGGATCGTCCGGATCCAGGTACAGGGAGCTGATCTCCGCGGCCTTCTCCCGCGCTTGCCGGGCGGCGCGCAGGTCGGCTTCGTCCAGCCGGGCGCTGATCTGGCGGAGCCGTTCGGCCACCAGGTCCATCCGGCTCGAGTCGCGAGCCGCACCTGCATGGACCGGGGTCCGGTCTGCTTCGGCGGCTGCCGCGACCACCGGCTCCACTCGCGACAGGACGGCGACGGGCTCAGCCGCCGAGCCGGAAGAGACCGGTTCGGCCTGCGGGCGTAGCTGGGCGCGCAGCGGCTCAACGATGGTGTCCGGATAGCGGCGGCGCAGCTCGGCGTCGGCGGCGACGGCGCGGTCGCGGGTGGGCCCGGTGGCGGCTTCCCAGGCATCGTATCCGGCCTGCGCCTCGGCCAGCCGGTCCGCGACGTCCCGGGTCATCTCCTCCCACCGTTCGGCCACCGCGGCCCGTTCGGCGAGCCGCTGCCGGGCCTCGTCGATGTCGGCGGCCTGGGCGTCGCGGCGGGCCCGGTCGGCGTCGACCTGGGCGCGGCGGATCTCGCCCCGCACCATGGCCAGCTCCTCTGCTTGGTAGGGAGGCGCCCAGGCCATTTCCCGGGCGAACGCGGACCGCCACGCCCATAGCTGCCCGTCGCTGTGCCCGGACAGGTCCCCAGGCTGCCGGCCCAGAGCCTCGGCGGCAGCCTGCCAGGACCCGCGCGCCTCGGGAGAGTGCGGCCCGGGCCGCGGGCCGATCGGCTCGGCCGGGTGAGTCCAGCCCCACATCTCCCGGTAGGCGGCGACCTGCCCGGCTTTGTGCTCCCACGCGGCGCGGTCCAGCGGATGCTCCGGAACCGGCCCGAGCGCGTGCGCCCACGCGGGCGGGTGCTCGGCCGCGTGCTCGCCCAGCCGTCGCTGCCGGCCGATCATCGTCTCGGCGAGCTCGGCCGCGTACCGGTCGGTGTCCGGGTCGCCGGTCTGCGGGACTTGGCCGGTCCACGAACCCGCGGCCAAAGCGGGCATACCGTCGGTGGCCTGGCGGATTCGCCAGTCGAGCACCTTGGCGACCGACCCGGCGTCGGTGAACGGTCCGGACGCCACCGCGCGGCGGACTGCGGCCGCGCTGTCCAGCCCGGCCGCCTCGGCTTCGCGCAGGGTGCGCCACAGCCAGGTGGCGGCCGGGTCCGCCAGCACCTGCCGGGCTTCCTCTTCGGTCAGGGCGGCGCGGACGGCAGCCCGGTACCGGTGCTCGGCCGCGTCGCGGCTGACGTGCTGCCACTGCACGCCGAGCACGTCGAGGCGGTCGGCGTCGGACCATTCCGCGGCCCGCGTGTCGGTGGCGGACAGCTGCTGCCTGTCGCGCCCCAGGCACTGGGACAGGACCTGCTCCGCGGTGATCCCCTCCCGCGCCAGGCGCGCCTGCTGCGCGTCATCGATCCCGGCATGCTCGCGGTCCAGGCGTTCTTGCCGAGCGAGCTCTGGTGCGGGGCGCGGCCCCGGCCTCGGGTCGGCGATCCGCCATCCGGCGATCACGTACGCCTCGTTGTTCTCCCGGCCGCGGCTCAGCGCCACGTAGGCGGCCTGCCGGTCCTCCTCCCCGCTGAACACCGCGATCGCCGAATCGACCGTCCGCCCCTCCGCCGCGTGGAACGTGACAGCATACCCCAGCTGCGCCTCATTCCACAGGTAAGACCGGGAGACCAGGAACGGCGCGGACCACCGCTCCCGTCCTGACTCCTCCCGTCCCATCAGCCGAACGACCTGGGCTGACATGCCAGTGCCATACGGGTCTGCGTCAACGAGACGGAGGATGTCCCGGTTGACCAGCGTCCGCCCGCGCTGGCTCGCCTTCGTCGTGGCGTCGTTCTTGCGGGCCATGATCCAGTCACCGGCGGAGGCCCGCGCGCCGTCGCGGAGCCGGACGGCCGGGCCGTCGCTGACAATGCCCCACCGGATCAGATCCTCGCGGACCCGGCGGGACAGCTCCGCGGCCATCGCCTCCGTCCCGGCCATCAGCAGCGTGTCCTTGCCCGCGAGCCGATCATGCAGGTACGCGCGGGCCGCGTCCTCCAGCATCTCCTCGCAGGGCCCGACGTGCAGCCGGTCGTGCAGCCGGTAGTCGGTTAGCACGGTCACGTCGCCGTCGCGCAGCCGCAGCGTGGCCTGCCGTTCCCAGCCGTGACGGAACCGGCTGGCCTCGCTCAGCTGCACATGCCCCAGGTGCCGGGTGAGCAGCGCCATACCCCCGCCGCCCTCAACAGCCTGCAGCTGCATAGGGTCGCCAGTCACCACGACCTTGGCGCCGTGCGCGGCGGCGCGGCGCAGCACGGCGGCCAGGTCGCCGATCGGCATCATGGAGGCTTCATCGAGAGTGATCAGCGTGCCCGGGGCAAGGCCGATCGGGTCGCGGGCCTCACGCGCGCCTTCGGCGTGCCCGAGCCACTCGGCGGTGTTGTAGCAGGCAAGTTCGGCGACGCCGCGCCGGGCGGCTTCCTCGCGCAGCACGTTGCGGGCGTTGCTGGAGGCAGTCAGCGCGACCACCGGCCCCATTCCGGCCTGCTGCCAGGCTCGGGCCATTTCGATCGCGGTACAGGTCTTGCCGGTTCCGGCCGGGCCGACCATCACCTCGGCCCGCCGCGGCGAGGTCAGCACGTACCAGGCAGCCGCGGCCTGATCCAGCCGCAGCCCGCTGCCTGCGGTCCCGGCCTCCGCCGCGGCGGCCGAACCGGGTTGAAGCTGCGCCTGGAGCCGCTCCGGATCCGCGCCGAGCAGCCGCGCTGCTGTCTCGGCGTCCAGGCGCGGCGCGCCGGGTTCCCGCGCGTGCGCCAGGAGCTGCTCCTCCAGGCTGAGCTGCGCCTGACTGGCGTATCGTTCGGCGCCGTGCGGCCGGAACACCGACTCGCCGTCTACCCGGCGCAGCCCGTCAGGGACGCGCGGCCATTCCGGCGCGGACAGCAGCTCGACCTGCTCCCCTGCTGCGCCGCCGAGCGCGCGGGCGGCCAGCGTCTCGAGGGCGCGCCGGTCGGCCAGGATCCCGGCCGGGAGCGTCTCGCCCAGGTAGCGGATCAGGTCTGCCCTGGTCCAGGCCGATATCCGCGCCTGGGTGACCGCGATCGCCTCGGCCATCACGGACCGTGCCTGATCCTCGCTCAGCCGCCGCGGCGGCGCCGGGAACACTACCGCCCGTGCCCGCTCTGGCGCCGGACCGGGCAGTGCACCGGAGCGGGCCTGCGCCCGGGCGATCTCGCGCCGGATCTGCCGCTGCGCTTCGGCGTCGGCGCGCTCCTGCGCCTCCCAGCCCTTGAGGAGCAGCGCCGGATCGACCGGCCGGGTATCGGCGCCGTTGAGGGTAATGAAACGAGCGAACCGGTTGATCCGCCGGAACTGCTCTGCGTCTGGCGCCTGGCCATGCTGGCGGGCCAACTCCCACGCGATCGCCCGCGCCACCCGTAGCACCTCCGGCGCCGCGTCCAGCTCCGCCTGCTGCTGCTCCCGCTCGCGGGCTACCCGGGCGGCCTCCGCCACCGCGCCGGGGATGGCGGACAGCTCGCCCAGGTCCTTCTCCCGCGCCTTCTGCTCCCACTTGCGCAGCTTGGCCCGGATGTCCAGCGGGGTTTCCGGTTTGGCGGCCCGGGTGCGGTAGGCGATGTCCTTCTGGATCCGGTACATCTGCCGCGCGTCGGGCCGCCGTCCGGTCTGCGCCTCCCGCTCGGCCGCGACCGCGCGTGCGTCCGCGGTGATGGCCTGGCGGCGGGAGGAGAACGCGTCCATCAGTTCCTGGCCGATCCCGGCGATCTCCCGCCCGTGCCCGTCCGCCCGCGGCATCCACGCCACCCCGAACTCCCTGGTCAGCGCGGTCTCCATCACCGCCGCGGCGATCGCGGCCGCGGCGCCCTGGAACCGGTACAGCGACCGGGAGTCCAGCTTGCGCCACTTGCCGTCCCGTTCGGTTTCCACCTTGTTCAGCACCAGGTTGTGCACGTGGAGCTGCGGGTCCCCGTCGCGGGAGGTGTGCTGCCGGAAGGACCCGATCACCCAGTTCCGCGCGTGCTCCCATTTGCCCAGCTCAGCGCCGGATTCGGTACCGGACCCGCGGTGATACCCGGTGCGGGTCATCCCCGCCTCATCCTGCAGGAACTCCAGCGCCGCCCGGTTGCCCTCCATGATCGCGGCCCACACCCGCCCCGCGCGCCGCTCCAGATACTCCGCCCGCGCCGCGTCCCCGCTCCGCCGCGCCTGCTCCGCGACGGCGAGCAGCCCGCCGTAGAACAAGGTGATCGACTTAGACACCGACACGGTGACATCCCAGAACGGCACCGCGTGCCTGGCCTGCGCCTTGGCCAGCGTCCGCAGTTCGGCCAGCCGCGCCGGGCTAGCGTGCGGCTCGGCCGCCGCCAGGTCCCCGAAGATCACCTGCTCCGGGGTGAACCGCTGCGCGGCCCGTCCCAGCCTGGTCTTCCCGGCCGGGTCGCGGGGGTCCAGATGCTCGCCGTACAGCGGCTCGAACACTTTCCGGTCGATCACCTGCCCCGCGGCGAAGCCCAACGTCGGCAGGCCCCGTCCGGCCCACCGGCCTGCCGGTTCGCCGCCCTTGTCGGCCGGGGCGAGGTAGTAGTCGAGCCCGCTGGCAGGCTCGGGCCTGCTGCCCGTGCCGATCTCCCGCCACGGGTAGGACGCGTCGAACCCGGGGTTGATCTTCAGCACGACGGCCATGCGTGCGGTGCCCTTTCCCGCGCCGGAGGCGCGGCCCGAACCAAGATCATTTGTTAATGCCTGGGTGTGAGGGTCGGCGGCTTCAGCGCGCTTCCCTTCCTCGTCACCTCGGCTGATGATCCTTATCTTGACTGGTATGCTATACGGAAGTGATCTAGATCAATGTTAGACGGTGGTCGACGTGCCCGAGTGGCTGCAAACAGGCAGCAGGGCAATCACGCCGATGAGGACCATGCCTCGGGTCCGGAACGGAGCAGCGATGGAGCCGCATGAGGCCCTCGAATGGCTGGAGCAGCTGATGGCACAGAGGGATGCGCTGATACCATTCGCGACCGCAGCGCGTGACTCGGCCGAGTTCAGGGCGTTCCTTGCCGCCGACCAGAAGGTCGGGGACTTCATCAGCGAGCACGAGGCCGAGCTCGAGCCTTTGCGGCTGCCGCGTGATGGCATGACCGCCGAGAAGTATGAGGCCACGCTCGACAGGCTCGACAGGGAACTGGCCTGGCTGGAGCCGCACGCAGCCCACGGGGGCCCGGCGGCCGCGGCCTACGACGCGGCATGGAAGGACCGGATGGCATTCGTGGCGAATTACCAGCCAGACGCCGGGACCGGGGCACCCGGGCCGGAACCCGAGCCTGACCCCCAGCCCGAACTTGAGATGTAGCCAGCGATGACCGCCACGACAGCCGAGACCGGTGATCGCGTTCGGGACCTGGCTGTGGCTCAGCTGAGTTCGGTGGAGATCTGCGCCGGGGCCGGCGGACAGGCGCTGGGCCTGGAGCAGGCAGGGTTCGCCCATCAAGGCCTGGTCGAGCTCGACGCCGATGCCTGCCAGACGCTCCGCCGCAATAGGGGTGCGCAGTGGACGGTCATCCGGGCTGACCTGGCCAAGGTGGACGGCCGCGCGTTCGCCCATGCCGACCTGCTATCGGGAGGAGTACCCTGCCCGCCGTTCTCGGTTGCGGGAAAGCAGCTCGGCAGCCAGGACGAACGGGACCTGTTCCCGCAGGCACTGCGGCTCATCGAGCAGGCCAGCCCGCGCGCTGTGCTGCTGGAGAACGTCCCCGGCCTTGCCGCACGGCGGTTCGACGGCTACCGGACCCAGATCCTGCAGCGGCTGTACGTCCTGGGATACCAGGCCTGGTGGGACCTGGTGCATGCCAGCGAACACGGCGTTCCGCAGCTGCGGCCCCGGTTCGTGCTGGTGGCGATCAGACCGCCGTGGGCGGCCCGGTTCACCTGGCCCGGGCGCTCTGGCCTGCCGGTCACGGTCGGCCAGACGCTCGGGGATCTGATGGGCTCGCGCGGATGGCCAGGAGCATCAGCATGGTCGCGGCGGGCCGGGCGGATCGCGCCGACAATCGTCGGCGGCAGCACCAGGCACGGCGGGCCCGACCTTGGCCCGACCCGGGCCCGGCAGGCCTGGAAGGACCTCGGCGTCGACGGGCGCGGCATCGCCGACCAGGCTCCCGGGCCCGGGCATCTGGACGGCCAGCTGCCCCGGCTGACCATCCGGATGGTGGCGCGGCTGCAGGGCTTTCCCGATACATGGGAATTCTCCGGGAGCAAGACCGCCGCCTACCGCCAGGTCGGGAACGCGTTCCCGCCCCCAGTGGCCCGGGCCCTGGGCACGGCGATCGCCGCCGCGCTGTCAGGCCATCATGCACGCCCCCTGAGCGCCGGCCAGCAGGCATTGCGTCCATCGTCATGAACACCGGTCGGCCGGGATCGACCCGCCCGGCACCCTGACGTGGCGCCCAGGCCTGGGCGCGTACGAGGCGCTCGCTGACGATTTGGCGGAGGGTATGAAATGAGCCTGGCCGGCAAGCGGCCCGCGGTGGCGCCCGCGCTGCCGCGTAGCGCGGACGAGGTATCAGACGTCACGGCGCCGCGACGTCGTTGCGCCTTCTGTACTAAGCGTCACGACGCCGGGCAGCTCGGCCGCCTAGGCGGGCCACAGCCGCCGGCGGGCTGCCGGGTTGTGCCGTCGGAGTAGCTCTGATGTGCTGAACCGGAGACCGGCCGGGACCGTGTCCATGGTGGCAGGGGATGACTGGATGACTGCTGACTTGACAGATCGTCTCGCGGAGGCCGCGGGTGTTCCGGTGCTGCTTGCCGTGGCTTATGACGTGTTCGAGCGCATGCTGCGGGCGCTGCGCGGTACCGAGGACCAGGCCGGGGTTCTGCTGCCCGCGATCGTCTTGGCCGCGGCGGCGGCCGGTGACGGCCGGGATGCCGTCGCCCGGGCTCCGTGGCTGCCTTCGCTGCCAGAACCGCCAGAACCGCCGATGTCAGCGGGCGGCGCGGAGCAGGTCGCTGATGAGATGGCAGCTCTGAGTCGTGCGCTGTGGGAGCGGCTGGCAGCCGCGGACGCCCCGGCCGGCTACCAGGCGGCCTGCGCGGGCGGCGCGGAGGCGGCCTGGCGGATCTACAGCCTGCTGACCCGCCGGTCGCTATGACGAAAAGTCCCCCCGGAAGCCAGGACGCGTGGCCGGGAGGCGCGCCGGTTTTCGGTGATTTCTGGGATCGCGCGGCCGGGCTGCTGCGCCCGCCGGGCCAGCCAGGTCCGCCGCCCGGGCCTGAGCAGGTCCCCGGGCTCGCCGTGGCGATGCGCGGCCTGGCCGGCACCGTGGGGCGGTATCTGGATGATATGCGAATCGATATGGGTATCGCCCGCGGCAACCCTGACGTCTGGAATCAGGCCCTTGCTCAGGGCCGGAGGGCGGTGCGGAGCGCCGCGGCGGACCTGGATTGCCCACGGTGCGCGGCAGTCTGGCCGCAACTGAGGGATGGGCCGGGAGCAATCCGGTCAGATTCCCTGGCCGGGCGCCTGGCGGCCGCGGTGACATCTCTGACGGTGGCCCGGGATCTGCTGCACACCCATTTCACGACAGACCCGGACGGGCTGCGGGCGGAGCGTTCTGACTGGGCGCCAGTGATCGTGTCCGCGCCGGTGAACCGGGCGCTGCTGGCCGGGCTCGCCGATCACGTCGGCGCGGCGGCCCGGCAGGTCGAGACGATGCATCTGAGCAGCGATATAGTCGGCGACGGGGCGCACAGTCCCGCAGGTGACCTGTGGCGGCATGTCCGGCGCGCTGCCCGCGACCTGCAGTCTTTCACCATGGCGGTGCAGGACGCCCAGTGGCAGGCGCCAGTACCCGACGACGACATGCGCCTACTGAAGGCCATCCCGCTCAATAGCGCGCCGGAGCGGAAGGCCCCGGCGGCCAGCGACGCGGTACCGGCCTTGTGCGCGGGGACGGCCGGGGCCGCCCAGCGGGTCCGGCACGCTCTGCGCGGCGGCGCGGAGCGCGCCCGGTGGGCGCCGGACCTGACTGCTGAGTCGATGCGGCACACCGCGGCCTCGTGCGTGGTGACTAGTTTCAATTGCGAGATCCTCCTGCGGTCGCTGGCCCGGCAGGCCGGACGGGCCGGTTACCCGGACCTGGTTGGCGACCTGGAAGATGCCGCGGATACCACGGCCTGGGCCCGCCAGGCGTGGCTTGCCGCCGCCCGCAGCTGGGATGACCTGGCAACCGAAAGCCAGGGCCGGCTATCGGAGGCTGCGGCGGCGGCCGGGGATCTGGCGTTGTGGACGGGCCGGCTCGCGTACGCCGACCCGCAGTGGACTCCGGCGCGCGGCCCGGCCCATGCCCTGCGTGAGCCGGATAGCCTGGCCGCGGACCCTGCCGCGTTTGCTGGTGTCGTGGCAGCCGTTCATTATTCTGCTGACACCCTGCACCGGGTCGCGGCGGCCAGCCAAGATCAGGTTCTCGCCGCCGCCGGCGCAGGCCGGCTATATATCCCGGTCCGCCCCGGTCCCGGCCTTGAGTACCGTTTCTCCCGGCGATCGCGCCAGTTCGCGCGTGTACCCGGGTCACGTGTCGAGGCGGTCCTGGCCACCTACGCCCGGTCGGCTGAGGCGAGCCAGGCGGCCGTACACGCGGCGGGGCGGCTTGCCGAAGCCACCGGCGCGCCGAGCCGCGTGCTGGCCGCCGCGCAGCGGCACACCGAGCTGGCGCGGCGCCTGACGCCGCGCAGCCAGCTTGAGCAGGTTCTTCTTGACCGCGGGGTGAAAGACCCGGCGCTGCTGGAGCGGGCCGCCGCGACGGATCGCCTCACCCGTCAGGTAATGGCCGACGTCAACGCCAGCCAGCCCGGATCCCCGGCGGCGGCCCGTGCTCCCAGGCAGACCACTACCCGCAGGCCGGGCACGGCGCAGGTCCGGGCCGGGACGGAACGGCAGCCGGGCGTCACCCAGGTCAAGACCGGCGTGATGCCGGAACCCCGGCCGGAGCCCGCGCAGCCTGATACGGCGCAGCCTGAGGAGGAAACCGGCGCGCACACGCACAGCGCGCGCCGCAGCGCCGCAGCGCCGGAACTGGCCGGAGCCGGACGGGCGGCGCACGCCGCACAGGCCAGAGCCGGCGAACCAGTCCGGCACGCCGAGTTCCCAGCCCGGGCAGGGGTAGAGCCGTCGGCGTGGCAGCCGCCTGCGGCTGATGTCTCACCGCAATGCGGGGCCCAGGCTGGGGCCGAGATGGACGAACCGGAGATTGAACTGTTACATGCGGATGCAGGACAGTCAGGCGGCTAACGGCTGTGGGTCACGGGCTTGATACAGCGGAACGGCCAGTGGCGATAGCGGGCTGAAGACCGCTGGGTTGCCGCCACAGGCCGTTCGGATGTGGGTGGGGTGCCGGGTTCCTCACCTCATGCGCGCGCGAGGCTAGCCCCACGAACGGGGCGTCTCCCGGCTCAGGCGGACGCCCGCCGAGCTTCGCGTACGGCCTATCAGTCTCGGTGACCACGCGCTGCGGTGGCAGGGCAGCACCGAATGGCCGTTGCGGCCCTGTTAACTACCGGGCGCAACGTGCCGTCCGCGTTGACGATGCCCTCGGACCGCAGGTTCCAGATCTGGTTGTGCCGTGGCGGCGTGTAGGTCGCGAACAGGCTGTCAAAGCTGTGGTTCTCGCCGATGATCACGACGACGTGCTTGATCGGCGTCCGGGTAGCGCCGAGCCAGATAGCCTGGGTGACCGTTCGTGGTACGGCGGGTCGGCTGGCCGGGGCCGCGCTCGCGGTGGATTGGATGGCCGCCACCGCGCTGGCGGTGAGGAGGGCGGCGGCGATCAGCACTGGCCTGGCGGATCTGGATCTCATGTGGGCATCCCTTCGAATCGCGGCTGGCCCCCCGCGGCACTATCACGATGCTGAGCGACTAGTGACTCTCCTCACAGTGAACGTCGAGCGATCTTTCAGTCACCTGTCAGATCAGCCAGCGTGGACCCGTCCGGGTCAGCCGTCACTGTGCCTTCCGCCAGGCTGGCCGCCACCTCGCCCTGGCCCAGCCGCTTGTGCTTGTGGACGACCAGGGTGACCGCGACCCCAGACGCGCAGCCCCCGGGGGCAAGGGCGACCGGCCGGTCGAGCTCGGGGCGGCTGGTGGCGTGGGTGGAGATCTTCTCCGAGGAGATCCGGGTGACGCCCGCGGACACCGCATCCCGCGGCGGGTGCGGTGTCCGCTGCCGGATCCTCAACCGCGACAGATCACCGCCGCCACGAGGCCACCGGCCGCGGATCATCGTGGGTGATCGGCGGCCGTTGCAGGCTTGAGGACCTACGTCGGCACGGGTCGCGAGGTAAGTGCCAGCGGGGGTATGAGGCCAGGCGGTAGGGCCGCTCGGGGCGTTGGTCGTGCGGGCCAAGATAGTGCTGGCTAGAGTTGGGTTTGCGCTGAAAGGCCATTCAGCGAGGGAGATGGAGCGCCGGTGGCCCAGAAGATACAGGTCCTGCTCATTGATGATCTCGATGGCGGTGACGCAGAGGGCACCGTTCGTTTCGGCCTGGATGGCGTCGAGTACGAGATTGATCTGAGCGCGGAGCATGCCGAGGCGCTCCGCCGGGCGCTGGCGCCGTTCGTCGGCGCCGCCCGCCGGAGCCCGGCTGCGGGGCGGCGGCCGGCCCGGGGCGGGCGGCGGGCCGGTGCCGGTGGCCTGGACACCACCGAGGTCCGGGAGTGGGCCAGGGCGCAGGGTATTGAGGTCAAGGACCGTGGCCGCCTACCGGCCGAGGTGGTCACGAGGTTCAGGGCGGCCACCGGGAGGTAGGCGTGGCCTTGCCGGCGGGCGTGGGCTGGCGGGCGGGCCTGCCGACGGCCTCAGCAGCGCAGGTGGCGCTGGCGCTGGCGGGTGGCTGGTCAGTTCCCGGTGATGGTGTAGGCGCGGGTGTGCCAGTGCCCGGCAGGGATCGTGGTTTCGGCGTACTCGATGAGCTTGCCGTCGGCCGTGTACTGCCGGGTACGGGTGACCAGGACCGGTGAGCCGGGGTTGACGCCGAGCGTGGCGGCGATGTCATCCCCAGCGGGCGCGGCGGCGTGTTCCTCGTCGGCCCGGGCCGCGCGGTTCCCGGCGGCCTCGGCGATGTAGGCCAGGGTGCCGGCGGGCAGCGGCTGGTCGTCGGCGAGCCGGGGCGCCCGGTCGGCGATGTGCGGGGGATACCAGGAAACGGTGATGCTGGCGGCCTTGCCGTCATCGCCGCGGGTTTCGGTGCGGCGCAAGGCGCGGCGACCGGAGGGGATGCCGAGGATCTCGGCAACGGGTGCGGGCGCGGCGGCCTTCCCGGCTCTCACAGCGGTGACCGCGCTACCCGGCGCGGGCGGGACGCTGGCGGCGGGGGCGTGGGCGGTGCCCTGGGCTGCGGCGGCGATGCGGGCGGCGGCGCCAGGGGCGACGAGGGTGTCGCGGCCGACGCTGGGCACGGCGATTCCCTCGGTTTTCATGGCGCCGATGACCTTGGAGGCGGTCTGCATGGAGATGTGCCAGCGGGCCATCATCTGGCGCTGGGATGGCAACCGGTCACCGTCGCGGAGTTCGCCGGAGGCGATCTGGGCGCGCAGCTGCCGGACGACCTGCATGTACAGCGGGATCGGCCGGTCCAGCTCGGTGGTCCCGTTACTCATCTACCCTCCATGCGGCGCACTGCATCACTGTTCAACATTCCAAGCTTAGACGTCCTAACGCTAAAAGCGGAAGTCCTACGCCTATTCAATGATCTGCATCACCGTCAGGATGGTGTATAGTCGGCTTGCCGGAAAGGCGCCGTGCCGCCCCGGCGGCGCGAGGAGCCGGAAAGGACGCGAATGGAACTGACGGTGAAGATCACGCCGCGGGTTGCCGCGCAGGTGGCGCGGCGGCTGCGGCTGGCCGCCAGCGTGCGCTCGCGCAGCATGTCGGCGATGGTCAACGACGCACTGGATGAAGCCCTGCCCAGCCTGGAAGAGATCCGGCTACAGCTCACGCTCCCGGCCGCGGAAGCGGCAGCCGCTGGGATTTTGCCGGACCTCCACCTGGGCCCTGATGGCCCGGTGATGCTGACCCACGACGGCCCAGCCGTCTCGCCGGTCCCGGACGAAGGGACGGGCAATGGCAGCGGTTGCTAGAGATCGCACGAGGCGCTGGGAGCCGTTCGGGGTGACCGAAGCTGACTTCGCTGCCGTGCCTGATCGGGACGGAGTCCGGGTCGTCAACGTCACGCCGGGCGCGGGCGGCCCGGGACCGGGCCAGGCCGGGTGGTGGCTGCGGGGCGCCGCCGTCGCGCTCGGAGTGCTGGCCGCGGCCGCGGCGGCAGTGAGCTGGGACGCCCAGTACGCGATGGTCCGCGCGGCCAAGCCGGTCCCGGTGGTGGCCGCGCTGGAGGCCGGGATCCCGGACGTGGGCGCGGTCGTCTTCGCCGCGCTCGGCGTGGCGCTGGCCCTGCACGGCAGGCGGGCGCTGCGCTCCCGGGCACTGAACGCCGCGTGCATCGGCATATCGCTCGGCATGAACGCGCTGGCGGCCGGGCGCGGATGGCGGGACCTGGCGATCTGGGTGATGCCCGCGGCGGTCTACGCCGTCGCGTCGGACACGCTGATCGGGGTGGTGCGCGCCTGGGTGCTGGCCCGGGCCCGGCACCAGGGCGAGGCCCTGGCCGATGACGGCCTGACAGCGCTGGCCGCGGTCGCGGGCCTGGCGCTGTGGCTGCTGCGGCTGTTGCTGGCTCCCCGGTCGACCCTGACCGGTTTCCGGTCCTGGGTCATCATGGACTGCCCGGTCGCCCCGGGCCTGCGCCCCGGGCACCTGGCCGAGGTGGAAGCGGCCCGGCAGGACGCCGACCAGCGGATCGCCCTGGCCGCCCGCGAGCATGACGAGGCCCTTGAGGAAGCCGCGGCCGCCGCGCGGCAGGCTCACGACGAGGCGACGCGGGCACGTGCCGCGGAGACCGGGATCCGGGTCGAGCTCGACCGGACACGCGCCGATGCCAGCGAGTTCGTCACGCAGGCCCTCGCCGACGCGGCCCGGGAACGCGGCGACCTGCGCGCACAGTCCGGACAGCAGGCCGAGCGGCTGCGGACCGAGCTTCAGCAGGTGCGTGAGGACGCCGCCGGTCTCGTCGGGCACGTGCGGGATTCCGCCGCCGCCCGGATCGCCGCCCTGGAGGAGGCGGCCGCCAGGCTGCAGGCCGAACGCGACCAGCTGGCCGCGGACCTCCGGGCCGCGCACCGGCCGCCCCGGACAAGCGCCCGGGCACGGCGAGAAGCCCGGCCGCCGGGCTCGCGCGCCGGTCGCGCCACGAAACGGGACCAGATGATCGAGCTGGCCGGGCGGTGCCGCGACTTGGCGTCGGTGCCGCTGGCCGAAGTGTCCCAGCTGGCCAGTTCGGTGGCCGCCGAGATCGGTTACAGCCCCGGGACGGCCCGTCGCGAGCTGGTCCGGTATGTCCGCGGCCTGCAGGCCGCCTCCGCCGAGAGCCAGAGCACGCCAGACAGGGAAGAGGAGAGAAGCGATGACTGACCGGCGGGCCGGGGAACCGAGGAAAGCCGGTCCCGATGCGGCTCTTGTGATCGTCGCCGTGATCGCCGTCCTGGCCGGGGTGCGGTGGCTGGCCCGGCTGGGCCGGCCGACCCTGGCCGGCATCGCCGCCGCGGTTATCGTCGTCCTGCTCGTCGTGTGGGCGGTCCGGCCCAGGCGGCAGCTGCCGCGGCACCGGGTACGGGTCATGCGGCTGCGGGCGCGGCTACGGCTGCACCCCGGCCCCGGCCACGCGACCGTGTTCGAGCTGTGGCTGCGGTGGGGGAGGCTGGCCGCGGCCCGACGCGCCCGCCGGTCCCGCCCGTCCCTTCTCCGCCGCGAACGCCTACTGCGACCGTCTGAGACCTCGGTGGTCGTGGCCCGCGCCCACTACGGGCACGCCCTGCGGGTCCCGGTGGAGGAGCACGTTCTGTATATAGCGCCGCCTCGGGCCGGTAAGACCGGGGCGCTGGCCGAGATCATCGCCCGCCATCCGGGCCCGGCGGTGGTCACCAGCACGCGCGGGGACCTGTACGAGCTGACCGCGGCGGCTCGCGCGAGCCGCGGGCCGGTGTATGTGTTCAACCCGCAGCGGCTGGCCGCGGTGCCCTCGACCATGCGGTGGGACGTGCTGAGCGGGTGCACCGACCCGGCCACGGCGATCCGCCGTGCCCAGCCGCTGTCCGCGATGGCCGCGTTCAAGGGCGAGGGGGAGGACTTCTGGGCCGCCGCGACCGAATTGTGGCTGCAGACGCTACTGCACGTCGCGGCGCTGCGCCGGGCCACGATGGACCTGGTGCACTACTGGGCGCTGTCCCGGTCCCCCGAGGAGTTCCTGCGCGCCTTGCCCGGAGCGGGCGGGGAAGCTGAGCGGTGGGGCACGCTGATCCGCGACCAGATGACCTCCACTGCGACTAAGACCACCGACACCATCCGGTACATGGTCGCGGCGAACCTGGCGTTCATGCTCGACCCCGTGCTGCGCGAGGCGGTTACGCCCGGGCCGGGAGCGTTCAGCCCTGAGGACTTCGTCCGTGACGGCGGGACCCTGTACCTGATCGCCGAATCGCGCACCGACCGGCCCGCCCCGGTGGCCGGCGTGTTCGCCGCCCTGGTCACCGAGATCTACCACCAGGCCGCCCTGGCCGCCGCGCACATGCCGGGCGGGCGGCTGGACCCGCCGATGCTGTGGGCGCTGGACGAGGTCACCCAGACCTGCCCG
>WNGJ01004145.1_pt1 | contig 15429 bp, 13 predicted proteins | sample 5400611 | NCBI WGS metagenome assembly WNGJ01 (sample SAMN13153375, study PRJNA577476) | soil metagenome | isolation source: 40 cm soil or saprolite under Garry oak tree replicate 1 | place: USA:California | collected 2016-06-15
ATGTTCGCCACCGCGAGTCCTTCGAGGAAGCGCTCCTTTGAGACCCACTGCCGTCGCTCCTGCAACTCGGCCTGCATGACACCCATGATGGCCGGGCCGCCGTACGAGGTCGCTCCGAGTCTGAAGAGTGACGCGGCGATCTCTTTCCTGTTTCCCGCGCTCGTGCTGGGGGTCGTACCGGCCATGACCACCTCCTGGGCTGAAAGGGGCTCCGTCGTGCGCGCGAGTATACTTGGGCCCAGAGCTCCGAATCCTGACGTTCCTGTCAGGGAACCGGCAGGGTCCGCGGCTCGGCCTCGACACCAGGACGGCCGTCTCGCTCGGCGAGAGGCAGGACGATCCGAAACAGGGCTCCTCCTCCCGCCTCGCTCTCGACCTCGATACGACCGCCATTCGCCTCGACGGCCCACCGCGCGATCGCCAGGCCCAGCCCCACTCCCCCGGCCTCCCTCGAGCGGGCACCATCGACGCGGTAGAACCGCTCGAGAGCGGGCACCATCGACGCGGTAGAACCGCTCGAAGATCCGCTGACGGTCCACCGCCTGGATTCCGGGGCCCGTATCGTGCACCTCGATCATGCCCTCGCCAGACGTCGAAAGCTTCACCACCATGCGGATCGCTCCCCCGCCCGGCGTATATTTGATCGCGTTGTGCAGCACATTGATGAGGCCCTGGCGAAGAATCGCCGCGTCGCACATCGCCTTGATGTGCGACGCGGTCTCGACCTCCAAGCTCTGACGCTTCTCCTCAGCGAGGACGTGCAGGCTGTCCGACACGTTCGTCGCCAGCTCACCCAGATCGACGACATCGCTGCCCACTACGACCCGACCCGATTCCCCGCGTGTGAGCGTCAGCAGGTTCTCCACCAGACGGGTGAGCCGGTCGACCTCCTCGAGCATGCTCCCGATGACCTCCCGGTATTCCGCCGTACTCGTCGACCGTTGCAGTGCTACCTCTCCCACGCTCCGCATCGCGGTTAGCGGCGTCCGCAGCTCATGCGAAGCGTCTGCCGTGAAGCGCCGCAGCTGCTCGAACGCGTCCTGAAGACGCGACAGCGTATCGTTGAACACCTGCGCCAATTGTCCGAACTCGTCCCGCGGATTTGCGACCGGAAGCCGCTGGGCGAGCGATTCTGCGCTGATCCTCCGCGCCGTCGCCGCCATCGCGCCGACGGGCGCGAGAAGGCGTCCCGCCAGAAAGTAGCCCCCCATGACCGCCAGAGCCGTGGCGGCTGGAGCCCCCATCGTGAGAATCATCGTGAGGGTCCAGAGTGTCTGGCGCAGCGGCGCCTCATCCCGGGCCACCGTGATCCGGAGGGCACCCAGATCGGTTGTCCCGATGCGATGCGCGCCGGCTGGCGGCCAGCCAGCCGTCTGGTATACGACCTCGCCCCCGTCGACAACCTCGAAGAGGGAGATCCCCATCCGTTGATCGAGCTCAGGGAGATCCACCGGTTCCTCGCGGTACACCTTCCCGATCGAAGCCAGGTCACCGCGAATCTGATCGTCCAGGGTGGCGTATAGTCGGGCCCTTACGAAGACAAAGATGCCCACCGAGAACAGACAGATGATCAGCGCCATCACCCCCGCGTGCCAGAGAGTGAGGCGCGCGCGAACGCTCGGCGTGCTGAACCTCATCGCCGTTCGCCGCCCAGGACGAACCCGACGCCGCGCACGGTATGGAGTAGCTTGTGCCCGAATCTGTCGTCGATCTTCCGGCGCAGTCGGGCGATCGTCACATCGATCACGTTGTCGAGCGGCGTCGCGCGGGCGGTGACCTGCCAGACGTCACGCGAGAGCATCTCCCGTGAGACAACGCACTCCCGATGTCGCAGCAGATACTCCAGGACTTCAAATTCCTTCACCGTCAACTCCACCGCCTGCCCCGCCCGCCTGACCCTCCGCGTCACGACATCCATCTCGAGATCGCCCTGCTGGAGCTTCAGGCTCTGCTCCGACCGGTCCCGCCGTAGCAGTGCTCGGATCCGCGCGAGCAGCTCCGGGAACGCGAACGGTTTGACCAGGTAGTCATCGGCGCCGCTGTCCAGCCCGTGAACGCGGTCGTCGACCGTGTCCCTGGCCGTGAGGATCAGCACGGGTGTCTGGAGCCCGCGCTTACGTAATGTGGTCAGGACCTCGAGCCCGTCACGACGCGGCAGCATCAGATCGAGCACGACCAGATCGAACGCCTCATGGTTCACAAGGAAGAAGCCCTCCTCCCCCGTTGACGCGACATGCACGTCGTAGCGCTCCGCCTCGAGGCCTTCGCGGACTGCCTTCGCCACCTTCTTCTCGTCCTCCACCACCAATATCCGCATTGCGCTCCGAGTATAGCGATGCCCCGAGACTGTCGCACCTGACACGAATGTCAGGAACTCGTCAGTGGCGCGCGTCCGACCCGGCCGCATCATGAGCGGCATGCAGCTAGATCACCATACGAAGGAGGCGCGAATGATGCGATACATCGTCAGCATCGCCGTTGCCGTCACTTGCACCGTCCTGTCACTGATCTCGTTCCCCGCCCCTGCCCAACCGGACTCCGCCATCGAGCGTGACGCCCTCGCCCGGGAGTTGGCGGGGGCCTGGCTACCGCTCGAGAGCGGGCTGGTCTTGAGCTCGGTCCAGGGGACCCCGCTCTCGGCCAAGTACGAGCTCGAGGACGGCACGTTGCAACTCTCCGTGTACACGCTCAAGCCCGACGGTACCTTCTCGGAAGTCATCGTGGACTTCAGCGCGAGAATGATCGCCAGGGTCGATCCGATTGCCGACCGCGGAGACCTCTCAGCGGCCCAAAGCCAGAAAGCCGCGATGGCCGGCGCGAAGCGCTCGCTCGACGCGGTCACGGCGGACGCGGTGAAAGCCAGTCCCGGGTACCGCGCGGTGAGCGCTATGCCCGGCCTGAACGGAGGCCGTCCGATGGCCGAGGTGATCCTCCTGCGAGGCAACGACTGGAAGATCCTGTCCGCACCTCTGGACTGAGCCGCGCCGAATAGAAGGAGATCCCATGAAGATCATTCTTGCGGTCTTTTCGTTGTTGGCGCCGAGCGTCTATGCAATCGCCGGGGCCCCCGATACTCCGCGGCTCGTCATCACGTCACCGGAGACACTCACCATGAAAGAAGAGCTCACGACTGCGAACCCTAAGTGGAAATTCGTCGCGGGCCGGTGGGTACACCGCGCGTCCGGTAGTCGCCAGGTGCTTGCCCAGACCGCCGAAACCCAGCCCTGGGCGGTCGCCATCCTCGAGGATCGGAAGTTCGACGATGTCGACGTCGCCGTGCGGTTCCGCCCCGTCTCTGGCAAGGAAGACGCCAGCGGCGGCCTCATCTTCCGCGCCAGGGATGGCCAGAACTATCTCCTCGCCCGGGCCAATGCACTCGAGAACAACTTCAGGCTCTACACGATGGTCGCCGGCCAGCGACGCGTCATCGCGTCAGCAAAAGTCGCCGAGCCAACACTCGGCGAGTGGCACAACATCCGCGTCGTAGCGAAGGGGGCCAGGGTCCAGGCGTACCTAGACAACGCGTTGCTTCTCGATCATGACGACAAGACATTCACCGGCGGATATGTCGGTCTCTGGACCAAGGCGGACTCCGTCACCGAATTCTCCGAGCTCGAGATTACGGGTACCCCCACGAAATGACGAGAGGGCCACGGTTGGAACCCGAGCGGGCCCTGGTGTGGCCGGCGAGAACCACTGAAGCCAACCGCCTTGCTGGCGCCGATACTGCTATCCACCCTGACGAGTGAGCCCGCTGCACCAATGAGTTGCTCATGCGGACGCCACGGAGCGTACCGCGGTGAAGCCCTGGATGGGACCCCTCGTCAGATCGTGGAGCGATCAATCCACGTACACGGGCGACACAAAGACAATCCACGCGGTACCCGCGGTAGCGAAGACCGCGACCAGCCCCATAATGCCGTATCGGGAAGCCGCCGTCATTGAGCGGATTCGCCACACGGCCACGCTGGCGCCCACCGCGAGGAGCGCGAGCACGACGACCAGTGCCAGCGCGAGGATCGAGTATCCGGGGTATGTCATCACCCGTGCGAGTGCAGCGGCAGGTCGTCGTGTGCATGCGGTCCGACGCGATGGTGTTGCTCGCCGCCTTGTCCGTAGGGATCGACGTGAACCATCACGCTGCCCAGGTGCGACAGGTGGTGGAGCAGCTGGTGCCGAACATCGCGGGCAATGTCATGTCCCTCCGTCACCGACAAGCCGGGCGGCACCGTGACGCTGATGTCCGCGTGCAGCCGGTGGCCGATCCACCGCGCGCGCACGTCCGTGACCTCCTCGACCCGGGCGACGTGCTCAACGGCGTGAGTGATCTCGTCCAGCGTCTCGGACTCCACGCCGTCCAGCATCCGCAGCAGGATGGATCGAGCCGACTGCCAGACGATCACTAGGATCGCCGCCGAGATCACGAGGCCGACGAGGGGATCGGCGAGCGGGTAGCCCGCCCACACGCCGATCGCGCCGACGAATACTGCGAGGCTGGTCCACCCATCCACCCGGGCGTGGTAGCCGTCCGCGATCAGGGCGGCGCTGCCGATCTGCTTTCCGACCCGGATGCGGAAAATCGCGACGGCCTCATTCCCGACGAAGCCGACCACGGACGCCACCATGACCGCCCACAGGAGGCCGACCGGCTGCGGATGTACGAGACGGGTGACCGATTCGTACGCGGCCACCAAGGCACTCGCCAAGATCGTGAGGATGATCAGGATGCCGGCGAAGTCCTCCACGCGCCCAAGGCCATAGGTGAACCGGCGGCTCCTGCCGCGACGAGCCAGCCAGAAAGCGATCCCGAGCGGGATCGCCGTCGCGGCGTCCGCGAAGTTGTGGATCGTGTCGGCGAGTAGCCCGACGCTGCCCGACAGGACTACCACCACAGCCTGGATCGCGGCGGTAACGATAAGGCCCACGAAGGACCATTTCAGAGCCCACAGGCCCCGGTCGGTGGAGGCGATCGAGGGATCGACGACCCCGTGCGTGTGGCCGTGAACATGATGCGCGTGTCCACCGTGATGCTCGTCGTGGTGGTGGTCCCCGTGTCGTTTCATGGGCCCCTCCTACTCACCCATCACCAGTCGTTCGGCTTCGAACCGCTCGGCAGTCGTTCAGCAACCACCGGGTGCCACTTCCAGCATCCAAGGCTACCACCAATGGGAGGTCCCGGCGCCTGCGGTCTGTTGGCGTTCACAGTCGGGCGCCTACGGGGTTTCGGCGTTCCACGTTCCCTGCTCGTGTGCTTCCCCTCGACCGCTCATTCCCGCGTCGGGAGTCCCGGGAGGGGCGGAGGACTTCCAATCCCGTGCGCGAGTCCGGACTCAGCGTGCCACGGAATGATCCTAGATGAGGCCACGCTTCACGGCCTCTGCTACGATCCCCGTTCGCGACCGAACCGCGAGCTTGTCACGAATCTTCGTGAGGCGATCCTTGACCGTGTGAGGACTGAGGTGAACTCGCTCCGCGATGTCCTTGATCGTGTGGCCCTCCGACAGGTGACGCACGATTCTGACCTCCAGATCGGACAGCGTCGCGGCGCGCGCGGCAAGCGTCCGGCCTGGTTCGGCACCCGAGTCCGGCGCGGTCACCCGCGCGACGAGTGAGCCGGTGATCTTGGGATCCAGCACCGTGTGGCCGCGATGAACGGACCGGATGGCACTCTTGAGCTCGGCAAGCTCAATGTCCTTGACGATGTACCCTTTCGCGCCAGCCGCCAAGCTCTGGAGCACTAGCCCCTCCTGCGTGTAACTCGTGAGCATCACGACCGCGATGTCCGGCGAAACGCTGAGGACACGGCGACAGACTTCCGGACCGTCCATGTTCGTGAGCTTCACATCCAGCAGGATGACATCCGGATGATGCTCGTGCGCGATCCGCACGGCGTCCTCACCCGTCCCGGCTTCCCCGACGACCACCATATCTGCTTCGGCCTCGAGCAAGCAGCGGAGCCCGTACCGGACCATCTCGTGGTCATCTACAAGGACCAAACGGATCTTGTCCATAGGGTTCATGGCACCGGGAGATGCCCTCTCACGCCGGACCGTGAGGGGCTCATGCCACCCTCCTTGTGGCCCCATCGCGACAATAGTCAGATCTCTTCATGGCCAATCTTTGGGTCAGGCCAAGCGGCCCTGAGCGCGTGACGGCACATTCTAGCTTGCCGGTACGCCGTTGAGACCCTGAAAGCTCAAGAGACAAGCAGCCGTTCGTCTATCCGATGACCCCCGAAGAGGGGTCATCGTCCAAGGCTTCAGGCGAAGAGCCCTCGTCGTCGCCGAAGGCCGCCAGCGACGGTGAACGCGGTCCTGCTGAAGCCATTCACCGTGGATCATCTCAGTGAGATCGTGAGACGCACGCTGGAGAGACCATGAGATCGTCACGAATTCGCGAAAGCGGAGACAATGGCCGAACGGCAGTGGTATTGTCGTTGCCGGGGAACGCGGACTGCGGCGGTGGATGAGTCCTTGCCGCTTCAGGTCCGCTGGGGGAGTTCACGCCCTAGCGTGCCGTCCAGCGAGGGGAACTGCCTTTGAAACTTAGGTCCCACCTCACCCTGATCGTGTTCGGGACTCTCCTGCCGGTCCTCGTCCTGACTGTGGTGCTCATCGTCCTCTACCACACCCAGATGCGCCGGGTCACAGAAGTCAGCCTCGAGGACAACGCGCGGGCGCTCGCGTCCGGAGTGGATCGGGAATTGGATGCCTCGATCGGGGCCCTGCAGGTCCTCGCCGTGTCCGACGCCCTCCGGGTCGGCAATCTGCGGGAGTTTGACCGCGTGGCTCGTACCGTCCTGGCCGGTCAGCGCCGATGGACGAACCTCGTGCTGTACGATCTGACCGGGCAGCAGCTGGTCAGCCTCCTCGTTCCGTTCGGAACGCCCTTGCAAGCAACGGGAGACGTCGAGCTGGTTGGGCGAGTGGTCGGGTCTCGCACGGCGGCGATCTCAAATCTCTACCAGGGGCGCCAATCCGGGAAGCTCCTCGTCCGGGTGGCCGTGCCGGTTCAGGCTGACCGAACCCTGCGCTATGTGCTCGCCGCGAGCATCGATCCCGCCTCGCTGACGGAGCTGCTGACGCAGGCCTCCCTTCCCACCGGGTCGCTGGTGGCGTTGATCGATCGGAACTACGTGATTGTCGCCCGCTCGCGCGCGGCAGAGCAGTTCGTGGGCCAACCGGCAACTCCCGACTTTGTCGCCCAGGCCAGTCGGATGAACCAGGGCTTCTTTCGCGCCCAGACGAAGGAAGGAGCGACCGCGTATGCCGCGATCAGCCGCTCCCGCCTGTCGGGATGGACGATTGCCCTCGGCGTCCCTGAGGCCGTCGTCGATGGCCCCCTCCGCGCGTCCCTCTGGTTCCTGACAGGGGCAGCGGCGCTCACGGTGCTGATTGGCACCACGCTGGCGCTCATCGTCGGCCGCCGGCTCGAACGGCCGATGCTCGGACTAGTCCGCGCCGCTCCGCGGCTGGTCAAAGGGGAGGTGATTACCCTGCCTCGGTCGTCGGTCACGGAGCTGCAGGCGGTGGGAGTAGCCGTGGAGACTGCGAGTCGAGAGCTGATCCACGGCCAGCAGGCCGCCGCCGCCCTCGCGCGGGTGAGCCAAGCGTTCACCGACATCCCAGACGTCGCAGCCGTGGGTCGGCAGATCGTCGAGAACGTCTCCCCCATCTTCAACGCGGCGTCCGCCAACCTGCGCTTACTGAGTCCGGACGGCTCGCTTCGGACCGTCGTCCGACACCATGCGACGGCCACCCGCGAACTCGAAGCTGACGTCATGCCTCCCGGAATGGGCATCACGGGGGCCGCAGTCAGTGTCGGAACCCCCCTGCAAACCCCTAACATGCTTGAGGATGATCTCATTCAGTTGACGGACGGGGTGCGCCGCTTGCTGGTGGCCTCGGGGGTCGTCGCGTGGCTGGCGGTCCCGCTCCGGGTCAACGGCAAGACCATCGGGGCGCTGGCGATCGGCGACCGAGCCGGACGCCACTTCTCCCCCGCGGAGGTGACGCTGCTCCAGACCTTCGCGGACCAGGCCGCGCTCGCCCTGCGGCAGGCCCAGCTCTTCGAGGAATCGGAACAGCGCCGGCGGACCGCCGAGGCCTTGGCGGAGGTGGGGCGGCTGATCTCGGAGACGCTCGATCCGCGGCTCGTCGGCACGCGCATCGTCGACAGTGTGCAAACCCTGTTGGCCGCACGGTCCGCGATCCTGTACTTGCTCGACCCGTCGACCAGGGCCCTCACCGCCCACACCATCTCGACCGAGATGGGACCCGTCTTTGACTGGACGCCGCGCCTCGAGCCTGGCGTGGGCATTGCGGCGCTCGCGTTGGATCAGCGATGCCCGATGATGACGCCGGATGTGCTCGCGGATGCGCGACTCACCTACCCACCCGAGATCACCGCCCGGGTCGCGCCGTCAGCCCATCGCGCGCTCCTCGCCGTCCCGCTCCGGCTGCAAGATCGCATCCTCGGTGCCCTCGTCGTGGCAGACGCGACGGGGCGGGTCTATGACGCGCACGACGCGCAGCTCGCGGAGGCGTTCGCGGCGCAAGCTACGATCGCCCTGGACAATGCCGGCCTCCATCAGGACCTGCAGCGCGCCTACGACGACCTCGCGCATGCCCAAGCGCAACTTGCCCAGGCACAGAAGATGGAGGCGATCGGGCATCTCGCGGGCGGCATCGCCCACGAGTTCAACAACCTACTCACGGTGATTCTCGGACGCGTTGCGCTGCTCCTCGATCAGTTTTCATCCGACCATCCCATCCACTCAAGCCTCGTGTCGGTCCAAAAGGCCTCGGAGCGTGCCGCGACGTTGACGCGGCAACTCCTCGCGTTCAGTCGTCGGCAGGTGCTGCAGCCGACTCTGGTCAACATCAACCGCATCGTGACGGACATGCTCCCGATGTTGCGGTCCCTGCTCGGCGAGAGCGTCGAGGTCGTGGCCGTCCTCGAGGTCGCCCCCGTGTTGGTGAGGGGCGATCAGGCCCAACTGGAGCAGGTCCTCGCCAACCTTGCCGTCAATGCGCGCGACGCGATGCCGCAGGGTGGGCGGTGCACCATTCGAGTTGCCGCAGTGAATCTGGACGCGGAGGCGGTGGCTCAGTACCCCGATCTTCGTCCCGGACCGTATGCACGGCTCGCCGTAACGGACACGGGGCACGGGATGAGCCCGGAAGTGCAGGCTCGAGTCTTCGACCCGTTCTTCACCACCAAAGGCGTAGGGAAGGGCACGGGTCTGGGGCTCTCCATGGCGCATGGGTTGGTCGCCCAGCATGGCGGCACCATTGTGGTGGAGAGCGGGGAAGGTCTGGGGAGCACCTTCACGATCTATTTGCCACAGGCCACACCGGGGTCCAGCGCCGGGACGGTCTAAGTCCGCCCCCGGATACTTTCAGGTCAGTTTCCACCGAAGCCCAAAGGAAGAGCGAAGTGTGGCCTTCACTCCTTGGCCGGTCTCGGGCACGTACCCGCCGTCCGGACCCGCAGTAATACGTGGCGCACCTCATCCAATGTCTCCGGGGTGACCGGTCCCGCGACGGTCTGGCACGCCACCCCCTTCGCGTCGAGGATGGTGGTAGAGACGTCGGCATCGGGCAGACCGTAGGCCTGGACGAGATCCCCCTTCCAGTCCACCAGGATCGCAATGTCCGACGGCACGACCTGCTGGAGCCGCTCGTTCACCTCGGCTTCCGTTTTCTGGCCCCGGGCACTGCGGACATCGAGGCCTCGTACCACGACCACGGCGCCGGGCACCTGCTTCCGGATCCCGTCCTCCCAAGCCTTCATGCGCCGCATGCCGTCCGCCTTGCCGTAGATCAGCACCACCGCCTGGCCGTGGTGCTGTCCGGGCCCATCCGTCTTGCCAAACTGGTCCTTGAGGAGGATCTCGCGCCGGCTCTCCTGCCCTTGGGCGGCGCCAGCTACGACGAGCGCGATCGCGACCACGGCCAGCGCGAGGAGCAGACCGCCCGGCCGCGGGACGCCCGGCGCGCCAGGTCGGCCTAGCGGCTGAAACAGCAGCAGCGAGAGCGGCAAGAGGACGAACTGACTAATCAGGCCGAGAAGGAACGCGGCCCCGGCAAGGACGGCAAAGTGCACGGTTGGCACGAACGAGCTGAAGACCCCGACCCAGAACCCCACCGCGAGCGTGACCGTCGAGAACACCACCGCCCGCCCTGACGCACGGACCATCGCGTCGAGTGCCGTCACGTAGTGTGCGTCCCGCAGAAATGCGTCCCGAAACGGGGCCAGCAGATAGATCGAGTTGTCGACGATCGTGCCGATCACCACGCTCGCGATCATGGCCGTGGGCACCGAGAGGGCGATGCCACTCCACCCCATCAGGCCGTAGACCATGAGGACCGGCGCCCCGTTGGGGATGGCGCACAGGAGTCCGAGGCGAACGGAGCGGAACTGGGCGGCCATCACCCCGAGAATGAGGACGAGCGCGACGGCGAGCCCCTGGACCTGGTGTCGGACGAGCGTCGTCGACATGTTGGAGAAGACAACGAAGTTACCCGTCAGACTCACGTCAGGCAGCCCGACGCGGTCGGCCGCCTGGCGGATCTGGGCGAACAACGCCTGGGACGTTCCCGTGTCCAAGGCCGGGACCCGGGCGTTGATGCGGAGCGTCGCATGGCCCTCCCCGCCATCGGCCAGAAACCGATGGAGGTCGGCCGGCGCCTCCTTGCCGAGCGCTACGACGAAGTCGGCGACATCGGCCGCCGCATCTGGACCATCGGGAAGATGCGCGTAGGCATCGTTGCCCCGGTGCATGGCGCGGTTGACCCGCGCGAGCAGATCGGGAAGACCGGTCACTTTCCGGACCCCGGGGAGCCCACGGATCGCATCCTCGAGTCGTGCCACCCTGTCCAGAACCTGCGGAGTGGGCCCCGGGTCTGCCGGGACGACGATCTCGACCGAGTTCACACCGGTCAGGTGCGCGTCAATGAACCGCGTCGCCGCCGCCAGGGGACTCGCGTGACGGAGGGAGCGGACGAGATCTGTTTCGACGTGGATCCGGACGACGCCGAGGATCGACAGCACGAGAAGGACGCCGACCGCCAACGCCGTCGGCGTGCGGTACCGAGCGACCCACCGGACCACCCCCGAGAGCCACCGCTCGACCGGCCCGGCCTCGAACGCGTGGATGACTCGAGGAGGAAGATCAGGCAGACAGGCCAAGAGCAGCGGCGTGAGCGCGATGGTGAGACCGTAACCGATCATGATGCCCACGGCAGTAAACAGGCCGAAGTCCCGAATGGCTGGGATCGGCAGCGTAAGGAGGGAGGCGAACCCGATGGCAGCCGTGAGGGCCGCGTTGAAGCACGGGGTGCGCATCCGACGATGGGCCTGTTCGAGAGCAGCCCGCCGAGACACCCCGTGCGCGCGAGCGATGAGGTACTGATTGAGGAGCTGGATGGTCCCCTCGAGTGACATCACGAGAATGACCGGCGTCATGAGCGAGGTGACCGGGTTCAAGGCCCGCCCCGCGAGTCCGAAGATCCCCAGCGTCCAGACCAGGGCGAGGGTGACGGTCGTCAGCGGTACGAGCATCCCGACCGGATGCCGATACAGCGCCGCCGTCATCGCGGCCAGGATCAAGAACACGAGCGGGACGAAGATCATCTGGTCGCGCGCGATGTACGTGGCCACGTCCGCCTTCTCGACCGGAATCCCGGCAACGAACGCCGCCGACCCGAGCCCGGCCTGGCCCGCGAGGCGTCGGAGATCCGCCACCACGTGATCCCGCGAATCCGCCGCCCCCCGCACTCCCTCGAGCTCGACCAGGACCGACGCCGTGCGGGCATCCTTGGCGACGAGGAGGCCACCGAAGAGCGGATGCGAGCCCAGTCGGGCGCCCAGGGCCTCGGGGGATAGCTTGCCAGCCGCCACCTGCGCGTACGGGATGACCGGAACCGGACCGAGCTCGTCCCCGTCCAGATCCCGCACGTTGGTCGGGGACACGACGCGGGCCACGTAGGGTAACGCGGCGACGCGCCGAGTGAGCTGATCGAGCCGATCGAGCGATTCCCTCGAGAACAGCCGGTCGGAGTGGAACGCGAGGACGACGATTTCGTCCGAGCCGAAGCGGGCCTGGAACGCCTGAAGGCGAGCCAGATCGCCGGGGCCCGACGGGATCATCGACTCCACGCCGGGGTCGATGCGAAGCGTCAGGGCTGACCACCCCAGCACCGCGCTCACCGCGCCCACGATCAGCAGGGCCGCGGCCCGCCGCCTCAACAGGAACGAGATCAGCCGAAATGCCGCCAAGACTCAGACATACGCGCGCTCCGCCTTCCGGATGCCCCGGTACCGCGCGAAGGCCTTCCGCTCGTCCTCGAGCCCCACCAATGATCGGAATGAGCTGCCTCGAAACGTATGCGCCATCATGCTGATGCCGTGGCGCATCGCGAAGCCCGGGCTGTGGAGCAAGGCGGTCGGCAAGTGGCGGAGCTTCATCCAACGTTCCGCCCGCCACCGGAGAAACTCGATCTCCTCCGCGGCGAGGTGCTCACTGCGTACCACCGCCGTGGTCCCGTCGTATTCCTGGACGTCCTCGCTGACGATCAGCCCCCGCTCGCGAAAGTCCTTGGTCATCGGCGTTCGCGGGTACGGGGTGGGGTGCTGGATGTACGGGTAGTCCACGTACCGGCGCGCGAACTCCAGGTTCGCCTCGATCGATTCGCGCGTGTCGTCCGGATTCCCCACGATCAGTCCGCCGACCACATACATCTTGTGCTGATGAAGGACGTTGATCGCCTGGATGGTGGCGTTCGGCGCGTCAGCACTGCCCCCCCGGCCGCTGTTCTTCGCGCGGGCGCGTAAGAAGTCGAGGTCGCCCTCCAGGATATTCTCGATCCCGAGGAACACGTAGCGGAAGCCCGCCTGACGCATCACGGGGGCGAGGCTCGTACCATGACCGGCAATAGCCGACGTCATCGCCTGCACGACGTACTCGAGGCCGTTGAGGCGCGCATCGATGATGGCGCGGCACAACGCTTCGAACCGTCTGACATTGAGCGTGATGTTGTCGTCGACCAGGAAGATGGTTTGCGCCCCATGGGCCCGCGCATCGCGGATGTCAGCCAGGACCCGATCGAATGTATACGTGTGGAAGTTGCGCCCGCGCATCTCGACGATCGAGCAGAAGCTGCAGTCGAACGTGCACCCCCGGGACGTCTCCACGACGTCCACCTGGCGGCCAACCATGGTATAGCCCGAGAGAACGCGGGCATCCCGATTGGGCGGCTTGACCTGACTGCCTTCCAAACCCGTGATGGGACGGTCGGGATTGTGGAGAAAGCCGCCATTCACACGATAGGACAGACCTGGAATGTGCGCGTAGTCGGAATTCCCCTCGACCGCCCGGATCAGGTCCCGGAAGGTCATCTCCCCTTCGCCCCGAACCAGGAAGTCTGGCGCCTCAAGAGCGCTCGTGTACGCCTCGGGCGCCAAACTCGGATCATAGCCCCCCACGACGATCCGGATCTGCGGGCGAAGCGCGCGGAGTAACGCGATGAGCCTCAATGCAGTTCGCCGTTGGAAGGTCATCACGGACAGCCCGACCACATCGGGCTCGAGCTCTCGGACGAGGCGTTGCACCGTCTCTCGGACGCGCGACTGGACCAGAATCAGATCGGCGACGGCGACACGATGGTGCGCATCGAGGTTCCCGGCGAGCGATGCGAGCGCGCCGTTGGGCATTCGAATCGCCAACGAGGGCATGTGCTCGAACGAGTCCGGCATGGAGAGCAGAAGCACTTGCATGGGACTTCTCCCCGGCAGGCCGTCAGATCCCGGCTGAGAAGCCTTGGGGCGCGAGCCTCCAAGCCTTCGCAAATTTGCTGGCAAACGTCTGGTAGCCGATGATGAACGTCAGCTCCACGATCTCGGCCTCGGTAAAATGTTCCCGCACCTGCGCCAGGCACTCTTCCGACATCTCGAGGTCGTCGCGGGTAGTCCGCTCACAAAAGTGGAGCGCGGCCCGCTCCCGCTCACTGAAGCGTGAGCTCGCTTGGAATGTCAGGACATCGGCGAGTTTCTCCGCCGGGACCCCCATCTTCACGCCGACGGCGTGACGGATGTCCATTCAGTACGGCACGCCGTATAGGGCGGCCACCTGGACATTGAGCAGGGCGCGAAGCGGAGCGTCGATCTTTCCGAACCACTCGATGGCGCCATAGAGACCCCCAATTCCAAGCATGAGCGGGAGCCGATGTGCCATGAGGCGCTCGGGAGTCGGCACCTGCCCGAACATCCGCTCCCCGATCTTGAAAAATGTCCGAGTTAGCAGGCCGGGTCGTTTGATCTGCGCGATGTGTGCCATATGCCCCTCCCGTGAACGCCAGTAAACGATTGACGCGCCGGTTCGCCACGATGGTCCGAGAGCGCCGAGTGCGCCCCTTAACGGCTCGGCGGAGCCGGGGGCGCCGCCGGTGCAGCCGGGACCCATATCCAGACGTAGGCAACCGTTACGCCATCACCCTGCAAGTGGTAGCAGCCGCTGGTGTAGCAGACTTCCCGCTGTATCGAGGGCGCCACGGGGACCTGCGTCTGCGACTCGTAGACGGGCGCGGGTGCGTAGACCGGGTAACCGGAGTACGCCGGGTATGGATAGGCATAGTACGGATACGCGAACGCTGAGCCGACGAAGACCCCACCGACAAAGGCGGGGCCGAAACAGCAGCCAAAGCGATGGAACCCGTCGTGACGGAACCCACCGTGACGGAACCCGTCGTGATGGAACCCACCATGAAAGCCACCGCCGGGCCCCCTCCCGGCTGAGACCGGGGCGGCGAGGGAAAGGGACAGCGTAGTTACGAGCGCCAGACTGAGGATCTTCTTCATGACCGGCTCCTTCTCGACAGGAAGGTCAGCCCACCGACGCGGCTTACCGTTGCATTGTAACGCTTCGGTCGGTGCCATGGTTCCCGGTTCTTACCTTCTAGGGGCCTCTTCGACCGCGAGAGTGACCGACCCTCGGCCGATTGATCGTTGGACAAGCCCACCCAGCGGGTCTTACCGCCGATCTCCTGCGCGCTGGCCTCGCCACACGCCGCGGCACCCTGCCCCTCCTCGGCCAGATCCTGACCATGCTGCGACATCGTTGTCACCGAGCTCGTCGGCGGTCGTGATCACGAGGTTCGCCAAGATCCGGCCTCTTCTTCGACCTTATCCTCTTCGACGAGGCGCACCAGAGTCACACCCTGGACCTAAGGTCCAATAGCCACCCGGGATCCCGAAGCCTAGACTGGGCGGCAACGATGGGGATCCGGCGCAGCCACGGGAAGAACAAGAAGAGCAACCGGCCCACCGAGGCTACCACCGTCGAGCGGCAGGACATCTTGCGCCGGGCGGCCAACGTGCGCAGCCGATTCGACAACACGCGCCGCGGCCCCGGAGCGGGAACGGAGGCTA
>WNGJ01003912.1_pt1 | contig 15428 bp, 6 predicted proteins | sample 5400611 | NCBI WGS metagenome assembly WNGJ01 (sample SAMN13153375, study PRJNA577476) | soil metagenome | isolation source: 40 cm soil or saprolite under Garry oak tree replicate 1 | place: USA:California | collected 2016-06-15
GCCCGTCCATTGCCACGTATTGCCGTCCGGCCCATTCACCGTGCCCGACAAAATCTTGCCCGTCAAAGTTCCCTCGAAAACCATGTCGGCCTTCGCGCCTTCTTCCTCCTTCGGGGAAACAAACGTGAGGCGCCCGTTCGAAAGGTCAGCCTTCGGTAGCGTCCGCGCGTTTCCCCAGCGCCCCACGAACTCCGCGACCAGCCTGCCATCCTCTTGACGCAGTTCGAGCCACGAAGGATATTCGCGATCGGGACCTTTCAGCGTCAGATCCCATCGCCCGAGAAAGGCCTTGGCCGATTCGCCGGCCGTGGCGGAAGGAGCGTACTGGAATGCTTGGCCGCGAGCGTATGCCCAGGCCCATGCTGACAACGTCGCAAGTGTCGCAGCCAAAACAACGAGTCGCAGTTTCATCGCAGGAAGCCTCCTTTTTTGGAAAATGCTCTCTGCTCCTGCAAATTGCAAATAATCTTTCTTTCGGCAATTCTACCGCCGCCGGCTGCGCGGATTCACCGGCGCCGTCGTCTCGCGCGTAATCAGCTCCGGTGGCACCGCAAACTCCTCTGGATAATCCTTGAATCCCTGCAAACGCTGCAACAAAATCCGCGCCGCCGTTTCGCCCATGTGGCGCAACGGCTGGCGAATCGTCGTCAGCCTCGGATTGTGATACGCCGCCACCTGAATGTCATCAAATCCAATCACCGACACATCCTCCGGCACGCGCAGATTCGCGTCGCGCAGCGCGCGAATCGCTCCAATTGCCGCGATGTCATTGAACGATACAATCGCCGTGAACCGCCGCGCCTTTTGCAACAGCACCTGCACCACGGGATATCCCAGCTCTGGCGAAGTCAGGTCGCGCTCCAACTGAATCGTGAGGTCCGAGCGAATTTCCAGCCCCAGTTCTCGCGCAACACTAACGATGCTCTTCCAACGAACGTCCGAGTCCGAGCTGAACGGCTGCCCGCGCATGAATGCAATCCGCCGGTGTCCGAGTTGGTGCAAGTGCCGTAGCGACAATTCCGCGGCTCGCTTGTGATCCAGCACCACGTTCGTCACTCCCGGAATTTTCCTGTGCCCTGCCACGGCCACCACAGGCACCGGCAAGGCGTGCCCCAACGCCGTGTCAATCGCAATCAGCCCCTCCGCGCCGCGGCCCAACAGCAATCGCGGATACTCCTCAATCATGTCCGGCTTGTGCCGGTGATGCGCGGTGAGATAGAAGTAGCCCTCGCGCATCAGGTGGTCGCCGATGCCGCTCATGACCATAGTGTGGTAGCCGTCGTTCAACTCCGGCGCGAGCACGCCCACAGTGAACGTTCGCTGTTTTCGTAGCGAGCGCGCCAGCAAACTCGGCTGATAATTGAACTTTCGCGCCGCCGCCCGCACGCGCTCGCGCGTCTCCGCCGGAATGGACCTCCCCGGAACATTGTTCAGCACCACCGACACCGTCGCCGGGCACAACCCCAGATAGTCTGCGAGGATCTTCAGGCTGACGGGCCTTTCTCCGCCATTTTGGTTTTGCATGCGGTTGGCCACAGCGGACCCTGCCCCCTCTTCACCCAGTCTTTGGGACGCACCCTTCAAGCCGTAGTGGCGGGTCTTTAGACTCGTTCCCTCTACATCTTCCTTCTTCAAAAGCCGCATAAGCATAGCCTGAACAGAGAATTACCGCTTGACCTGACCGCGCGGCTGAAACGCTCGCCTAGCGATTCGCGGGCTAGTCCGTTGTCCAGGGGCGCGGAAATGCTCAAGACAATCGTTTGTCTAAACCCTATTCAAAAAATTTCTTATTGACAACAGATTTTTTGTGAGGCTTAATGTCCCAAAAGTTTGCGGGCTCTGGGAGCATGCATTAACAAACTCTGTCCAAGTTGACTGGCTGCGGCCCGAGATGGGCCCTCCATCGGCAACTGATCCAGCCATCGCTGACGCTTCGGCGTAGCAGAAGTGATCGGTTCCCACTGACCCTTGATGCCCTGATAAGGTCGAAAATATCGACGCTCGCTTAATGTCCATAGCTTTCGGTGCGGCTGTGCTGGAGGCAAAATGATGCGCTTTGTACGCTTTGCGGCTGTCCCGTTCCGGTCCTGCGGTTTCCCCCAATTGAGTCGGTTCCTCACTTTGGCTTTGCTCGCTTTCGCCGCCGCCGGCCCAGCTCTCTCCCAATCCGACCGCGGTGCCATCGCTGGCACCGTGCTCGATTCTTCCGGCGCGGCTGTGTCCGGTGCCACCGTCACCGCCACTGACACTGGGACCAATACGGTCTACAACGCCACTACGGGTCCAACTGGTGGCTATCGCCTCTACGATTTGCGCGTGAGTCTTTACAAAGTTTCTGTGGCAGCACCAGGATTTAAAACCGAGGAGAAAACTGGCGTCGTAGTGCAGATCAACACTACGACTGCCCTCGATTTCTCGCTCCAGCCGGGTGACGTGAAGGAAACACTTACGGTCCTTGCCGATGCTCCTGGTATCCAGACGGAATCGTCCGACATCGGCACCGTCGTGGACAAGAGGCAAATTGAGGATTTGCCGTTATCCATCGCCGCAACTGGGCAGAGCTTTCTACGTTCGCCTGAATCTTTCGTCTTCTTAACGCCCGGAACGACTGGCCCGGGAACCAACAGTGATCACTCCAATTCTGGGGTTTTCGAATCGAAGTTATCAGGCGGACAGAACTTCAGCACCGAAGTCATTCTCGATGGCGCGAGCATCGCGCACGCAGAACTGGGTTCAACCTTCGATGAGAATGCTCCTTCGGTGGAGGCCCTCAACGAATTCAAAGTCACAACCTCTACCATCCCGGCGGAGTTTGGCAGGACTACGGGTGGCGTCGAGAGCTTTACGACTAAGTCTGGAGCGAACGTGTTTCACGGCACGGCGTTCGACATCCTGCATAACGACAAACTGAATGCCAATTCTTGGGAAAACGATTTGAACGGCGCGCCAAAGCCGAGGGATCACCAGAACGACTTCGGCGGAAGCTTGGGCGGCCCCGTTTGGATCCCCAAGCTTTACAAAGGGAACGACAAGACATTCTTCTTTTTCTCCTATGAGCAGTATCGCAACAACATCGGCACATCAAACATCACGACGCTGCCCACCGATGCGGAACGTACGGGCGATTTTTCCGCCCTCCTGGGAGCCCCCACTGGAGCAATCAACCCGTGCGACGGTACGCCGATTCGAAAGGGTCAGATTTTCGACCCCTCCACTACAAAGACTGTGGGAGGAGTGTTTTGCCGAACTGCGTTCCCGGGAAACAAGATTACAAATCTTAGCCCGGTCGCACAAAACGTCCTTTCCTACTTGCAGGTACATCCCAACATCGCACCTACATCCGGGAACTTGAACGGTCTCATCAACAATTTCCTATTTAATTCCCACATACCGCAGCGGACCTACACGATGTCCTTTCGCATAGATCAGAATTGGGGAACTCAAAATAGGTTCTTCTTTTCCTACAACGACCGTGATCTGGAAGCCTTGAATGGAACTCCGGTGCTTCCTCCGCCGCTCGACCAGAATTTTTATAGATCGCGCGTCTCTCACTACCTCCGCTTCGGTTGGGACAATACCATCAATTCTACTCTGCTCAACCATCTTACTATTGGTTTTAATCGCCTAAATGATCCCAGTAGGGGAGTGGCCGTCACCGGGCAAGACTGGCCGAAGACGTTAGGCATAACCGGCGCGAGTGGCATCGGTTTTCCACAGTTTGGCTTCGGTGGGAGTCCGTTGGGCGTCGGATATCAGGGTCTTGGCGGCGGAAGTTTCGATATTGCTATACCCAATGGTGTCATTGCCGCGGACAGCGTCTCTTGGATCAGAGGGCGTCACTCTCTACGCATGGGATTTGAGTGGAGGTATTCGCAATTCTCCAGGTTCAGCAATGCCAATACTTCTCCCAACTATAGCTTCGAGAACCTGCAAACGGCAGTCGCACCCAATGACAACCTGACCGGCGACCCATTTGCCAGTTTTCTACTCGGGCTTCCTAACGAGGAGAGTTTGCAAATCTCGTCGCATTATCCTCGTTGGATTTCGAATTACTACGGCACTTACGTACAGGACGACTTCAAATTCCGGAAAGATCTGACTCTTAACCTGGGATTGCGATACGACGTGGACACTCCGCGCCACGAGGCTACAGGCGCAATGTCCGTCTTGGACCTCAAAGCTCAAAACAGCGGGAATGCGGCAGTTCCGATTTCTCCCGCTGTGCCCGGTGCGCTGATTTACGGGTCGGGTGCTACCGGCGCGAAGACGTACTACAAAGACTTCGGCCCGCGCTTGGGCTTTGCCTATGCCCCGGAGAACTTGTTTGGTCGGCTTCGCAACATCGCCATCAGGGGCGGATATGGCATTTACTATGCTGCCCTGAGCTACTCTGATTTTGGAGACTCACTGACCAGCGGTACTACAGTAAACCCCGACTTCAAATCGCAAAACGCGTTTTCTCCGGTTCAGTCTTTAGATGCGGGCTTCCCTAGCTACACCCCGCCATCCAACGCCAAAGACCCAGCGCTTCTGAACGGCCAATTTCCAAACTACGTAGCGCCGCAGCATGGCCGGCCTGGCATGGTCCAAAACTGGAGCTTGGAAATCCAGCATCAATTGGCAACGGATCTCATCCTGAGCGTTGGTTACGTGGGAACGCATGGTACCCGCTTGCACTCGGCTCTTGTGCAAACGAACAGCATCAATCCCATATTCTATTCCCTGGGGACAAAGCTGAATGATCCGATTAACAGCGCACCAGGACAAGCCGATCTAGTGAGTCTTGGCATCAGCGAGCCAAGTTGGTTTCGACCCCTCTACTGTCCCGGCGTTGCGGCGTCCTCGTGCACCGAGCCCATAGGCCAATTGCTTAGGACCTTCCCCCAGTATCAGGACATCGGAACTGCTTGCTGTCTCGAAAACGTCGGCCAGTCCACCTTCAATGCCCTGGAAGCGAAACTCGAGCGGCGCTTCCGCAACGGGCTGAACCTGATGGCATCCTATACTTTTTCGAAGACCTTGACTGACGCTGACAGTCTCTTTCCCTTCTTTTCTGCGTTTGCTTCTAACAATTTTGGTGCGCAGAATCCGTTCAATCTAAAATCGGAAAAGGCCCTGAGCTATCAGGATACTCCTCACGCCGTTGTCGTCAGCTACCTTTACGAGCTCCCCGCCGGTCCTGGGAAAAAATATTTTAGTCATGGACCGGCCAGCATAGTGCTCGGCGGTTGGCAAGTCGGAGGCGTGCACCGCTACCAGAGCGGCTCCCCCGTTGCAATGAACAGCTTTGCACCCTCCCCACCGTTCAGTGGCGGTAACTTCAAATACAGCCTCATCCCGGGAGTCCCGATTTATAGCCCGAACAAGTCCTCTTTCGACCCAGCTTTGCCCAGCGGCTGCACGGAGAACCCAACGGATGGCACATTCACCAGCAACACCACGAATAACTATTTCAATTGCGCAGCATTTCTTGATCAAAATGCTCCCGGTCTCGTAGCTAAACGCGGTTATGTTTTTGGGAATTTGCCTTTGACACGTGGCGATATCCGAAGTGAACACTATTTCAGCGAGGATTTCTCGATCATTAAACGCACAGTGCTTGCAGAAGGGCATTCACTAATCTTTAAAGCTGACATTCCGAACGCCTTCAACCGTCATATTTTCGGAACCTTGGACGGCTTTATTGGCGATAGCACGTTCGGTGTACCAAAAGGTCCCAGAGCCACCATCAACTCTCGACGGGTGATCCAGTTAACGTTGCGTTACCAATTCTGAGGCGTTTCGGCTTCACGAAACGAAGCCTCTTGCCGCTGGGGGCGAGCGTTTTCTGGAGAAACTGCTCACCGTCCCGTCGCGCCGCGGGTATAAGATTTACAGGTGCACTTCTGTATGCGATTGCGCTCACTGCACGTGTCCGAATGGCGGCGGACTAAGGAGATCCGCCACGGGAGAGCTCTGCTTCCACCGAAGGCGCTCTTGATCCTGTGCGCGGTGTGCGTTATCGCGCCAACGCTGTTTGCGCAGAGGCCAGCCGGTCTCGACGACCGTTTCCGCCAAGCTTCCGAAGAGATGCGTAACGGGAACCTGGATGCTGCCGCCGATGGTTTCGCCGCTATCGCCAAGGAAGCGCCGAGCTTCGCGCCGGCCCATCTTAACCTGGGCTTAGTCCGCGAAGAACAGGGCCGTCACGAGGAGGCCGTCGCGAGCTTTCAAAAAGCACTGCTTCTGAACCCGAAGCTTCGCGGTGCGAATCTTTTCCTGGGCATCGCCGAGTATCGACTAAACCGGCTGGACGAAGCCGTTCCTTTCTTGCGTAAGGAAACTGCGGCCTATCCCAAAGATGCCATCGCTTGGATGTGGCTGGGCGTCGTCGAGCTTGCGCGCGAGCACGCCGAGGACGCTGCTGAGGCCTTGGACAAAGCTGCAAAGCTCGCGCCGGACCATACAGACATTCTTTATCACCGCGGTCAGGCACACCTGCTCGTTTCCAGGAACAGCTACGAAAGAATGTTCAAGGTGGATCCGAAATCGTGGCGCGTGCACCAAGTCCTTGGGCAGATTGCCTCAGAAGCAGAGCGCTACAACGACGCCATCTACGAATATCTTGAAGCCATCAAGCTCGCCCCGACGCAGCCGGGATTGCACGAAGAGCTTGGTTCCGTTTATCGTAATGCTGAAAAGATGAACGAAGCCGACGCGGCATTTCAGCGTGAACTTGAGATTGATCCTCACAATGTTCTTGCCCGTTACAAACTGGGCGTGCTGGCCATGGAAAAGGGCAACGGCCCTAGGGCAAAGGAGTTGATTGTGGCTGCGTTGCAGGAGAAACCAGGGCTCCTTCACGCGGACTACAATCTCGGCCGCGTGGAAAAGCTGCTCGGAAATGATGCCGCAGCGGCCGCGCACTTGGAGCGGGCCACTGCCACAGACACAGATCCCGAAATCCTCCAGCAAGCGTGGTATCAGCTGGGCACTTTGTATCGGCACTTGCACCGCCCGGAAGATGCGCAAAAAGCCTTGGCCATGTTCCAAAAGCTCAAGGATGCATCGGCCGAAGCTTCGCAACAGGCGCTCGCCAAGTTTAAGAGTCGACAAAACCCCAATGCATCGGAACCTCCTCCCGGTTCTCAGAATCCGCAGAACCCGCGCTAACTCACCGCGGAAATTAGCTAGCCCTTGTGTACCGGTTTGAGTGCTCGGATCCTGCAAATCCTTTCTTCCCGGCACCATCGGATCTGCCCGAATGATAGTCACTGAATAATATTCCTTGGCGGTTACACAGAACGATGCTAAACTGGTGTATGTTTTCTCCGAGACCAGCTCTGTGTAAGTCCCGCCACCTTCCGATTCCTTCGCTTCTGTCGTTTCGTCTCCCCTGTATTAACTTCTTCCAAATCACATCGCTAGCAGACCACTACCCCTTAACTCCCATCGAACCACATCCTTACAAAAAACAGGCGTGGGAGAGTCCCCTCCCTTTCCCATCAACGTTTATCTTTATCTTCTTGAGAATCAACACTTACCGAGGGAGGTTAGGTGTTCCCGTTAGCTCGATTGTTGCTCGCTGTTAATTTGCTGTTTCTACTTCCACCCTGCGTGCTCGCACAGCAGAAGACAGCTTCGGCCAACGAGGCTCCCCGCATCGAAGTGGTCGAGTCCTCCGAAGAGCTGCATGAGACACTCGAGGAGAAGCCGCCGCTGACCTTCAGCCCAACCCGCCGACGAAACCTCACCATCACCGTAAACGACGCCGTCAAATATCAGCAAATCGACGGCTTCGGCGCCTCGCTCACCGATTCTTCCGCGTGGCTGCTTTGGAACAAGCTTACCGAGGGTCAGCGCAAAGAAGCGATGCAGATGCTTTTCAGTCCGAGCAAAGGTATCGGCCTGAGCGTCCTGCGCCAGGCCATGGGCGCCAGCGATTTTGCGCTCTCCGATTACAGTTACGACGACTTGCCCCCGGGACAGCCCGGTAGTCCTGGCGATCCCGATCTTACGCACTTCTCTATCGACCACGATCGCGCCTACATCATCCCGCTTCTCCGCGAAGCGCTCGCCCTGAATCCCAGCCTGAAGATCATCGGTTCGCCCTGGAGCCCGCCCGGCTGGATGAAAACCTCCGGCTCCATGATCCAGGGCGCCCTTTTGCCTTCGGCGTATTCACCGCTCGCGAAATACTTCGTCCGGTTCGTCGAGGATTATGAGACCTCAGGCGTTCCCGTCTACGCCGTCACCATGCAAAACGAACCGATGTACGTGCCGAATAACTATCCGGGCATGAAAATGACCGCACGCGAGCAAGCAGAATTTCTGGCAAATTATCTTGGACCTGCGTTTCGCGATCAACACCTGAAAGCGAAAATCATGGTCTTCGACCACAATTGGGATTTAATCGAATATCCGATTGAGGTGCTAAGGGATGCGAAAGCCGCTGCCTTTGCGGCTGGAACCGCGACACATTGTTACGGTGGAAACGTCACCGCGCAAAACCAATTGCACGAGCGCTTTCCTGGGAAAGATATCTGGCTCACCGAATGCTCCGGGGGCGATTGGCAAAAGGGAGAACTTCTCGAGCAACAAGTCGATCTGGTAATTGGCGCGACGCGGAATTGGGCCAAGAGTGTGGTGCTCTGGAACCTCGCTCTCGATCAGAATCACGAGCCGTTTCTAGGAGGCTGCACCAACTGCCGTGGCATCATCACCGTGAATCATGCTTCTCAGCCTTCGCAAATCGTGCCCACGGTGGATTACACAGCCTTGGCCCATGCAAGCAAGTTTGTCGCGCCGGGCGCCTATCGCGTCGAATCCAACACCTTCGACCAGGGCAGCCTCGAGGACGTGGCGTTTCGCAATCCCGATGGTTCGCTCGTCTTGTTGGTGTTGAACAGCGGCGGCTCTATCGCGACATTCAACATCGCCTGGGCAGGGAAGTATGCCAGCTACACGCTGCCCGGCAGCGCCGTCGCTACATTTCACTGGCACTCTCAGTCGAAAGCTCATTGAGTCTTTGAGCAACGTTCATGCGTCAGCGAAAAAAAGTCTGTTTAACTTTCATTGTGGATCGGGTTCCGGCTGCGGAGCTCCCAGAATCAAGGCTTGGTCGTGCTCGAGAGAGCTTCGCCGGAGATCTTGCGAGCGCGCCAGGGCCTTCTGCGCAAGTTCGGTCCGGCCGAGCTTGTGGTAGGCCAAATACAGCTGATAATGGACGTTCCCGTAATGATCGAAAGGCGCCGCCTTTTCGAGCCTTGGAATGGCATTGGCAAATTGCCCCAGGCGCACGTACGCCGTCCCCAGCAATTCGCTGGCCTCCGCCAAATCGGGTTTTAGCAGCAAAGCGTGCTGCAGATAGGGCACGGCCTTTTCGTTATCCCGGTTCTGCACGTACAGGCGCCCCAAAAGATAGAGCGCGTGCGTGCGCGAAGGGTCGAGCGCCAGGGCTCGCTCCAACTCGCTTTGTGCATCACCGTCAGAGTGATTGTCGAGGTAAAGTTGCCCAAGGGCTTCGTGAAGGTCTGCCTCATTGGGCCGCAACTCGAGAGCTGCCTGAAACTCCTTGATGGCCCCCTCGAAATCCTGGCGAAGGCCGTGGCCCTCAGCACGCAGCTGGTGAGTACGCCAGGAGTTTGGAAAAGATTCCTCCAGTTGCGCGTATGCCGCAGCCCCCAGCGCCTGGTAGGTGCGCGCCAACCAGTAGCTAGCCTCCGCATTTTCGCCGGTGACGCCTTGCACTTGCGCCAGTGCGTCAGCGGCAGGTTCGTATTGTTGCAACGTAAAGTGCGTTTTTCCCAGTAGCAACCGGTCCGAATGGCTCAGATGCTTTCGGGATTGCAGCGAATTGATGCAGCGAGAATAGCGATGGGTTTTGCAGGGGTCTTCTGTCCCGGAAGATCCTGCAGGTCGATCCGGCACTTGTCGCCAAGCCGAGAAGTCGGCCTCGAAGGATTTCCATTCGCTGTTCGAAAGACCGCTTTCATTGGCGGCGGCGTAAAGAGCCGCCAACAAAAAGTGCTTTGCTGCTGCTTCTGGCTCCTTCTGCACGCGTGATGCAGATTCCTTTGCCGATTCCGGAGTGAGGTCGATCGAGGGAAAGCCCCGCTCGAGTGCCAAAAATTCAGGAGAGACCTCCCAAACTTTAGCCAGGGACTCAAGCGCCTCCCTAGTCTGGCCTTTGGCGAGTTGCAGATTCGCCAAGCCGACCCACGCGAGTTCATTCGATGAATCGAGCTGAAGCTCCAGGTGGAACTCTTTTTCGGCTTCGTCCTGTTTCCCCGCATGCAGATAGGTTTGCCCCAGTGAGGTATGCAACCCGGACTGCCGCGGATCGGCGCTGAGCCCTTTTTGGTACTCCTTCAGTGCGTCTTCCCAACGGTTGCGCTGAAACAAAAGATCGCCGAGAAAGCGGTGCCCCCAGGCGGACTCCCGATACAAACGCGCTCCTCGAAATGCCAGACGAGCAGCGAGATCAAGGTATTCATGCCCGAGTTTGAACCAAGCTTCAGACTTGTCGGAATCAAAGGCGGCAATCTGACGAAACTCCTCGGCCGCGTTTCGGAAGTCTTCCTGGCCCAGGTAAGACGATGCCAGGGCCTGGCGGGCATCACGATTCGAAGGATCGAGCTTCAGAGCGCGCTCGAGGAAAGGAATGGCTTTCTCCGGGGAGCCCAGTTTGAGGTAGTCCATTCCTACAATTACGGTTGGGCCGAGCAGGTTCGGCCTTTGCTGTAGCGCCTTCGCAAGATGGCGCACCGCCAAGTCATATTCGAACAGGCTCTGGTAAGCGAGGCCCAGGTTGACCTCTGCCTCCAGTAAGTTTGGATCCAGAGCCAGCACCTTCTTGAATTCTTCCGCGGCGCGAGCGAAGTCTCCACGCCGCAGGGCTTCTTGGCCAGTGCGAAAAGAGAGTTCGACCTGCGCCTCGGACGTTTGGGAGGTTGCCGGTCCTGCAATCAGCGACCAACCGAGGAGAAGGATAAAGGCGGCCGATTTCATCCGAACATTTTCACGCGAACCGGGCATCCGGTCAGCAAAATTCGCAAGGCAGCACCGAACAGGAGAAGCAGAGAACCAAGCGCAGCGGAGAGAAAGAAATCGGAGAAAGAAGGTCAGCGCGGGGCGGGGAAGACCCGCCCCGCGCTGACCAACGGAATTAGAAGGTGAACCTCAACCCGAACTGGATGAGGCGTGGAAGGTTGTACGTGCTGCTCACTCGGCCAAAGCTTGTGCCTCCACAACAGTTGGTATCGGGCGGGTTAAATTGCGGAGTGTTGAAGCCGTTGAAGAACTCTGCCCGGAACTCAGTGCCGAGCCTTTCATCAGGACCAAACTTGGTGTTCTTGAAGAAGGCAAAGTCAAAGTTCTTCACGCCGTCGTTCCGGATGTTCGGCTCGGTACGCGAATCGGTGCCGTAGCTGAAGTCCGTACCGTTCGAATACACAGACGTGTCAAACCATTTAGCGAGCCGTTGATCCAGAGAACCGGAAGTCATGTGCGACACACCAGTTCTCGTTGGGCGGGCACACCCCGCGTTTACTATGCCGGAGTTGCTGAGGAGGCCCGGGCACCCACCGATGATAATCGGGAAGCCGCGCTGGAAGGTGATGATGGTATCAATCCCCCATCCGCTGACGAGCTTATTGGCAACTCCGCTCAGGTTACTGGCAAAGTGCTTGCCTTTGCCAAAGGGCAAGTCCAGAACGGAGCCGAGCACCAAGCGCTGAGGCACGTCGAAGGCGTCCAGGCTGCGCTCGTTGCGAAGGTTGTAAGCATTGGCATCGTTCCAACTCACGGGAGAAGCTTCTAACCAATTGATTTCGGAGTTGGTGTTGTCGATGAGCTTGGAGACGGTGTAACTAGCAAGCACTTGCGCTCCTGCCGAGAAGCGTTTCTGAACCTTTAACTGCATGGAGTGATAGATCGAATTGCGGTCGTTGGGCTCCGCTATTGATACATCGTCAAATTGCGGAAATGGCAGGAGCAACTGACCTGCCTTTACTGTCGCAGTGGTTCCTACACCACCTGTTTGCACAGGACCCGTACAGCCTGTGCAATTCCCGGCGAACGGGTTGTTAACCACTTTGGTGAGAGCGGTCACGTCCGCAGCACTCTTGGGGAGAAACTGCGGCGGCAATTGGTCGAGGTCCTGGTTATGCATGGGCAAGCGTGTGCCCTTGGAGCCAGCATAGGCGATGTCAAACAGCGTATTGCGGGGGAGCTGGCGCTGGATGTCGAAGTTCCATTGCTGCACGTAAGGCGCTTTATTACCCGCTACGGGCGCTTCCAGGCCATTGCCTTGCACGACAAGCAAAGCCTGGTCTCTCCCGAACGGCGGAGTGATTCCGTTGGGGAAGGGATTGAAAAGCGGATCACGGGGAGTAACGCCATCGGACTGCGCTGTGTTCCAGGTGGTATTGGCCGAGTTAATGAAGAGGTTATGCGGCGCATCGTCCCAGCGGATATCCACCGGGAGATAGAAGATCCCATAACCAGTTCGGATGACCGTATTCTTATCGAACTGATAGGAAACGCCGATGCGCGGGCTGACGTTGTTCCAAGAATCGTAGGCCATGCGACTAGGGTGCTGTGAGGACTTAACGAGATCAAATGCACCCTTGAGATTCGGGAAAGCTGCCGCGACTGCGGGACTTGCCGCTATTAACGGGCTGGTTTCATTCGGATTAAACACAACGATGCGATTGAACCGTTCGGTCCAATCACCCTGCAAATCGACACGGATTCCAAGATTCAAGGTTATCTTCCTGGTGAGCTGATAGGTGTCGCCAGCGTAGAGTGCGCCGTATTTGATCTGGTCGGCTGTCCTCGCCGGCTCAGTCACGCTGCCGTTATCGCCATATCCGAGCAGGAAGGACGCAAGGCCGTTCCCCGATGTACCGTTATCCCCGGGGTTGGTGCCGTTGTTGGGGTTTGCCGCGGTCATCTTCGCGTTAAATTGGAACAAGCCCGCAGGGTCGTTGCTCTGGTAATAGTTGTTGCGAAGGAGGCGGAATTCTCCGCCGAATTTGAAGTTATTCTTCCCCATAATCTTTGAGAGCATGGGGGTGAAGCTGAACGTGTCGTCCCAGGCGCCGATGCCGCTGCCCGTTCCTTGCGAGCACCAACTGTTGTTTCCCCAGTGGTTATCCCCGGATTTCTCTGCAACGCACACCGTCGGGATGTGAGTGTAGGTCATCTGAGACGTTAACGCCTTCCAGTTTGGACCAAACTTCCCTAAATCTATGCCTTCGCTGAGAGGGGTGCGCAGGTAGACGTAACGCGTGTAGCCAACATGCAAGTCCAAGATCGTCTTGGGTGAAAACGCGATGGTGTAACCCAAGGAAATCTGGTGGGCAACCGTGTCTTCGGTGCAACGGTCGCTGCAGATGTCCTTAAACGGCGCATCAGGAAGCGACAAAATATGGGAATGCGTGTACCGTCCGAAAATTCTCTGCTTGGAACTCAGGTTATAGTCGATGCGCTCGTTATATTGATCGACATCGCCGCCGTTGCTGAAGCTCTCAGCAAAGTTGCCGTTGGGACTGTTTAGGCCGGGGGTCGGCATCGGCCAGTAGGACAAAAGCGCGACGGCAGTAGGATCGAGCCGGGCGGGATCGATCACGTTCAGCTTCCCATTGAAGGAGAATTGTGTCCTGCAGGTTAGGTGGGTCGCATCGCACGGTGTGTTTGCGTTTGCACCCACACCACTAGTTTTGGGGTCATAGACGGGAAGCACAGTCGTGGTGTTGCTAGAACCTATTTGGGAAAAGTCTCCGCTGCGCTCCGCCTGCGTAGGAACCCACGTAGTCAGAATGTTGCCCTTGCGCTGCCGAAAGCCTTCGTAACTGGAGAAGAAGAACAGCTTGTCTTTGAAAACGGGCCCCCCCACATTGGCGCCAAACTGGTTTTGGGTAAATGGCGGGCGGGCAACGCCGTTTTGGTTGGCGAAGAACTCATTGGCATTCAGCACTTTGTTGCGAAGGAACTCGTACACGGAACCGTGGAACGTGTTCGTGCCGGACTTGGTCGAAAGGTTGATGACCCCGCCGGCGAAACGACCGTACTCAGGACCGAGATTGTTGGTTTGGACTTTGAATTCCTCAATGGCATCCTGCGTGGGGATGACGGTGACAACGTTCAGGTAGGCTCCATTGGTGGGCGCACCGTCTATCAAGATCTGGCTTTGACCGGACATGCCGCCACCAACCTGAAAATCTCCCAGAGCAAAGGGATTGGCTCCGACCGGGTTGCTCGTCGAGGAATTGCCAGCCGACGGTTGGCCTTGCGGTACCACGCCGGGCACCAGAGCAACCAGGGCCAAAGGGTTGCGGCCGTTCAGGGGCAGCTCAGTGACCGTTCGCGTTTCCACGACTTGCCCGAGCGAGTTGGTTTCCGGCTGGAGCAATGGCGCTTCCGCGGTCACCTCGACCGTTTCGTTTTGCGCTCCGACCTGTAGGATGAGATCCACTTTCAGTCCGCTTTCGATCTGCACGATGATGGGCTCGCGGACGACCTTCTTAAAACCACTCTTTTCCGCCTCCACTTTGTAGCGCCCGGGCAAAATGTTGACGAAGGTATAGTTGCCGGACGCATCCGTTTCTATGTTGTGCTTTTCGTTGGTGTCCAAATTCGTCAGTGTGACCGTAGCACTGGCGATGGCAGCGCCACTGCTATCCGTAACCGTTCCCGCGATGGTTCCATATACGTTCTGGCCCCACCCTGGCACGGCCATGAACGCCAGAAACACCATCGCCACCAGTGATGCGAACACAAGCTTTCTCAGATTTGGCATTTCTTGCCTCCCACCCAGAAGTTGTCTAAAGTCCGTAACCGTCGCCGCGCGGACGCACCTGCCGCCGACAACTCTTGTTGCGGGCCCGACGGAATCAAAAAAAGTGATCCTTACGAGAAGACCCACAGGCACCCCACATGGGCCTACGTTTTAGCCCCTTCATGTCGGGGAGTCAAGAGGGAAATCGTTATTCTAAGAGCAAAACAACAAAGGCATTTTTCAAGTAAGGTATTTATCTTGATGAAAGCCTGCCTGGCTGCGGCTTTGTGTTTGGACGATCCCGCGACTCGGTACTAGGCCGACGCCTTCCTTGATCGTGGTGAACTGGCTCGCCTTGATTTGTTTGAAGGTTTCATGGAGCCCGCTTGGCCAGTACACGTCGATGTCCGCTGAAGTAGAGTTCCCCAAACCGAAGTGTAAGCGAGGGTCGTTGCAGGAATAAAAGCTAGATTGGCTTAACACCGCTTGCGCCTGGGTTTTGCCTCCATAGTGGGCGAGCACCCTGGCTCCAATGGCACTTCGGTTGGATTTTGTGCCTTCCAGCTTTACTTTGATCCAATTGGACTTTCCGCCGAGGTCATTGCGCAAGAGCGACGGAGGCTCGTTGAGGTTGATAATCAGGATGTCGACGTCGCCATCGTTGTCG
>WNGJ01004249.1_pt1 | contig 15426 bp, 19 predicted proteins | sample 5400611 | NCBI WGS metagenome assembly WNGJ01 (sample SAMN13153375, study PRJNA577476) | soil metagenome | isolation source: 40 cm soil or saprolite under Garry oak tree replicate 1 | place: USA:California | collected 2016-06-15
GCTGGTTTCGGAGCCGTCACCCGGCGCGGCCGCTGGCGGTGGGGCAGGTACGACCGATCGCCCACCCAGGGCGCAGGCGGCGCGGCAAGCCACTGCGCGATCTGATTCAGACCCGACGCGTATTTCCCGCGCATCTTGGAGAACTTCTGCCAGTGCACCTCGCCGTCGTGGGCACGGTACCCCGCGGCTTTCAGACGGGCGATCGCGGCCACGTATTCGCTCTCCTCGATGATCGCGTCCGACTGCAGCTTGAGGCCGAAGACCCACGCCATGTCCTCGACGAGGTGGTTGCCGACAGTGAACATGAGCTTGGCGGCGCCGGCGGTCGGCTCTTCTTCCATCGAGCTCATCACCAGCGCGGCGGAATCCATCACCGCGCCGAACGAGTTGATCCACGCCTCGTTGTCGTGGCTGGAGCGGAAGTAGACCAGCAGCGGATATGCCAGGTGACTCTCCAGCACCATCGCCGACCACTGCCTCCACTCATCGAACGTCTCCTTCAGGATCCCATCCATGCCTTTTCCGGCCGCTGTCTCCAGCAGCTGCACCGCCGAGGCAGGCGCGCCCGCGAGGGCGTCGAGCGCAACCACGGGCTCCTCACGTGAACGGAACGCGCCATAGAGCTCGAACAACAACGTGATCGCGAGTGCGGCCAGCGCAACCCCGTTCAAGCTCTCGAAGAAGATGACCGTGCGCGCGAAGCCCTGCTCCGGAATGAAGTCGCCGTAAGCCAACGGCACGAGCGTGGACGCGGAAACGTAAAACGCTTCAGGAAAGTCCTGCAGGACGGGACGGAACTCATCGCGAACGCCGTAGATGATCAGCCCGTAGGCAAGCACCAGCGCAAGCGCCCAGATGCCAAACAGCACGAGGAGCGAGATGGGCCCGAACGCGGCCAGACGAGACTCGTTCCGATCAAGGCGCGAGGAGCGCAATCCGATCCATCGCCACGCGATCCACAGCGGCCGGATCACGATCCTGGCCAGCTGGACCTTGTTCACGGCTGGGCGCGGCAGGACCACTGACTGAAAGAGGTCGTAGAGGGTCACGGCGAGGAGCGCGAGCCCGAGGGCCGTGGTCAGGACCTCAATGAACACGTCCATGCCTACAGGGTGAACCCCGCCTGGGCAGCCGCGTATGGCGGCTCGTCGCGGCGGAAGCTGTCGGCATCCACACCCAGCAGGCGAGACGCCTCGTAGGCGAGCAGTTGAAGAGGCACGACATTCACGATAGGCGCCAAGACCTCGTCCACCCGCGGTGTCTTGAAACCATCGGCAGCAGATCCAACCTCGATGACCGTGGCTCCTATTTCGCCCAGCGCGTTGATCACCTCTCGCGTGCGGTCCTGGGAGGGGCCGGCCTCGGCGATCACGACCACGGTCTGGCCGGCCTGAATGCTGACCAGCGGGCCGTGCAGGATGCCCTCCATATCGTGGCCTTCGGCCGACACCAGGTGCGATGCCTCCCGCAACTTGAGCGCACCTTCGTAGGCGGTGGCACGCGCCGGCCCGCCGCCGGCGTAGTGGACCAGGGGTTTCAGCTCGATGCGCCGCACGTCGGCCGCAACCCTGTTGCGCAGCTCGAGCGCAGTCGCCACCGCCGCCGGAAGGTCAGCCAGCTCCGCTTGCCATGCCGGCCTGCCTAGCGCGGCAGCGACCTGCGCCAACCTGAGCATGGCCGCGGTGTGGCTGGCGGTGTGGACCGGCGACTTTTCCTGCTCTACGGTGTGGACCACCCCTTCGCCCTCCAGCGCCGAACCCTCGCCCGTGATGGCCACCCAGCGCTTCGCGTGCCGCTCGAAGACGTCCAATGCCGCCCGGCTGAAACGCTTGCTGCCGCGGTGGCTGAGCAGAACAAGTCCATCGTCCGCAGTGAAGGCGGGCGGATAGCTGGCGAACTCGAAGGCGCGGACCGCCCACGCCTCCAGACCAGCGCTGCGAAACATGAATTGCCCCGCCAGGGCGCCGTGATAGCTCGTTCCACTGCCGACCAGGAAGATCCGCGCGCAGCCACGAAGCCGAGCCGCCGCCCTGGCCGCAGAATCGTCGGACAGGAGCCTCGCCAGCTCGCGGGGCTGGCCTTCCAGGGTCGCCTTCAGAAAGGCGCCCGCTTCGTGAGCGTCAGGCACCAGGTTCGCCGGTGCTGATCGAGATTCCCCTTCTCTCCAGCAGGTCGAGTATCTCTCGCTGCTGCTTCAGCATCGCCTGCTGCTGCTCGAGCATCTTGAGCTGCTGGACGTTGATGGAGTGGAGCGTGGTGAGCGTGATGTGGTCGGCCTCCGCGCGCGCATCCTGGCTGGCCGAGATCACGTTCTGGCCGACGATGATGATCGGGAGCAGGATGAGCTGTAGGAAGGACTGGCTGAGCCAGGCGATGCCTACCACCGTGTCGCCGCGGAGGAATGCCTTCAGGGCCTCCGGAAACGATACGAGCGCGATCAGGACGAAGAGATAGGCGGCCCACATCGTGCCCACGGCCCTCGTGATGTGTACCGCCAGCCAGCTGTTGAAGCGGCCGATCGCTCCCGCGCCGTGGATGGTCGGGGCCACCGACCGCGACGTGATCAGCCGCGGCTTGTGCTCCATTGGCGAGTCTTTCGCGGCCTGGTATTCGACGCGATGCTGCTTGCTGCTGGTCCGCCGCTCGTGTTGATGCTCGGCCGGCTTGGGTTCGTCCATCTCGTGGATAAAGCTAAGACAATTGCCCGTATGGCAAACCAGGTTTATGAAGCTGTCCGTACGGTCATGGCGGTGCGGGAGTACCAGGACAAGGAGGTGCCCGAGGAAGCCTTGCGCCGGATAGTGGAGGCGGCGCGCCTGACCGCCAGCGCGTCCAACGCCCAGCCCTGGCACTTCATCCTGGTCCGCCAGCGCGATGGGCTGCGCAGGCTCGGATCCCTGATCAGGACCGGAACCCTACGTAGCCGGAGCGGCCGCGGCGGTCATCGTCGCGTACGAGAAGAAAAACTCTTTGGGAGTCTCGGATGCCAGCCGTGCGATCCAGTCCATGATCCTCACCGCGTGGGGTGACGGCGTCGGGTCGAACTGGGCCGGCTGGGTGGGGATGGACAGCGTGCGCAAGGAGTTCGGGCTGCCGGACTCCCATGACGTGATTGCGGTGGTCCCCCTCGGCTACCCGAGGCGAAAGGTAATCGGCAAAAAGAGACGCAAACCATTCCACGAGGTCGTCTCAGCGGAGCGCTTCGGCACGCCCCTCGCGTAGGCCGCCGCGCCGCAGGCGGAACGGCGCATCGAGGACCGCGAAAAGGAGCAGCCCGATCCCGGTCGCCACCAGGATGTACCACGGCCAGGGACCGAGGGCGTCGAGCAGCGTCGGGCTGGGTGGCTTGCTGCGCAAATACATGTAATCAGCGCCTGTGACGGCGTCGATCACACCGACGAACGCCGCGTAGGCGATGCTCAACCCGGCGACCCAGAGCACGGCCCAGGGCCGGGGATGCAGCCGCAACCCGATGACGAGCACGAGCGCCGCCGCCACCACACCACCATGCGCGATGTAGTACTGGAAGTACGGATAACTTGGAACGTGCTGCGGCAGGTCTGGCGTCAGCAGCGCCTGCAAAGTGCCGGCCAAGCCCCAGAAATACGTCACTTCGGCAAGCATGCGTCGGCGCGTCCACAGCGCAGCCGCCGCGACGAAGATGGCGACGTCACATAGCTGAAGCGGCAAGGAGAGCTCGAGCCTGGTGCCCGGCTGCCCACCGCCCAGGATGAACACCCACCAGCTGACCTCGTCCACCATGAGCACCGCCGCAAAGACCTTGAGCCACGCACCCGGTCGCCGGCGGGCGGCGATCACAAGGAAGATCGCCGAAAGTGCGATCACCAGGAGGGCGACAAGATGCTCGAGCGCGAACAGATCACTCACGCCCTGGTTTCACACCGAATCGATTGAAGCTGGACCGGTGCCTGGCGAACCATCGGTAGAGGGCCTCCTCGAGGGCCGCCACCGGGGGCACCCGGTAGAGCCCGGCGAGCGCTGGCCACAGACCGCCCACGACACTCAGGACGCGGTTGATCGCGGCCGCTCCCTCGAGCCGATTGCCATCTCGATCGATGGTCCAGGCGGCGCGATCGGCTTCCTCGCGCGAGACCCCATACCGTTCGAGGACGCCGGGCTTCTGGTTGGCGACGGCCAGCACACGGCTGGCCCTGTCGCGCCGGCGGACCCAGCGCGCCATGCGTGTTCAAACGCCTCAAGTCCCGTCGAAAAGCAGGACCAAAACCGGGTCGGGCTCTATGCCGAAACTGTAGCGCCTAGGTGAGCAGCTCCTTCCGGCTTCTCGCTTGGCGGTGCCGCAGGAACCCCTGGAGGATGAGGAGCGCCGCCGTGACGGAGAGAATGAATCGCACGTGGGTGCTCACGGGATCGGCGAGGCCCATCAGCGCGGTGTACGGCAGCCACGCCAGGAACAGGACGACCCACAGACAGATGTTGAAGACGAAGAAAACGCGCACGCCCCCAAAGCGTTAACGCGGGTGCGTGCGCATCTCCTCGTTTGGCTGACCTGAGTCTCAGCCCATGGCAGGCTTGCGGACTCCCTCCGCCTCGACGGTCTCCTGCTCCTCGTACTCCCGCGTGTGGTCGTATTGGGACCGGTCCTTCAGCATCACGGTTGCGACGAATCCGATGACACAACACGCGAGGATGTAGAAGCTGATCATGTATGGGTTCTTGGCGGGCAAGAACGTCTCGCCCGACCAGATCTTCGTCGCGATGTACGGCGCCGGGCCACCGGCGACGATCGATGCCAGCTGGTAGCCGAGCGAGGCGCCGCTGTACCGCAGCCTTCCAGTGAAGCTCTCCGCGATCAGGGACGCCTGGGGGCCGTACTGCATATCGTGCGGGATGAGCGAAAGCGCGATGACGATGAAGACGACCAGCGGAATGGCGGTCGCGTAGAGACCGAAATAAACAAAGCCCCAAAACGCCATCACCACGATGCCGGCCATGTAGATGTTCTTGCGTCCGATGCGGTCGGACAGATGGCCAAACAACGGGATGCTGATGAACGAGATGAGCCCCGCCACGCTCACAGCCCAGGTGAGAAACGGTTTGCCAAGCTTGGGAGTCGCGAAAGCGCCGAACGTGAAAACAAAGGTCGTGAAGAGGTAGAACGGCGCCTGCTCAGGGAGCCTGAGCAAGGCGCTCAGGATGATCTCCCTCCAGTTCCGACGCACGACCTCCCGCATAGGCGCAGGCTCGATTCGCTTCTCCTGCAGAAGGGCCTGGAAGACGGGCGTCTCCATGATGCCGAGTCGGATATAGAGACCGACGCCGACCAGGATGATGCTGAGCAGGAACGGGATGCGCCAAGCTCCGGCCTCGAATCCCTTGGTGCCGGCGAGGGTGACCGTCAAGGCGACTATCCCGTTGGCAAGGACCAGGCCGATGGGCACCCCGAACTGGGGCCAGCTGCCGAGGAAGCCCTTGCGCTTGGCGCTGCCCCACTCCATTGCCATCAGGACAGAGCCGCCCCATTCCCCGCCGACGCCAATGCCCTGGGCGAGTCGCAGGGCCAGCAGGATCAACGCCGCACCCAAACCAAGCGTGGTGTAGGTCGGGATCACGCCGATCAAGAACGTCGCCAGGCCCATGAAGAGCAGCGTCGCGATCAGGGTCGCCTTGCGGCCGATGCGATCGCCGTAGGTGCCGAACAGCCATGCCCCGACGGGCCGGGCCAAAAAACCGGCAAAGAAGATCGCATACGTGTTTAGCGTGCCGGTCAGCGGATCGGACTTCGGAAAGAAGAGCTTGGCGAAAACAAGGGCACCCGCGGTGCCGAACAGGAAGTAGTCGTACCACTCGATCGAGGTGCCGACGGTGCTGGCCACCACGGCCCGCACCATCTGTTTACGACGCTCCTCGGGCGACAGGGACGCCAAAACGGACGAAGCGTTACTCGCCATGTATCAATCCCCCCAGCAGACTTAGCCTGTAGCTTCTTAATTCTTCACTTTTTGGGGGGTTGTGGACGCCCGACCTGCCTCCCACCGGGCTTCCGCCTCGCCGATCGGGGTCGACGGCGGCCCGTTGCGGAACGGCCATATCTCTTCCGCGATGCGCCGCCAGTTGGCCGTCGCGTTCAGGCTCCCGAGCAGGGCGTAGAGCCCCAGGTTGATCCGCTGCATGATCACGTACGCCCGGGGTACGTCCGAATACGGGGCCAGGGGTCCCCGCGCGTCGAAGAAGCGGCGCACGATCGCGGAGGCATAGGCGGAAGTGATCGTCATCGGGGCGTCCCGCAGGACCGTCCCGTAAAACTGCCCGAAGCGGTCGACCACCGTCTCTGTCGGCACTGGCGCCCCGGCCCGCAGGAAGCCGGCCTGCTCGAGCGCCGCGCGAAACGCCTCGTAGTCTTTTTCGAACACGAGGAAGCGCACGGCGTCGACAAGCGGCGCCAGGTCCTGCTGCGTGAAGAGCTTGGTCAGCCCGAAGTCCAGGAACGTGACACGGCCGCCGCGATGGAACAGGTAGTTGCCGGGATGCGGGTCGCCGTTGAACGCTTGCAGCCGGTAGAGGCTGCGAAAGACGAAGCGGTGGATCGTCTCGGCCGCGAGGTCCTTCTCGTGCTGGTCCCATGCGAGGAGCTCGTCAAACGTCGCGCCGGACACGAGCTCGCTGGTCAGGACGCGCGAGGTGCTGAGCTCGAACAGCACGTGAGGCACCCCGATCACCGGGTGGCCGTCGTAGTAGCGCGCAAACATCTCCTGGCTCTCGGCCTCGCGGACGTAGTCGACCTCTTCCTGAAGCCGCGCGCCAAGCTCGTCTACCAGCGAGCGCACATCGAGGCCCGGGAACGCGGCGCCCACGATGCGCTTTAGCAGCCCGACGTTGCGAAGGTCGGAGGTGATGCTGCGCGCGATGCCGGGGTACTGCACCTTGACCGCGACCGCACGGCCGTCGCGCGTGATGGCGCGGTGCACCTGGCCGATCGAGGCCGCGGCGAAGGGCAGCGGATCCCACTCGGCGAAGACGCGCTCTGGAACGTCGCCCAGCTCGTCGACGATGACCGATGCGGCAAGCGCGGCGGTCATCGGCGGCGCCTTGTGCTGCAGCCGGGACATCGCGGAGCGAAATGTCAGTGGCATATCGTCGTAGATGTAGCTCGCCATCTGGCCGAGCTTCATCAGGACGCCTTTCATCGAGCCGAGCTCCTCGGCGACCTCGTCGGCGGAGCGAAGTGCCAGGTCGTGGCGGAGCTCACCGCGCCGTTCCACCGACGCGAACAGCAGGCGCGGCGATCGCATGGCGTACCGGCCGCCGATGCGAAGGGCAAGGCGGGCGAGCGCGGCGCCGCGGCTGACACGAGACAGTCGGAGGGCGTCGGTCGATGCGCTCATGAGCGCATCCGGAGCTCTATGCGCTCTCTCGCCTCGAGCACGCCCGGCAGAGATTCGAACGCCAGGTCGAGCGCGCCGACCAGCTGGCGGACCGGCTCGCGCTCCATCAGCTCGGCGGGCGGCGCCGCGAAGCCGTACATCTCGCGCGCCCATTCCGGCAGCGTGCCGACGGCGACCTGGGCGAGGTCATGCCACAGGTCCTGCATCTCGGCGTCCAGGTCGGGCGGGTCGAGCACGACCCCGATCGCGTCGCGCGCAGCGGGGGTGGCCTGCCGCAGCTCCACCGACTCGATGTAGGTCCGCAAGGAAGCCACGCTCGACGGCACTTGCTCCACTGGAACTCCCACAATCTCCGCGAAGCGGACCATCTCGGCGACGTAGCGATCGGCGTCGACGGCGTCCAGCACGCGCCCGTACCTCTGAACCACCGTGACAATCGACTCGACCATCCCGGCGTGAACCCAGAGCAGGAGCGAGGGGTCCTCCGCGGAGTAGGGCAATCCCGTCTCCGGGTCGATCCCCCGCACATGGGTGTGGATCTTGCGGACCCAGGCCGCCGCCGCCAGCGCCGAGTCGGAGTCGCCGTAGGTCGTCGTCAGCAAGTAGCTGCTCGTGGCGGCGAGCCGGCCGAACGGGTTCTGCCGCCAGTTGCTGTGCTGGGCGACGCCGGCCATGGCCAGCGGGTGCAGCGCCTGGATCATGAGCGAACGCATCCCCGCCAGCGGGAAGCAGCGGTCGCGGTTGACCCGCCAGACGATGCTTCGCGGTCCGAACAGCCCGTCGTCGGCGGGATGCTCCGGAACCGCCCGCTGGTAAGCCCTGGCCAGCGGTTCGAGTGGGCTGAGCCGGGCGGTGTCCATCGCACCGCCACGATACCGACCTAAACGCCCCCACCCGGCGGGTTCCCGGATAGTCCTGACAATCCCGGGGTTGCGCCCAAGCCCAGGTCGGTTCGTCCGGACTATCCGGGCAGGTGACGTCCCTAGGCGAGGACTTCCTGTCGTTTCGAGAGATGCTCGATTGCCTGCGAGCGAACCTCTTCGAATCCCCCGGCCAGACCTTTGCGCAAGATCCGCGCGCAGGCCGCCGCGGAGTACAGCCGAGGAATGAAGACGAAGTCGGCCCCTTCTTCGTAGAAGCGCAGCGCCTGTGGAATATGGTCCGTGGTGAGAACCACGCGGGCGTTCGGCGCGTGCGTGTGGACGCTGTTCATGAGTCGCAGGTTGCTGGTTCCCCTCAGCACATCGTCGGTGATGCTCGAGACCACCAGATGCGCATGCTCGACCCCGGCGTGACGCAGCGTGTCCGCGTGGGCGATGTCGCCGTACACGCATGTGACGTTCTTGCGGCGGAGCTCCCGCAGCACTGTTGGATTGAAGTCGATGACCAGGATTTTTTCCAGGAAGCGCTTCGACTCTTCGGCCGAGCCCTCGTGCTCGAACTCGTAGAGGATGGAGCTGGTGTCGCGGAAGAAACCGAGGAAGATCACCGGCTGGTGCAGCGGTTCTGTCCCGTCCTGGCTGGCCGCCTTGGCAGCGTCGAGGTCCTTCAGGCCGACAGACCTGAAGCCGGCGGCCAGCAGTCTCTGGATCGCGTGGCTGAAGTTGATCATGTAGGTCGAAACAACCGAGGTCAGCGCAAAGGTGACGATGACGACTGTGAGCACGTCCTGGTTGATCTGGTGCAGCGTCACGCCAAGGGACGCGATGACGATCGAGAACTCGCTCACCTGCGCCAGGTTGATTGCGGGCACGATGCTCGTCCGCAAACCGAGCCGGAGCGCGTACAGGATCGGCACGACGACCACCCGGCTGACGATGACGAACGCAGATGCGGCGAGCGCCAGGCCCAGCACCTCCGGGCTGGGAATGGTGATCTGCATGCCTAAGGCGACGAAGAACAGCGTGACAAAGAAGTCGCGGAGGCTGACGGCTTTGGCGACGACGTCGACGTTGTAGGGAAAAGTGGACAGACTTACGCCGGCGATCAGCGCCCCCATCTCGCGCGAGAGCCCGATCAGGCTGGCGGCGCCGGCGAGGAAGAAGCACCACCCCAGCGCGGATACCAGCACAAGCTCGGGCGCCTTGGCGACCATGCGGAAGAGGTAAGGCAGCGCGTACTTGGAGAGGGCGAAACCTCCCACCACCAGAACCGCGCCGCGCCAGAGAGACCCCAGGAGAGGAACCAGATTTGGGTTCAGGATGTTCGGCTGCACGGCGAGCATGCCCACCGCCCAGAGGTCCTGGATCACCAGCACGCCGAGCGTGATTCGCCCGGGCAGAGTGTCGAGCTCGAACTTGTCGTTCAGGATCTTCACGACGACAAGCGTGCTCGAGAGGCTCATGCACGCCGCCAGGTAGAGCAGCGCGTAGTTGTGCTCGGAGTTCGTCACGCCGAGCACCGCGAAGAACGCCAGCCCGAGCGCGATGCAGATGGGCACCTGCAGCGCGCCGGTGAGCAAGACCGCGGCGCCGCCGGAGGCCATCTTTCGCAGATCGATCTCGAGCCCGATCACAAAGAGGAGCAGGATCAGCCCGATCTCGGCGACCGTCTGGATGCTGTCCTCGTTGGTGATGAACTTCAGCCCGATCCTGGGCCCGATGATCACGCCAGTCAGGAGGTAGGCGATGATCAGCGGCTGCTTGAAGCGCCACGTGACGGCCGCGATCAGCGCAGCGGCGCCGACACAGATGCCGATGCTCGAGAGAAGGTCGGTCGGTACGTTCACCTGCCACGCTCCGCGAGCACGAGGAAGCGCGGATGGTGCACGGCGTCGATGAGGCTGTCGATCTGACCTGAAGGCTTGGAGGCTTCATCGAGGTCTCTGTCGGGATGGAGCAGGCGGCCGACGCCGCGCGTCCGCGTGTTCTCGCCGATGCGCGGGCCCTTCGACCCAGTGCAGTAAAGGGACACGTTGACGCCGGTTCCGTCGAGCTCGGCCGCCAGGCTGCGCGTGAACGAGGCGAGGGCGGCGTGCCCGGCGTCGTACGCGATGGTCAGCGGGTCATGCGGCGCTGGGCCGTCCGCGCTCACCGTATTGATGACGTGGCCGGAACGCCGATCCTTCATATGAGGCAGCAGCGCCGTGGTCGTGCGCACCGGGCCGAGCAGGTTCGTTTGGAGCATCCACTTCCAGTCGCTTGGCTTGATCCGGTCGAGGGGGCCCTCCAGCAACACGCCGGCCATGTTGATCAGGATGTCGACCTGTCCCATCGCCTTAATCGCGTCGCCGGCCATCGAGCGCACCGAGGCGTCGCTGCGGACGTCCGTGGAGAGGGCCATTGCGTCGGCAATGCCGAGCTCCAGGATTTCCTCCACGGTTCGCTCCATGCGCTCCGAGTCGAAGTCGGCGATGACCACCTGAGCGCCCTGCCTCGCAAGGGCGTTGGCCACAGTCCTTCCGAGCCCGCTGGCGCCTCCGACGACGACGGCCACCTTGCCGGACAACGCACCACGCGGCTGCGGCTCGCCCTGTACCACAGCGGGCATTCTATTGACGAGCGCCGGGGTCAGAGGCGGCGTAAGAGCGGGATACGAGGCGCGATCGCGTAGTTGAGCTGGATGGCGACGATTGCCGCGATGCTCCAGTGGGTGTCGAAAATGCACAGGAGCATTCCGAGCAGGTACAGGGTCTGAGCACCGATGACGCGACGCCGAGTGAGGTGCGCTATGGACGCCGTGTCAGCTTCGGGAAACAGCTTGGCCCGAGCACCGTATTCGAAGGCAACGAGGAGCACCGATCCGAGGACGAAGATGTTCAGCCAGTACTCGACCAGGGCCACCCTGGACCAGTGGAACCGGGCGAGAAGCAGCGTCGAGAACGGAATCAAGGTGACCGCCAGCAAGAAGCCCAGATGGATCCAGGTGAAGTTGCGGTTGGCCCGCTCCAGCCGGCCCAGCTGCGTCTGTTGAGCTACCCAGAAGATGCCCAGAGTCAAAAAGCTCATGAAGTAGGTGACAACGGCCGGCAGCAAGCCGCCGAGCTGGCGCAGCAGGTCTCCCTCCGACTTGACCGTATCCACAGCCGGAACCGCCAGTCCCAGCACGAGCAACGTCATGCCGACGGCAAAAATGCCGTCCGCGAGACCGGCCAGCCTGTGGATGCTCGAGCCGGCCACCTCGTTGTAGTCGGTCTGCCGGTGGGTGACGTTGGCCACGTGTAGATTGTCGCGACATGCCCACGCCCGAGAACGTGCAATTCTTCGCGACGGCCGCCGAGTTGCGCGCGTGGTTCCAAGCCAACCACGAGACGGCGACGGAGCTCTGGATCGGATATCACCGCAAGCGAACCGGCCGTCCGCCGGTCACGTGGCAGGACGTTGTCGACCAGGAGCTCTGCTTCGGCTGGATCGACAGCGTTCGCTACTCGCTAGGCGATGACCGCACGGCGCAGCGGATCACGCCCCGGCGCAAGGGCAGCATCTGGAGCGATGTCAACATCAAACGGTTCGGAGACCTGGACCGCCTGGGCCTCGTCCACCCGAGCGGGCGGGCGGCGTTCGAGAAAAGGGACGAGGCACGGTCGCGGATCTACTCGTACGAAAACCGCTCGCGTGGCCTCGACCCGCCAAGCGAGGCTGCGTTTCGCAAGCACAAGGCTGCCTGGAAATTTTTCGAGGCACAGGCTCCGTCGTATCGAATGACGGCTTCCTACTGGGTGATGAGCGCCAAACGCGACGAGACCAAAGCGCGACGCCTCGAAAAGCTCATCGAGCACTCGCGGAACGGCGTCCGTATCCCGCCGTTCGGCCGCCCGAGCCCTCGTTCTTCCTCACCCGGGCCTCGACCAGTTTCTTGAGCAGAGCCATCGGCATCGGCTCATCCAGCGAGAAGCGGTACGTGCCCTTGCCGGTCATGTAGCGGTGCAGCTCTTTGTGCTGCTCCGCCTCACCCACCGGATACACGCCGATGTGGTTTTTGAAGGCCGAGAAATAGATCAGCCGTCCCTTGTAGTCGAAGTGGGGCATCCCATAGCTGAGTCGCTCGGTGGCTTTCGGCGCCACTGCCTTGATCAGTTTGCGCAGCTCACGAAGGCGCGGCTGCGCCGCTTTCGGCGCAGCCGCTATGTACGCGTCAACCGCCTTCTTGCCGTCTTGCTCGCTCATTGCTTGGTATAGGTCACGTCGAAGTCGAGGTCCCACTGCTTTCCGTCCTTCGACTTCTCCCACTGGCCCGCGATTGTCTTACGGTCATCGAGCTGCTCGAGGCCTCGGGTCACTTTCCGGCCTTCATCCTTTCGAGGAGCTCGGCCAGGCGCTCGAGCGATTCGTTGGCTCCCGATTCCATGCCGGAGGCGACCATGCCATCGCGGTCCATCACCGACTGGAAGACCTGGTGCGCCACGAGCTTGGTCTTGTTGCCGAGTGGCTCGAACGTAGCCGTCTGGAGCGCGACGTGTTCGGGCACGCCTTCGTACTCGAATGTCGAGACGATCCGCTCCGGCGCAACGACGTCGTGGTTGACGCCGCGGAAGCCGTGCCTGCCTCCGTCGGCGGCCACATGCTCGACCCGCCACGAACCTCCCGGCCGTGAGTCGAACTTGTCGATCTTGATCTCGTACCGCCGCGGGCCCCACCACTGCGCGAACAGCTTTGGGTCGGTGTAAGCCTTGAAGACGAGCTCGCGCGGCGCGTCGAGGATCGTCGTCGAGATGATCTCCTGCTTGCCAGGCTCGATCACGTAATCAGTCTTGGGCATCGTTCTGGTCTCCTTGGTGCTCATCAGTCTTCTCCTTCTTGATCAGATCCTGCAAAACATCGTCCAGGCGCTGGAAGCTCTCGTCCCAGAACCTTCGGTAATCCCCCACCCACTCGGACGCCTCCTTCAGGCGGCCAACCTCGAGGCGGCACGGCCGCCACTGCGCGTTGCGGCTCTGCCGCACGAGGCCCGCGCGCTGCAGCACTTTCAAATGTTTGGAGATGCCGGGAAGGCTCAGGTCGAACGGCTTGGCCAGCTCCGTGACTGAGGCCTCCCCCTGTGCGAGACGGGCCAGGATCGCTCGCCGGGTGGGATCGGCGAGGGCTGCGAACGTGACGCTCAGTTGATCGTTTGCCATTGTACTTTTCTACTCAGCTAATTAACTAGTCGGTAGAATACGAGCTGCAACGCGGCCTTGTCAAGGCTCTTTTGGCGCGGCACAAGCTTCGGGTCGGGAGTAGTCTTGCGTCGCGGCGCCGTCACCCGGCGCTGGGGCTGCCCTAACGGGCAGGAGGGAGCCTATGAACCTTGCAGACGAGGGGTTGCGGTTGCTCGCCGCATCACGGATCGCCCAACAACAGGAGGGCCATGCGCACTTCTGGGAACGGGCCTTGAGCCGCCGTCAGTTCCTTGCGACGACTGGACTGGCCGGCGGCGCGGTCGTGACGTCCAGCATCTGGATGCCGCTCGTGGCTGAGGCGAGGACCTCGGCGGCACCCGCACCGATTCCCTACGGAACTACGATCGGCAATCTGTTTCACTTTCTGCCTCCCGCACCCAATACGGACGACTCGTCGATCTTCAACTTCAAGGGCACAGTCGGGGTGGCAGACATCAGTGGGCCCGGAGCGGGAACGCATGACGGCAAACCTCTCCCGTCCAACGCGGAATTTGGATCCGACAACCGGTTCATGAAGGGTGTCTACATCGGCGCCGACGGCAGACAGCACCGCGGCACCTTCGCCTTCATCTGACTGGACGTCTACACGGGTCCGGTGGACCCAACATTCAAGACCCAGATCCACGATTACGACCCCGGCATCGTCGCGAGCGGTCCGAGCGAGGGTCTGTTCTGGACGATCGCCGTGTCCGATGAGGCGGTTAAAGCTGATGTAGAAGAAGCCGAGGCCCGCCTCCACCTGTCGAACCTGTCGATTCCCGACTATGGGGACATCTTGAACGGGCTGTTCCACACCCGTCAGCCATTGGCGGGCAAGGTCTCATTCGACCTTCGCTGGTTTGGGGCGGTAACGCGTGGCACGTTCAGCGATGCGAGCAAGCCCTTCGAGATGGAATTCGTGCAAACGAACGCGCGCATCTCGTGGAGCGGCCGCACCGGCAGCGACCATTTCCACTCCACCGGCGGCCACCAAACGGTGAACTTCGCCCAGATCGCCAACGAGCGGAACGGATCTTTCTTTGGCCAGGACGACGACTGACGTGATGTAGCGCACGGGCGCCCGGCCTCACGCGCGATGTGGTGCCGGGCGACCCGTGTTGATCAGCACCGCCGCAGCGATCGCCCCGACAAGCAGGATCACCACGCCCCACCCCGTCGCCACCGAGAAGCCGTGGACCAGGGCCGCCGCCCGTGGTCCGGCGTACGCCGCCGTCGCGCTGATTGCGATCGAGTTCAGGAGAGCCGTGCCCAGCGAACCTCCGATCTGCTGGGCGGTGTTCACGGTCGCCGAGGCAACCCCGGCCTCGCGCGGGTCGATGCCGTGGGTCGCCGTGCTGAAGGCGGGCACCATCACGCACGAGATGCCGAGGCCGAGAAGAACTTCCGCCGGCAGCACGAGCGTCAGGTAGGCGCTGTCTGCATGCAGCTGGATCAGCCATGAGCCGGCCTGCGATGCGATTGTCATGGGCAGAAAAGCGAGGCCCGCCTGCAGCGGCGTGAATCGAAGCACGACCTGCAGGTAGTAGGTGAGAAACAGAAACGCGCCGAACATGCCGGCGATTGCCATCGCGACTGTGATGTACGAGCCGCCTCGGTTGCGGTCGGTCAGGATGCGCAGCGGCAGCAGAGGATTGGCTGTGCGCGCTTCTCGTAAGACGAACAGCGCGAGCAGGAGGCCACCGACCGCGAGAAGCCCGATCCCGGCCGTGCTCGAATACACCAGCGCCACCATCCCGCCCGCGGCCAGGACAACGCCTGGCAAATCGAGCGCCGCTTTGGCTCGCCGGCTCCCCGCCGGAAGGACGAGCCATCCACCGATTGCTGCCATGACCGCGATCGGGACGTTCACGTAGAGGCACCAGCGCCAGGTGAGGTACTGGGTCAATGCTCCACCCAGCAGAAGCCCGAACGCCGCACCGCTTCCCGCGATCGAGCCGTAAACGGCAAAAGCCGTCGCTCGCTCCC
>WNGJ01003913.1_pt1 | contig 15422 bp, 11 predicted proteins | sample 5400611 | NCBI WGS metagenome assembly WNGJ01 (sample SAMN13153375, study PRJNA577476) | soil metagenome | isolation source: 40 cm soil or saprolite under Garry oak tree replicate 1 | place: USA:California | collected 2016-06-15
GGCGTCAGGCTCTCGACGCTGCCGGCCGCCCCCTGGTGGTGATGACGCCGAAAGGGCTCTTGCGCCTGAAGCAGGCCTCCTCGACGCTCGCCGAGCTTGCGGAAGGCTCGTTTCGGCAGGCGATCGCCGATCCGGACGCAAACCACGAGAACGTGACGCGGCTCGTCTTCTGCTCAGGGAAGGTCTACTACGACATCGCCGGGCACGAGGCGCGGGCAGGGGCGACGCACGTCGCGGTCGCGCGGCTCGAGCAGCTCTATCCGTTCCCCGTCGACGCCTACGCGCAGCTCATCGCCGGCTATCCAAACCTGCGCGAGGTCCTGTGGACGCAAGAGGAACCGCAGAACATGGGCGCGTGGCGGACGATCCGGCACCGTCTGGAGGCGCCCCTGAAGGAGGCGGGAATCCCGCTCACCTACGCGGGCAGACCCTGGCGGGCGAGCCCGAGCGAGGGCTATCCGACCGCACACCTCCGTGAGCAGGACCGCATCGTCCGAACTGCTCTCGGAATGACCTAGGCGTTACTTCGCGCGCCGCGAACGCGCCCGGGCACTCGCCTTCAACAGGCGCGAGGCGACCTTCGGTCCATGCTTGCGCGCGACGTTCGCGATCTGCTTGCGCTGCTTGGGCGGCAGACGGCGCCAGATGTCCCACGCTGTCAGCGCGACACCGACGGGCCCGAGACGTCTGGTAAGGCGAGGTCGCACGAGCGCATCCTCGCACAGCGGAACTAGCCTTCGCCCCCCTTGCCGTTGCCGCCCTTGCCCTTGTCGTGGCCCTGGTCGTGGTCTTTTTTCTCGCCCTCGGGCTGCGTGGGCTCGTCGGGCGGCTGGGGCGTCGCGGCAGGTACCGGCTGCTCGGGCTGGGGCTCGGGTGCCGAGGGCTTGGCTTTTTGTTTGTCGATGCCACGCGCCTTGCCTTTCCTGGTTCCGGAAGCGGCGGGCGACTGGGTCGGAGCGGTGGGCTGAACGACCGGAGGCGCGGGCGTCTCGTCGGCCAGGGTGCGTGTATCCGTTGCAGGTGCCGGCTGTGGGGTTGGGCTCGGTGCCGGCCTAGGGGCCGACCTCGGCTCGCGCGTACGGTTGGACTGCCGGCCTGATGCCGGAACGGCCGCCGCGGGGACGGCCCGCACAGTCGGACCCGTGCCTTCGAGCCGCCCGGCTCGAACCGGACGCGGCGGCGCAGTTGCCACGACGTGCACGGAGCGCTGAAGCGATGACGGCGGTGCTGTCAACGATCGGACGGCGTCCCGCGAAGTGCCGACCAAGGCGGGCATCGCCAGTGCGAAACCGATTGCTCCCGTCATTAGCGCGGCGGCTAGGACGCGCGCGCACGTTTCCCTCATGCTTCTCCCCTGGGTTGTCGATACCTCGCTGAAGAGGGTATCGGCACTCGGGGAGAAAGGCTTGAAGGGAAGCCGTGGGTAGCTTCAAAGTAAAACTCGTCGCGTATTTCCTGCTGTTGTCCTTGCTTCCGCTGGCGGCCGCCTTTTGGGGTTTTTCGACGGTCGCGTCGCAAAGCGAGGCCCGGCGGGTCGACGCTCGCCTCCAGGCCGGTCTCCGGGCGACCCTTGCGGCCTACCAGGAGGCGCTCGGGGCAGCCAATACCGCCGCCGAGAGGCTTGCCCGCCAACCGTCCTTCCAGCGGGCGCTCCTGGCTCACGACCGTCCCGCCCTCGAGCGCATGCTCCGAGGAAGGCCACACCTCGCCGTCGAAGCGCCCGGCGGTTTCCGCGTAGGCAAACGCGACGCGCTCGCACCGACGCGGCAAGTCGCCGTCGTTGGAGCAGGCGGCACGAGGGGAGCCGTGGTCGCGTCCGTTCCCCTCGACGGCGCTCTCGTCAGTCGTCTTGAAACCCGCTCCGGACTCGAGCGTGCGGACCACGTGCTCCTCGTGGAGGACGGTCAGATCGTGGCCGGGCCTGTAGGCCTCCGCGGCCGCTTCGATCTCCTCTCGGGCAAGCCACGCACTGTCTCGCTCGGCGGAACGAGATATCGGGCTCTCGTCGCCGGCACGCTCGACGGACGACCTACGGCGACCCTCGGTGTGATCAGTCCGCAGACGCTCATCGACGCTGCCAACCGGAAGGCGACGAACCAGCTGCTCATCGGTCTCGTCGCCGCGCTCGTGTTCGTCGGGTGTGTGGCGTATGTCGAAGGTCGGACGATCGTGCGCACGATCCGGAGACTTGTCGACGCTGCAGCAGCAATCGCACGCGGCGACCTGCAAGAACGCGTCCCCGTTCAGGGCCGGGACGAATTCGCGCTGCTCGGACGGACGTTCAACCAGATGGCGTTCCAGCTCCAGACGCGTCTCGAGGAGCTCGAGGCAGAGCGCGGACGGCTGCGCGACGTCACCTCGCGCTTCGGCGAGGCGCTCGGCGCGACGCACGACGCCGAGCTGTTGATGCGACTCATCGTGGAAGCTGCAATGGAGGCGACAAACGCCGCGGGCGGCGTCATCGTCGGGACGAGCGGCTCGCTCGTCAAGGCCGGCTTTCCCGACAAGGGACCAGAGCGCCTCGAGGTACCTCTTCAGGCTGGATCGATCAGCTTCGGTTCTCTCCTCCTCTTCGGCGCCGAGTTCACCGAGGAGGACCGCATGACTGCCGTTTCCCTCGCTTCGCATGCCGTGGTCGCGCTCGACAACGCACGCCTGCATCGAATCGTCGAACGACAGGCACTGGTCGACGGCCTCACGGGTCTCGCCAACCGGCGCCAGTGCGAGGAGACGCTGGAAGACGAGCTCGCGCGGGTCGAGCGGTTCGGCGGGCCCCTGGCCGTCGTCGTCGCCGACCTCGATTGGTTCAAGGACGTCAACGACCGGCACGGCCATCCTGCCGGCGACGCGGTCCTCCGAGAGTTCGCCGCACTCCTCCAAGAGACCGTCCGGGACGTCGACCTCGCCGGCCGCTGGGGTGGGGAGGAGTTCGTTCTCATCCTGCCTGGGACCGATCTCGAAGGCGGGGCCCAGTTGGCCGAGCGCGTCCGCGGCCTGCTCGGCGGCCGGACCCTGCTCGCGGTGGACGGCAGCCCGATCCCGATCAGCGCCAGCTTCGGGGTGGCCGCCATTCCTCCCGCGAAGATGGCCTCCGAGCTCTTTGCAGCAGCGGATGCGGCCATGTACGAGGCGAAACGGGCCGGGAAGAACCGGGTCGAGACAGCGCGCGAGCCCGTCTCGCACCCGTAACTCTCCTGCAGTTTCCGTGGAAAAACCCGTCTGAAGGGCTAGAATCTCGCCCGCAGGACCGTCCAGCCCCCTAGCCCAGGAGCCTGTATGCAAGTTGAGACGCCGTCGATCTTCGCCAAGGTCATTCAGGATCATCTCGAGCTGAAGGAGCGGAACGCCAAGCTCGAGGAGTCGATGCCGCTCGGTCACTACAAGAACGCGGATCCCTTCGACAACCACCCACTGTTCAAGACCGAGGAGCAAGCACGCCTCGAAGAGACCATGGACGGCGAGGTGCCGGCTGTGAATTCCGAGTCTGCTGTCCTGGCCTGGCCGGGCGAGGAGACCGCGGAGCAGACCGCACCGGAATCCGAGGAAGGCCTGTGGGGCCGCAGCCGCGACTTCGACTGGGGCGACTAGCGGTTCGTCAGCTCTGTCCAGGAGTCGTAAGGTAGGTCCCTCGGGCCACGACGACGGGAGGGTGGACATGAGGCGACTTCTGCTGGGATTCGGGTTCGCAACGGGTCTTGCCTACGCAGTCCGCGAATTGTTCGCAACGCCGCCGCCACACCCGACCTGGGACGACACGGACAACGATCCCGAAGATCTGAGTCGTGATCTCGCACAGCGTGCGCGCGAGGCCGAGGGCGCCCAGGCCGAAGAAGAGGCCTCGACCTAGAGCAGGCCCGCGACGAACCGCAGGTCGTCGACGAAGGCGTCGAACTCCGCCTCGCGTCGCTCGGGCTCGCCGCGAAGGATGGCCGAGGGATGGATCGTCGCCGTCACGGCTTCCGCGAGATCGGACTCGATCAGCTTGCGCCGATTCTGCGTCACGCGGAACTCCCGGCCGAGGAATGACTGCGCCGCGACGGCGCCGAGCAGCACAAGCACGTGCGGTCGAACCACTGCGAGCTCGGCCTCGAGCCACGGTCGGCAAGCCGTGATCTCGGCCGAGTTCGGTTTCTGGTGGATTCGGCGCTTGCCCCGCGCCTGCCATTTGAAGTGCTTCACCGCGTTCGTCACGTAGGTCGTCGACCGATCGATTCCGGCCTCGACGAGCGCCTTGTCCAGGAGCTGTCCGGCCGGACCCACGAAGGGCTTCCCCGCTCGATCCTCCTGGTCGCCGGGCTGCTCCCCTACGAACATCACGCTGGCTGACTCCGCGCCCTCTCCGAAGACAGTCTGGGTGCCGAGCTGCCAGAGGGTGCAGCCCTTGCAGTCGGCCGCCGCCTCGCGGAGTGCCGCCAGAGACAGCTCTTCCGGGAGGAAGTCCGTCGCAGAGACGGTCGCCCGAGATCTAGCCACGGTTCCTCTATGACCGCTCGCAAGGAACGGGAACCCCTCGGCCGGGGGATTCGAGCGGCCTTCCGCGGCGCTTTGCTGTGTGTCGGTTCTTGAAGAAGGGGACTCCACTGCGGCTGCACAAGCGAACCCAAACGTGTCGATGAGCGACCATGCTCTCCCACTCCGCCTGCTCGAGGAGGCTGCGCTCTCCGATGCGTCCGAGGGCACCGCGCGCGTCGAGTCCTATCGCCGGCTGGCGGACGTCTTCCACGACGTGCTCGCCGAGCAGAGCCTCGACGCACTGCTCGACCGGATTGCGGATGCCTTGGCGGAGCTCGTTCCGCACGACTCGCTGACCATCTACGAGGCCGACGAGCCCCGGCGTCTGCTGATCCCCGTGTGGGCGCGTGACAAGTGGGCCGACAAGATCCTGGCCGACAGTTGCCCATTTGGGGTCGGGCTCACCGGCTGGGGCGTCGAGCATCGCGAGCCGGTGCTCGTGAACAAGGCCCACCTGGATCCGCGCACGGCGACGGTGGCGGGAACACCTGCTGACGAGCCGGAGGCGCTGATCACGATTCCGTTGATCGCGCGCGACTCGATCAAGGGCGCACTCAACATCTACAGGCTCGGCGAGCAGGCGTTCTTCGACCAGGACGAGTTCGAGCTCGCAAAGCGATTCGGTGATGCTGCCGCGCTTGCGCTGGACAACGCGCAGATCCGCGCGCGGCTCGAGCATCAAGCGCAGACGGATCCGCTCACCGGCCTCTTCAACCATCGGGCGTTCCACGAGCGCCTGCGCCAGGCCCTCGCGAATGCCAGCCGCTCGCACGACGTGGTCTCGCTCCTCATGCTCGACATCGACGACTTCAAGCGCGTCAACGACGTCTACGGGCACGGAGCGGGCGACGAGATCCTGCGCAGCCTCGCGGACACCTTGAAGGACACGATGCGCACATCGGATGTGGTCTATCGCCTCGGCGGCGAGGAGTTCGCGATCGTGATCGCCTCGCGCTCGCCGAAGAATGCGGAGCGTCTGGCGCACCGGCTCGTCGAGCGAGTCGAGGCGACGGAGTTCGATCCGGCCGGCCGCATAACGATCTCGGTGGGGCTAGCGCGCGGGCCCGAGCACGCGATGAACCCCCGCGAGCTGATCGCCTGCGCCGAGGCGGCGATGATGACGGCGAAGGCGCGCGGCAAGAACCGGATCATCCTGTACGACGACGCCGAGCTCGAGCGTCCGGACGGCGAAGAGGTTCCGTCCACGCGCGACGTGCGCTCCGTGGCGCACATGAAGATGCTGCAGAGTCTGGGCGGCAAGCTGAATCGCCTCAACGACGTGCGGCAGATCGGCAACGTGATCGCGACGGAGCTCCGCTCGTTGATCGATTACCACAACTGCCGCGTTTCGGTGGTCGAGGGGGAAGACGTCATCCCGATCGCGTTCGTCGGGCAATTCACGTCAGAGACTCAAGAACCGCTGGAGATCCTTGCCTGCAAGGTCGGCCAGGGAATCACCGGCCGAGTTGCCGAGACCGGCGAGTCGCTGCTCATCGCCGATGCAGCGAACTGTGAGTTCGCGCGGGTGCTTCCAGGCACCGACGCCATCGACGAATCGCAGGTCGTCGTGCCTTTGACGTACGGAACGCGCGTCGTCGGCATCATCGTGATCTCGAAGCTCGGCCTGAACCAGTTCGACGAGGACGACGTTCGCCTCCTGGAAGTGCTCGCCGGCCACGCCGCGGTTGCCCTCGAGAACGCCGGCCTCTACGAAGCTGCTCGTCGCGAGGCGGAGCGCGCGACGGCACTGTTGGAGTTCAGCCGACAGGTCTCGACCGCCGAAGGCATGGACGAGGTCGTCGGCCGCATCGTCGAGCGATCTGCGCGAACGCTCGGTGCACCGCGCGCATCGGTCTGGTTCCAGGAAGCGACGGGAGAAAAGATCCGGGTCCATGCGACCCACGGGTATTCGGACCTCGACCGCGAACGCCTCGCCAGGATGCACTTCGACCACGAGTCTGCGGACCGTCTCTTCTCCGCGAAGGAGCCGTTCGTCGTCACGGACAAACAGCGCGATGCGATCGAGGGTGCCAACGAGGTCGGACTGGGGAGCCCGTTCGCAATCGCCCCGCTCACGCTCGACGGTGGGCGGCTCGGTTTCATCGCGGTCGCCGCACCCGAGGACAGCGAGTTCAGCGATCGGCACTTGCGATTGCTCGCAGGCATCGCACACCAGGCGAAGCTCGCGCTCACGAATGCGGGCAATTTCCAGAGCCTCGAGAAGACCTTCCTGGAGACCGTAGAGGCCCTTGCCAACGCGCTCGAGGCGAATGATGAGTACACGTCCTCACACGCGCGTTGGATCACCGACCTCGCGCTGAAGGTCGGCGAGGGGCTCGGCCTCGATACGCGCTCGCTCAAGCGGCTGGAACTGGGCGCGTTGTTCCACGACATCGGGAAGATCGGAATTCCCGAGGCGATTCTCTCCAAGCCGGGGCCCTTGACGGACGAGGAGCGCAAGCTCGTCCAGAAGCATCCCGAGCTCGGCGAGCGGATCATTGCGCCGATCGACCGTCTCGAGGAAGTCCGGCCCATCGTGAGGCATTGCCACGAGCGCTATGACGGCACCGGCTATCCCGACGGCAGGAAGGGCGAGGACATTCCGATCGAGTCGCGGATCATCCTGGTCTGTGACGCGTACCACGCGATGACGACGGATCGGCCCTACCGAAAGCGGCTTCCACGCGAAGAGGCGCTGCGGCGTCTCGACGAAGGCGCCACGACGCAGTTCGACCCTGCGATCGTCGACGTCTGCAAGCGTGTTCTGGCCGAGCGCTCTTAGTTCGAGCGTTGCCGGCCGCCGCTGAAGGCGTCCAGTCCCTCGCTGAAGCTCACGTACGGGACCGCCGGCAAGACGGTCTCACGCTCGCGCATGCGCTCCGCGTCCTCGAGTACGCGCTCGCGTCTTCGAATGCTCTCCTGCTGCGTCGCCAGGCCGGACTGAAGGCGTAGAAGGTCGGCCTCGCGCGCGAGCAGGGCCGCTTCGCGTGCTGCGAGCTGCGATTCGAGCTGCTCGAGCATGCGCTCGCCTTCTGCCGTCGAGCGATGCTCTGCAGCCGCGGCCTCTCGTTCGCGGTCGGCATGGGCGCCGTGGTCCTGGGTTTCAAGGCCGGCGACGCTGCGTCGCTCCAGCTCCCGTTCTTCGGCGGGGAGCCGAGTGCGTTCTACCTTCAGCACCTGCTCGGCCCCCTCCACGGTCGCGGCGCGGGCGACGAGCTCGTCGGTTCTTTGTGAGACTTCCGAGCGCGAAATCTCGAGCAGACGTTCCTGCTCTTCGAGCGCGGCTTGACGTCGTGCAAGTGCGGCTTCGCCTTCGCGCAGGCGGGCATGAGAGTTCTCGAGCTCGACCCTGCGGCGCGCCGCCGAAGCGCTCGACTCCGCTGCCTCCTGTTCGCGAGTCAGCACTGCGGCTTCGGCATCTTCGACGTCGAGCTCACGCGCGCGGAGCACGGTTTCCCGCTCGGCGACCGCGCGCTCCCGCGGGACCAGCGCGTCGAGCCGCTGCTGAACTTCTGCCTCGCGCCGCGTAAGCAACTCTTCCGCGTAGGCGCCGTCGGCTTCCTGCGGCCGCTCGGAGCGGCGCACGCGTCGCCGCCGTCCGTCGTGGCCCCGTGCATCGAGCTCATCCAGCTTCCGCGTGCGCCTCTCTACCTCGAGCTCCCGGCGCGCGATATCCGCCGCGCGCTCGCGCAGCGCACGCTTCAGGTCTTCGACCTGGAGCTGAGCCTCGACGTTCTGACGCTCGCGAGTCTCGGCGAGCTGCCGGGCAAGGCGGAGCACCTGATCGCGATCGGAATCCTCCTCAGGCTGCTGCCAGGCTGTCTCCCAGCCGACCGATTCCCACGAGTCCCCCCGCGACCCCATGTCCCAGAGCGTAGCGCGCTACGAGGCTGGTTTGGTCCCTCGGAGCAGGGGAAAACGAGCGGAGCTGAAAACGACCAGAGGAGGTCGGATGCCCACCAAACGTGCCAACGTGAAGAACGAAAAGCAGTACGAGGCGCTAAAGGAGAAGGGGATGTCGAAGGAGCGCGCGGCGAAGATCGCGAACTCGCCCGGCGCCTCGAGTCGCGGCGGGAAGAAGTCGCACTCGGGCTCATCCCGCTCGTCGTCCACCCAGGGAGGGACGACGGCCCAGAAGAAGGCGGCGGGACGCAAAGGCGGGAAAGCCACCGCCCGCAAGAGCTGAGGAAGTACTAGCCCTCGATTCGGATCCGGCGCGAATCGTCGTGGCGGATCCGAATCGCGTAGTCGCCGCCGCCGAGTGGCTGGATCACGTAGCCCTCTGCGGTGAGATCGTCCTGCTCGAGCAAGGTCGTGCCGGCCGTTACCCGTCGAGGGCGGAAGCGAAGGCGAAGCACCTCGGTGCTGCGCGCGTCGAACGTGCGGTAGGAGACGCTGCTCCCCGAGTACGCGACCGACTGGACCACAGAGCCGGAGCCGAGCAGATGGTTCTGCCGCTTGGGCGCCAGCTCCGGCATCGCGGCCATCGCCCAGTTGAAGCTGCGCAGATAGTCCCCGTAGCCGTCGCTGAACCAGAACGTGTTACCCGCCCGCTGCCCGCAACAGGAGATGCGCCCGTCGCGCGTGGCGAAGTAGGTCGCGTAGCTCAGGGACCGCACGGCTTGATCCCGGGCGGCCTCGTCGCCGGTGCGCGCGTAGAGAAGTGCGTTGGCCGCCGCCCAGCGAGACGTCGTGCTGCCTAGCCCGACAGGCGAGCAGCAGCCGGGCTTCCCAGGCGCGCGTTGCTCGTCGATGCCCCATGCACCGGCGAACGGGCCGCGTCCAAAAGAGGTGCGCACCCAGCTCAGGAGTGTCGTCGCGTGCTCGTCCCAAGACGGGTCGAGAGCTTCGGGCGAGTCGTGGCTGAGGACATAGCGTGCGGTGAGGGTCGGCGTTGCCTGGTTGAGACTGCGTGGGTTGTAGGGAACGTCCTCGTAGAAGCCGCTCCAGCGGTTCCAGGCCGGACTGTTCGGATTGAGCTGATTCTTCAGCAGCCAGGACCAGGCGAGATCGCGTGCGCGTCTGTATGCGCCCGTATTCCCGGCGCCCACCTCGATGAGCTCGTCGAGAAGTCGAACCGGCCCGACGACGAGCCCGCCGAACTCTGCGCCGTCCAGCACCGCTCCGGTACGCGCGTTGACGCGGAAGGGCCACGGCGTGTGTGTCGCGTCCCCTGCCCTGACGTGGCGTGCAAGTGCATTTCCCGCCTCGACGGCGGCACTGAGGTAGCGGCGCCGGCCGGTGAGCTCGTAGAAGAGGAGGTACCCGAGACCGAGCATCCCGACCTTGTCGGTCTCGATGCCGCCGTAGAAGTGCCGCGGGAGACCGGCGAGGCAGCGACCGTATCTGCGCTCGCCCGCGCAGCTCGTCGCGAACGGAACGTGCGGCCACGCCCAGCCCGCAGGCGATGTTCCCCTGGCGAGCTGGTAGTCGAGCATCTCCTGGACGGTGTGCACCGCCTGGCGATCCCCCGAGTACGGGTACCACGACACGAGGGAGTCGACGAACGTTGCGTTGAGGAAAGCCGGGTTGTGCTGCCAATACGCGCCGTGCAGCGTCCGACCGTCGAACACCGCATAGTGGAGATAGACCTTCGATCCCGTGCGTGGGTCGCGGGGGACACGCCGCTCGATGAACTTCCACCCGATGCGCAGTACATGGTCGTAACCGAGCCCTGCTTGCGGCCGGTACCACGGCAGCAGCTTTCCTTCAGCATCGCGCACGGCGCGATGCCAGGGCAGTAACGGGTGGACAGGACCCGACCGCGCAGCCTGCACTGAGGAAGAACTGCGTGTGCCCACGAGGTCGAACTTCTTCAGCGCAGGAATGAGCATGAAGTACGGACGCATGTCCGCCGAGTGCGGCCAGGAGCCCGCGACGGTCTCGAGGGGACCCGCGGGATTCAGGCGACGCAACTTGCGCGCGAGCGGCACCGACTGGTCAGCCGACCTGACGACGCGGTCGGTTCTGCTCCACCAGAGCTGGAGCGGTACTCCAGAGCTCGCGATCGCGCGTGCGTAGGTGATCGGGCTGCGGCGCGCGTAGGCGCGGGGGTCGCTGCGCGGAGTGCCGCCGATCTCCTCACGCGCAAGCTTGCGCAGCCCGAAACCGAGAGGGTCTCCCCATGTCCTCAGGCAGCCGCGGTTGCAGGGAAGGCGAGCAAAATCGCGGTAGCGGCGGGCCATGTCCGTCACGGGGTCGAACGCAGCGGCGCCGGCGAGTAGCTTGGGATGGCGTGCGACGAGCAGCAAGGTCTCCTGGCCGCCCATGCTCGTGCCGAACGCATAGACGCGTCTCGGCTCGATTCGCAGCCACGGGATGTTGCGACTGACGAGCTGCGGCATACGGGCGAGGTCCGCGATCTGGCCGGGGTAGCCCCAGGAGAACTGTCCGAACCTGCGGCCCTGACCCTCCGGGTTCACAACGGCAAAGGGCCCCACGCTGGGCAAGTTGCCCCAACGATCGACGTTCTCCTCCGCCGAGACGCCGCGTCCGTGCGGAGAGATTATGAGCGGCAGCGGTGGATTGTTGCCGGGCCCATACCAGTCCGGCAGCACGACGTACGCCGCGCGACGATGACCGCCGTGCGTCGCGTAGTGGAACGTCACCACTCTCACGTGGACCTGATCCCAGGACGCGTTCGCTGAGGACGGCCCGAGTACTCCGAGCGCGCCCGAGACCGCAAGGGCGGCGAGAGTGACAGGCAGACCCCGGCGGCCCATCCGGGGAATGATTCCATAGCGCCGCGCGGCTCGTGCCGGGTGAGGCGACCTACCTCGGCACTTAAGCTGGCGCCGGAACGTCCGCGCCCGTTGTGCGGCCGCGGGTCTTCCGCTTGGCCGTCGCCGTCACGACGCGGTTCTTGCCTGTTCGCTTTGCCTCGTAGAGTGCGGCATCGGCCGCAGCGACCAGGGCCTCGACGCTCGACTGGGCCGGGAAGCAGGCCGCTCCGAAGCTCGCTGTGACCTGGAAAGCAATTCCGTCCGGCGTCGTGAGCGTCAGTTCCTCGAGCCTCTTGCGGATCTTTTCCGCCAGCGCTCGTGCTCCAGTCAAATTCGTCCCGGGCAAGACGATGGCGATTTCCTCGCCGCCGTAGCGCCCCGGCAGGTCCAGCTCGCGGACGGCCTCGGCGAACGTCTGGGCGACCCGCCGCAGAACCTCGTCGCCCGCCTGGTGCCCATGGCTGTCATTGATCGACTTGAAGTTGTCGATGTCGGCGATGACGAACGCAATGTTCGTGCCGAGACGCTTGGCATGGTCGACCTCGTCGTCCAGCCGTTCGTCGAGCGCGCGCCGGTTGGCGAGATTGGTCAAGCCGTCTGTCTGCGCTTGTCGCGTCAGCCGCGCCAGATCGGCGAAGACGCGGGCGACGGGGCGTGCGAGCCGCGTCGCGAGCCCGGCTGCGAGCGCAAGGGTGATCGCCGCGGCGAAGAGAAGGCGCCTCCGGTATGCATTCACTCGAGCCGTCACGGCCGAGACAGGCTCGACCGCGACGAGCGACGCATTCCCGGCCACGAGCTTCGTTGCTGTCGAGAAGAACGGGACACGTCCAAGCTCGATGCGGTCGGCGCCGAGGTCCACATGAGTGCCGGACGGGCCTCCCGCGATGACACGATCGTGCTGGACGAGAACGAGCGCGGCGTGTTTCGGCATCGGCGTTGCAGCCTGGAGGACCGCGAGCAGGGAGCGATCCAGCGGGACGGCCATGGTGACCCGTGCGACTGCTTGACCGTGCCTCGCAAGGGTTGCCGTCGCCGTGACTCGTGCTCCCTGCGGAATCGTTCCGAAGCTGCGACCTCGTAGATCGATGCGCGCGTCGTGCGAGGCTGCGAGCGACCTGAGCCGAGTCTTGTTCTTCGCCAACAGCGCCTTTTGGAGTGACGCCGATGCGGCCAGCTCGCTGACGCGCGTCCGAAGGTTGGCCCGCATTGTCGAGAACGTCGAAGCAGCGACTCGTGCGGTGCTCGCAAGCTCGGTGCGTGCCTCTTGCCGGTTCGAGTGTCTGGCGCTCAGGTCGAGGGTGAAGACGACCGCGGCGATGGCGGCCGCGCAAACCAGGAAGACGACCAGCGCAGCCCTGGTGACGGCCAGCCGCCCGTAGCGAGAACGAAAGCCGCTCTTCATCTACGGCCCTTTTTTCGGGGACCCTTTCGGGGCTCCGTTTCCATTGCCGCCAGCATTCGCGCCGCCGGCGTTCGGGTTGTTGCCGCCCGCGTTGCCACTGCCGTTGCCGTTGCCGTTGCCGCCGGCGTTAGCGCCGCCGGCGTTGGGATTTCCGCCGCCGGCGTTCGGGTTGTTGCCGCCCGCGTTGCCATTGCCGCCGGCGTTGGAACTTCCGCCGCCGGCGTTGGGATTGCCGCCGCCGGCGTTCGGGTTGTTGCCACCCGCGTTGCCGTTGCCGCCGGCGTTGGCCCCGCCGGCGTTGGGATTTCCGCCGCCGGCGTTCGGGTTCTTACCACCCGAGTTGCCATTGCCATTGCCGTTGCCGCCGGCGTTGGAACTTCCGCCGCCGGCGTTGGGATTGCCCCCACCGGCGTTCGGGTTGTTGCCACCCGAGTTGCCGTTGCCGTTGCCGTTGTTGCCCACGCCGGTGCCTGTTCCTGTTCCAGTTCCAGTGCCGCTGCCGTTTCCGTTTCCGCTGCTGCTACCGCCTGCGCCAGGGTCCAACGGCGACGCAGTGTCCGGCGCGGTCGGGTCGTTCCACGGCGTGTCGCCTGCCAGGGGTGGCTGCGCCCCCGACGAAGGGACGTTGGGGTCGGTAGGACGTGCCGGTGTCGGCGGGTCCGGCTCGGGCGCGCGCGGGGGCGGCGGCTGCGACGGGGCGGGCAGCCGCGCCGGCTCAGGAGGGGAAGGGGCGGGGACGGAAACCGTCGGCGCGACCTGGGAGCTCTCGACGACTCGAGGAGTGTCAGGCGGGGGGTTCTCGGCGTGTGACGGGGGAAGCGCTGGGAGCGCGATGACCATCGGCGCGTCCGACCCTGCCTGCGTATCGGGTCGTTTTGTCGCGAGTTTCTTGCCGAGCGGATCGGGCGTCGGAAGCAACAGGGAGAGAAGACGCGCCTGTCGACCCGAGGCCGCGGCGGACCCTGCGAAAGTGCGGCTGTCCTGCACGCCGAGAACTGCGCTGTTGAGAGCGATGGCCACGTTTGAGTTCTGACCGCCGCCGACACCTGGAAGCAGAGGAAGACCGGGTAGAGCAAGGCCGACCCAGAGCGCGCCGGCAAAGGTCGCGGCCGCAGCAAGCCCCGCCGACTCGAAGGTCGACAGGAACCTCGAAGCCGTCGAGGACCGTGTAGGTGTTCGCCGCTTGTTCTCCATCTTCGCCAACCGCAGGTAGTGCTCCAAACATCGTCCATTGCAGGCCATTTGGGCGTCCCCCATCCGAGGGAGTCGGCCAAGGTCGAATTCCAGGGACTTTCCGGCCCGGCGACCGTCCGATGCCGGGATAGGGTCTGCGCGTGAAGAACGCCGCGCGTGCGGTCGTGATCGGCGGCGGCGTCGGCGGCTGCTCGATCCTCTACTGGCTCACGCGACTCGGCTGGGACGACGTCGTGTTGTGCGAGCGCGCCGAGCTCACGAGCGGATCGACCTTCCACTCGGCCGGTCTGGTGGGACAGCTCCGCGGCTCGCTCAGCCTCACCAAGATGATGATGACCTCGGTCGAGCTCTACCGGACGCTCGGAGACGAGGTCGGGCTCGAAACCGGCTGGCACGAGGTGGGATCGCTCCGCCTTGCCTCGTCACCCGACCGGATGGAAGAGCTGGCCCGGCAAGCCGGCTGGGCAAAGACCTTCGGGCTGCAGCTCGACCTCGTCTCGGCCGAGGCTGCACAAGGCCTGTTCCCGCCGATGTCGACCGCGGGCGTGCTCGGCGCGGCCTACCTGCCGAGCGATGGTTACATCGACCCGAGCCAGTTGACGTTCGCGCTCGCGGCGGGCGCCCGCCGGCGCGGCGCCGAGATCTACACGAACACGCGCGTCACGGCCATCGACGTCGACCGCAACCGGGTCACAGGTGTCGTCACCGATCGCGGTGAGATACGCGCGGAGATCATCGTCGACGCGGGCGGAATCTTCGCGGGTGAGATCGGACGGCTGGCCGGCGTGAACGTCCCGGTGATCCCGATGGCACACGAGTATCTGATCACGAAGCCGTACGGGGTCCCGCTCGACGTACCGACGATGCGCGACCCGTCTCTGCTCGTCTACTTCCGCGGTGAGTCCGGCGGCCTCGTCATGGGCGGGTACGAGCGGCACCCGGCGCCCTGGTCGCTCGAGGGCATCCCGGAGGACTTCAACGGGAAGCTCCTCGCCGAGGACTGGCCACGCTTCGAAGAGCTGATGGAGGGCGCACTCGCGCGCGTGCCCGGGCTCGGGGACGCGGAGGTCATCAAACTGATCAACGGCCCCGAGGCGTTCACGCCGGACGGCGAGTTCATCCTTGGGCCGACCGGCGTGCGCGGACTCTGGACGGCGGCGGGATTCTGCGCGCACGGCCTCGCGGGCGCGGGTGGGATGGGCCGTCTCGTCGCCGAGTGGATCGTCGAAGGGACACCGTCGCTCGACACGTGGGAGATGGACTCGCGCCGCTTCGGCCGCAATTACCTCTCGCGCGAATACACGCTCGCGCGCACGCGCGAGATCTACGAGACGTACTACGACGTCAAGTACCCAGGGCACGAGCGCGCTGCCGGCCGGCCGCTGCTCATGTCGCCGACGTATGCCCGGCTCGAGGAGCTCGGCGCTGCGTTCGGCGAGAAGTCCGGCTGGGAGCGCGCGAACTGGTTCGAGCCGAACGCCGCGCGCGGCGACGAGTCGCTGCGCCCGCGCGGCTGGGCGGGACGCCACTGGTCGCCGGCGATCGGCGCGGAGCATCTCGCGTGCCGTGAGACGGCTGCGCTCTTCGACGAG
>WNGJ01004403.1_pt1 | contig 15422 bp, 12 predicted proteins | sample 5400611 | NCBI WGS metagenome assembly WNGJ01 (sample SAMN13153375, study PRJNA577476) | soil metagenome | isolation source: 40 cm soil or saprolite under Garry oak tree replicate 1 | place: USA:California | collected 2016-06-15
GCCGACACGGACATCTTCGGCCCTGAGCTCGGCCTGCGCACGGGAATCGCGTTCCTCGTCGGAGCGGCGTGCTCGATGGCCTCCGGCATCATCGGCATGTTCATCAGCGTGAAGAGCAACGTTCGAACGGCATCTGCCGCGCGCCGCAGCCTGGTCGAGGCGGTCCAGGTGGCGATGCGCGGCGGCGCCGTGTCGGGTTTCCTGGTCGTCTCGCTGTCGCTGCTGGGCGTGTACCTGATGTTCGTCGCCTCGGGCGGCTTCGACCACCCGGAGCAGGCGCCGTTCCTGATCGTTGGCTATGGCTTCGGGGCCAGCTTCGTGGCCCTCTTCGCCCAGCTGGGCGGCGGCATCTACACGAAGGCCGCAGACGTTGGCTCGGACCTGGTCGGCAAGGTCGAAGCGGGCATCCCCGAGGACGACCCGCGCAACGCCGCGGTCATCGCCGACCTCGTGGGCGACAACGTGGGCGACTGCGCCGGGCGCGGAGCCGATCTGTTCGAGTCCACCGCCGCGGAGAACATCGGCGCGATGATCCTGGGCGTCGGCGTCTATTTCGTGGCCAAGGACCTGGGCTGGCCCAACCCCCAGGCCTGGATCTTCTTCCCGCTCGTCGTCCGCGCCTTCGGCCTGCTCTCGACCATCGTGGCGCTCTTCTTCGTTCGCGGCCGCGAGGACGAAGATCCGATGAACATTCTCAACCGCGGGTATTGGGTGACCACCATCCTGTCGGTCGCCGGCCTGGCGATCACGACCAACATCATGATGCAGACGGCCGCCGGGGCGACCGGCGCCAACGGCATCCCGGTGTGGGTCTGGTTCTTCGGCTGAGATCGCCGAGGCGTCCCGGACGGGCCCTGCCACGAACATCATCAGTGGCACGGCGGTGGGCTTCGAGACCACGTTCGCGACGGCGATCTCGATCGCCATCGCCCTGTTCCTCAGTCACTTCCTGGGCGAACAGGCCGGCATCAGGAACGCGGATGGTGTGAACGTCGGCGGCATCTTCGGGACCGCCGTCGCGACCATGGGCATGCTCATGACCACCGCCTACATCCTGGCAATGGACACCTTCGGCCCGATCACGGACAACGCCGGCGGCATCGCCGAGTTCAGCAGGGCCGAGGCGGGTGCCCGCGAGATCACCGACCGACTGGACGCGGTCGGCAACACGACGAAGGCGCTGACGAAGGGATATGCCATCGCCTCGGCGTCGCTGGCGGCGTTCCTGCTGTTCAGCGCCTACATCGACAAGGTCAACCTCATCCTGAAGGCCCGTGGCACCGGCGAACACCTGTCGGCCGTCAACCTGGCCGACGTCAAGGTCTTCATCGCCGCGCTGCTCGGCTCGATGCTCGTCTATTTCTTCAGCTCGCTGGCCATCCGCGCGGTGGGTACGACCGCCCAGGCGATCATCGTCGAGGTCCGCAGGCAGTTCCGCGAGATGCCCGGGATCATGGACTACACGCAGCGGCCCGATTACGCGCGGGTCGTCGACATCACCACGCGCGCGGCGCTGCGCCAGATGATCGCGCCCGGCGTGGTCGCGGTTGCCACTCCGATCATCGTCGGGATCCTGCTCGGCTACCAGGCCGTGGCCGGGCTGCTGATGGTCGGCACCATCGCGGGCGTCCTTCTCGCCACGGTCCTCAACAACGGCGGTGGCGCCTGGGACAACGCCAAGAAGTACATCGAGGCGGGCCACCTCCTGGCGCCGGACGGGTCCGTCATCGGCAAGAAGACCCCGGCCCATGCGGCGGCCGTTGTGGGCGACACGGTCGGCGACCCGTTCAAGGACACGGCCGGCCCCTCGCTGCACGTCCTCGTCAAGCTGCTGGCGACGATCACGCTCGTCCTGGCACCGCTCTTCATCCGCTAGAGCCGCAGCGTCATTCACGCCGGCCCGCCGAGCTCGAGGGCCCAGTGATGCCGACCCCGACCCATCGCGGTGCTGAGTAATGGAGCAGATCCTCCACGCCGCGATCCTGGGCCTCGTCCAGGGACTGACCGAATTCCTGCCCGTATCATCCTCGGCGCACCTCATCCTCGTGCCGCGCTTCCTGGGCTGGAACGACCCCTTCGTGGACACGGCCGCCTTCGACGTCATGCTCCACATCGGCACGCTGCTGGCCCTGCTCATCTATTTCTGGCGGGACATCTGGCGCCTGCTGGCTGCGTTGCTGGGCTCAATTCGCGATCGGCAAATAGGCGCGGATCCGGACCGGCGGCTGGCGTGGCTGCTTGTCGTCTCGGTGATCCCGGCGGCCTTGCTCGGTGCCGGCCTGGAGAGCTTTTTCGACACATTCTTCCGGGAGCACATCGGCTGGATCGGCCTGTTCCTCCTGCTCGGTGCAGCGCTGCTGTGGCTAGCCGAGCGGTGGGGCAGGCAGACGCGGCAGCTGGATGGCCTCCGTTTTGGAGACGCCCTGGTCATCGGCATCGCCCAGGCCCTGGCGCTCTTCCCAGGCATCAGTCGATCGGGGATCACCATCGCCGCCGGCCTGTTCCTTGGGCTGGAACGCGCAGCGGCGGCTCGATTCGCCTTTCTGATGGCCATTCCGGTGATCGCCGGCGCCGGGCTCGTCAAAACCCGCGAGCTCCTTGGGAGCGGGCTGGGAGGCCATGAAGGAGCGCTCGCTGTGGGGATGGCACTTTCCGCGGCGTCGGGCCTTGCCGCGATCGCGTTCCTGCTCGCCTACCTGCGGCGAAACTCGACGGCCGTGTTCATAACCTACCGCGTGGTCCTCGCGGCCCTCGTCGTCGTGCTCCTGCTGGCGCGATAGGCGCCTGGCGGACGAGCGGATCGGCCTGAGCGGTGGAAGTCATGAAGCAGCTCCGCCAGCGCGCGATTCGCGACCTGGTCGAGCAACGCGCGATCCGAACCCAGCAGGAATTGGCGGGCGCGCTTCGAGAGCGAGGCTTTCGGACAACGCAGGCCACGATCAGCCGCGACGTCGCCGAGCTCGGTCTGATCAAGGCCGGCCATGGCGGGGCGCAGGCGTATGCCCTCCCGCCCCGTTTGATCGAGGCGGAGACATCCGGCGAGGACCGCCTGCGGAAGCTCCTCAAAGACCTGCCGGTGGAGTTTCGCGAGTCGGGTCTCATGCTCGTGGTCCGAACCCTGCCAGGGTCTGCCCATGCGATCGCGGCGGCCCTCGACCGCGCCCGGTGGCCAGAGGTGGCCGGCTCGATCGCCGGCGACGACACGGTGTTCGTGGCATTCGGCGATCGGGGCTCATTGCAACGCGTCCGACGCCGCCTGGCCGCCCTGGCTCAATAGGCGCTGGCCCGCTCGAGGAGCGGTTCCGCGTTCTGCAAGTCTTTCGAGAGGCGAGGTGCGCCTCGCGCTTTTGACACCCCACAGAGGGCGGGCTAAGATGCGCGCCGGCCGAACTTCAGGCGCGCGACCGCCGTACGCGCAGTCGCCTGGAGTTCTTTCCTTTATCGAGCACCCGGCCGAACGCGTTCGGCCCAAGGGGGGCCCAACCCACCGTGAACAACAAGCCCACGTACCTCTCGCGAGAAGGCCTCGAGAAGCTTCGGGCCGAGCTTGACGAAATGGTCAACGCGCGCCGCCAGGAGGTGGCCGCCCGCATCCACGATGCCAAGGAGCACGGCGACCTGACCGAGAACGCCGAATACGAGGACGCCAAGAACGAGCAGGCGTTCGTCGAAGGCCGCATCCAGGCGCTCGAGGCGATCATCAAGAACGCCACGATCATCGACGAGAACCACTCCACCGACCACGTCCAGATTGGTTCCACGGTTGCCGTCGACAGCCCTGACGGCAAGGAAGTCTTCACGATCGTCGGTTCAGCGGAGGCTCGCCCCACGGAGGGGCGGATCTCCAACGAATCACCGGTCGGTCGCGCCCTGCTCGGCCACAAGAAGGGCGAGAAGGTGCTGGTCCGAGTCCCCGCCGGGGACTTCACTTACCGGATCGACAAGATCACCTAAGACTCGATGGATTGGGCCGACGAGCTGGCGGCGTCCGTCAGCGGTCCCCAGGTCGTCAACGACTCGAAGACGCCTTCCGGGACCGTCCACGTCGGCAGCCTGCGCGGGCCGGTCATCCTCGATGTCATCGTCCGCGCATTGCGGGCCAACGGCATCGTCACGACGTACCTGTACGGCGTCGACGACATGGATCCCATGGATGCGCAGGCGCTGTTGACGCCCGACGCCGTCGAGCGCGAGATGGGCCGCCCGCTCGCGAGCATTCCCGACCAGGTCGACGACGGCCACCCGTCCTATGCGCGCCATCACGGCCAGATCTTCATCGACATCTTCGCCGGGCTGGGCATTCGGCCCGACCGCTACTACTGGATGAGCGAGATCTACCCGTCGGGCCGGCTCGATCCCTATATCCGGCTCGCCCTCGATCGAGCGGCCGACGTCCGCGAAATCTACCGGCGGGTCGCCAACGTCCAGCACCCGGCGGAGTGGCACCCACTCCAGGTCGTGTGCGAGAACTGCGGCAAGATCGGGACCAATATCGTGACCCGCTGGGACGGTGAGCGGGTGTACTACGAATGCCGCCCGGCCCTGGTCGCCTGGGCCCGTGGCTGCGGCCACAGCGGCTGGATTTCGCCGTTCGGCGGCAATGCCAAGCTCCCGTGGAACCTGGAATGGGCGGCTCAATGGGGGTTGCTGCGGGTCACGATCGAGCCGTGCGGAAAGGACCTCTCGACAGCCGGCGGGTCGCGCGAACGGTCTGACGCGATCGCGCGAGAGGTCTTCGACCTCGAGCCGCCGCTGAACGTCCCCTACGAATTCCTGAACGTCGGCGGGCGGAAGATGTCGACCTCGAAGGGCAAAGGCGCGGCGGCGCACGAGATCGCCGAGGTGGTGCCGCCGGAGCAGCTCCGCTTCCTGTTCGTCCGTCATCGGCCGAACACGGCAATCGAGTTCGACCCCGATGGCACGGACGCCATCCCGCGGCTGTTCGACGAGTTCGACAAGTTCGCGGCCGCCGCGGCCGGCCGGGAAGTCCGAGGCGAGCTTCCGCCGAATCCCGAGCGCGTCTTCGCCTACGCGCTGCTCTCGCCGGATTCCGACGTGGCGGGGGAGGCCGCGGCCTTCAGGCCGTCGTTCTCGCACGTCGCCCTGCTCGTCCAGATACCGGGAGTCGACGTTCACGCCCGGATCGCCGCCGAGAAGGGCTCGGAGCTGACCGAGCGGGAAACCGAGATCCTCACCCAGCGCATCTCGGCCGCCGAAAAGTGGCTGGCGTCCTACGCCCCGGAGAACGCCAGGCTGGCCGTCCAGGAGGGGTTGCCGCGTGAGGTCGCCGCCCTCGGAGAAGACCAACGGCTGTACCTGGGCGCGCTCGCGCTTCGAGCCGAGGAGGAGCACCCGGCAAGCGGCGAGGCGTGGCAGGCGCTCATCTTCTCCGTTGCAAGCGAGGCGGCGATACCGCAGGGCAGGGCGTTCGGCGCGCTGTACTTCGCCCTTCTGGGACGACCGAACGGCCCGCGGGCCGGCTGGCTGTTGGCCAGCCTGAGTCCCGAGTTCGTGCTGCGACGGCTTCGCGACGCGGCCGGCTGGCGTCCTCCGGAGGCCGAGCTTGCCGCGGTCCGCGAGGGACGGGAGCCGTGAGCGTCGGCGCCCAGCGCCTCCGCGAAGACCACGATCGAGTCCGCCAGGGCGCGATCGACAAGGGCGAGGACCCCTCCGTCGTGGACCGCGCCATCGAGCTCGACGTCCGCCGGCGCGAGCTGGCCAACGAAGGCGACCGGCTGAAGGCGGAACGCAACCTTGCATCGAAAAGCATCGGTGAGGCGATCAGAACTGGGGCCGAGCCCGGTGATGGGGAGGTTTCGGAGCTGCGGGCCGCCTCTACCGAGCTGGGCGGGCGGATCGATGCCATAGACGCCGAATTGGCGGCCGTGGAAGGGGAGCTCGACGAAACGCTCCTCCGCATACCCAATCCGGCCGACCCCGATGTCCCAGTCGGTGGTGAAGAGGCAAATGTCACGATTCGCGAGTGGGGGGAGCAGTTGCCGCGCGAGCAGCCCGCGGAGGGAGAGGTCGGCGCCGACGCCGAGCCCGGTGCTCGGACCTGGACTCGTCGCCCCCATTGGGAGCTGGCACAGGGGCTCGACATCATCGACAACGCCCGCGGGGCGAAGATCGCCGGCTCGGGTTTTCCGGTCTACAAGGGCGCTGGCTCGGCGCTGCAGCGCGGCCTGATCAACTGGTTCCTCGACGTCCACACCCGGGAGCACGGCATGACGGAAGTGTGGCCGCCGGCCGTGGTCAACGCCACCTCGGCGCGCGGGACCGGACAGATCCCGGACAAGGAAGACCAGATGTACGTCGTGACGCGCGACGACCTGTACCTCGTGCCGACCGCCGAGGTGCCAGTCACGAACCTGCATCGCGACGAGATCCTGGACGCGGCGGAATTGCCAATCCGGTACGCCGCCTATTCGCCCTGCTTCCGACGCGAGGCTGGCGCGGCGGGCAAGGACACAAGGGGAATCCTGCGCGTGCATCAGTTCGACAAGGTCGAGATGGTCCTGTTCGAGAAGCCGACCGAGTCCGATGCGGCGCTGGAGTGGATGACGGCCCGAGCCGAGGTCCTCCTTCAACGGCTTGGGTTGGCCCACCGTGTGCTGCTCATGGCGACCCGCGAGATGGGCTTCGTGCAGGCCAAGAAATACGACCTTGAGGTCTGGGCACCCGGCGTCGAGCGCTGGCTCGAGGTGAGCTCGTGCTCGAACTTCCGTGACTACCAGGCGCGCCGCATGGCCATCCGCTACCGCCCGGAGCCGGGTGCGAAGCCGGAGCTCGTGCATACGCTGAACGGCTCGGGCCTCGCCCTCGCACGCACTGTCGCCGCTCTCCTGGAGACCTACCAGCAGCCGGACGGCTCGATCGAGGTCCCCGATGTGCTGGAGCCGTACCTGGGAGTCGACCGAATCGCCGCGGTCCCTCAGGCTTCGGCCCGGTAGGCCGCTGATATCCTGACCCTCGGAGAGGTGGCCGAGTGGTTGATGGCACCGGTCTTGAAAACCGGCGGGCGAAAGCCTCGTGGGTTCGAATCCCACCCTCTCCGCCAGCCAGCCGCTTGGTCACGGGAAGTTCTCGGCAGGCAGCTGCCGCTCCATCCACCTCACGTCGTCCTCGAGGGTCGCTCGCTCCGCGGCGTATTCGCGTCCGAATGCTGTCCGGAACCTGCGAGCCAGGTCAGCCATGGCGCGCGCGAAGTCGGAGGCCGGTTCACGCGAGGTGCCGAGCAGCCGCGCGAACCGATCCCGCGCCGGATTGAAATACTGGTTCTGGCCGAACTGGAGCATGCCCGGGTAGGCCTCGACGAGCGCAGTCAGGACGGTCCGCTGCTCGTCGGTCTCCGCCAACGCCTCAATCGCTCGGCGGATCGACCGAGACGGGTCATAGCTCCTGGCGTCCCAAGCAAATTCCGCGCAGGTTGCGAGGGCCAGTCGGTTGAATCGGTTCTGGCGCCGCATCGGGTTGGCCATGTAACCCTCGGCCACCTCTGGGAGATCGGGATCGCGCCCGGTAACCGGACCGAGATGCATGGTCGGCTGGTCGTCGTTGACCGGATAGTTGTCCCAGATCACGAGCGAGTGACCGACGGCCTCCCGGAACGCCTCCGCTGCGCGACGGGTGATCCTCGGCGTCACGACGGCGTCGCCCGTCCAGAAGACCAGAACAGCCGGGTCCAGCTCGCGCGCGACCGCGTCGAGGTATCGCCCGTGGCCCGGTTCTCTGGCATAGCCCCAATAGATCGTTGGGCAGAAGATCATCCGGGCGCCAGGATCGGACAATCGAAGCCGTCCGACCAGCGCATTGACCAGCCGGCACTGAGCGGAGGCGTCGATCCCCTCGCCCACGTCGTCGAGTGAAACGTTGAACCAGCGCACGCCCAGGCCCTGCATCCAGGCGTAGTGCGCCCACAGGGCGTCGACGTCGGCCGGCCGTTCGGGCCGGGCGAATCGGGTCGAGAACAGGTTCGGGTTCATGCTGAAGCAGAAGTCGATTCCGGCATCGCGGCAGGCCGCGACGACTCCTTCGAACGCTCGGGCCTTCCAGGCCGGCAAGGGCTCCCACCAGCGGTTGCAGCCGGGTGTGCCCCACGGCCGATCCTCGATGGCGCACATGCTGGCGTAGCAGTTCATCAGGAAGTTGAAGCGGACCGTCGGCAGCCACGGGATGATGTCGAGATACTGCTCCGGCGCCCACGCCCAGCCCTTGATCCCGCGGAGAGCGAAGCGCGTCGACCCGCCGGCCAGCCCCGGATCGTCCCCGGCGGCGGGGGGCTGAGGGAGCTGCGGCCCGGCGTCCATCCGGGGTTACGGTAATGCGCCGGCCGGATTACGGACGCGCCGTGCTCCGGAGGCGACGGCGCTGCACGCCAAAAACGCCAAGCTTTCGCCGGACCAGGGGAAGCCAGAGGATGCCGAGGCCAGCCTGGGCCAGGATCGCGAGGATCAGCAACAGCCCGGGCACGGTCATGACGAAGGCGGGCACCGCCCAGTCGAAGCCGCCGAACCCCCCGAATTCTCCGCCCAACAGTGCGAGCGGGTCGATCTGGGCTGCCGACACCGCAAACGGTTCTCCCGCGGCCGAGCCACCCCCTTCGCTGATGGGTCCCGGCCTTGGGTCGCCGGATGACGCGGGGGTGGTGACTATTCCCTGCCTTGGGTCGCCGGATGACGCGGGGGTGGTGACGAGTCCCTGCGCGGGACTGCTGGTCCCCGGGTCGGCGGAGGGCGTGGAGCTGCCCGCTGTACCGGCGCCGCCTCCCGATGGGCTTGCATTCGAGCCCGGTGGGGGAGCCGGCGCCGTAGTCGGGCCGGGAGGTGGCGTAGAACCAGGCGGCGGAGTCGCCGCCGGGCCGGGATCGGGCGTGGGCGTGGCCGTCGCAGTAGGAGCCGGGGTCGCAGTAGGAGCCGAGGTCGGGGTGGGAATCGGCGTCGAAGTCGGCGTGGAAGTCGGGGTGGAAGTCGGATTTGGTGTCGAAGCCGGAGTCGGCTGTGGCGTCGCCGTCGGCGTTGGCTTTGGAGTTGGGGTTGCGGTGGGGGCGGGAGTTGGCGTCGGGGTCGGGCTCGGGAGGGTGACGGTCAGCGTCACTGAAACGGATGCAGACCAGGCGATGCCATCCGAGACGCGGTACTGGAACCCATCCGCTCCGGAGTAGCCGCTGTTCGAGGTATACGTGAAGCCGCCGTTCGCGGCCAGGCTGAGCGACCCGTGACTCACCCCCGAAACGAGCGAAGCCGTCAAAGGATCGCCGTCCGGGTCCGTGTCGTTGCCGAGGATCCCTGGCGCGGAGACGACTCTTGGGGCTCCGGCCACAGCCGTATACGTGTCGCTCCTGGCGATGGGCGCTGCGTTCGTGATCGTGATCGTGTCGGTCGTGGACGGGCAGCCCAGGAGGCATCCGGTCGGGTGGTAATGGAAGACATCGGTGCCGACGTAGCCGGCGTTCGGCGTGTACCGATAGCCGCCGTTCGAGTTGAGGATGAGGACGCCGTGAGACGGCCCCGAGACCAGAACTGCCGTGGAGTTGCCCAGGAGATTCAGGTCGTTGCCGAGGACGCCGGGAGCAGGGACGACCGCCACCCGGTCATGGACCATCGTCAAGGTGTCCGGTAGCGGCAAGAGGCCCAGAGCGAGGACATGCTGAGTCCAAGGCCCATTCGTGACGGCGATTCCGGGAATCGCCCCAACGGCGAGGGCTGCCGCCAGAACCGCAACGCGAGCACACTGCGCGCGCGAGCCCTCCTTCATGCCACTTCCTGGCGGGGGGTCCAGACCGCGATCGAGGCGACCTCGACACCGGGCAGGGGAGCATCCGGAGCGTTCTCGATGCCATCCACGAAGGCGCGCACAAGCCGCTCCTCCAGCTGGCTGCCGGCCGCGTCCTCGAGCCGGATCAACGCCTCACGAGTGTCGAGCGCCTTGCGGTACGGCCGCGTCGTCGTCATGGCCGAGAACGCGTCACCGACGGCCAGGATCCGGCCGATCAGCGGGATCGCGTCGCCTTCCAGGCGATCGAGGTAGCCGTCGCCGTCCCAGCGTTCGTGGTGGTGGCGAATCCCCGCTCGCACGACCTCCACGTCGGGGACGTCGCGGACGATCATGTCGCCGAGCGCGACGTGTTGCTTGACGATGGCGTACTCGGCGGACGTCAAGCGGCCCGGTTTGCGCAGGATGGGATCGGGGATGCCGATCTTGCCGATATCGTGCAAGAGGCCGGCGACGTGTATGGACCGGACGAGCTCAGGGTCGAGGCCAAGGCGTTCGGCCAGGAAGACGGCGTATCGGGCGACATCCTCGGAATGCCGCTTCGTGTAGCGGTCCTTCGTGTCGACGGCAATCACGAGGCCCTGCAGAACGTCGAAGCCGGTCGCCGGTATCTCTTCCTCTCTGTCTTTGCCGGCAACGCGGATGGCATCCCCGCCGCTCGCCTTTGCCTCCTCGAGGGTGCCCGCGGCCGACGACAAAAGCACGGTGACGGATGTGCCGTGTTCGGGATAGGTGCACAGCCCGGCACTGATCGTCACGGGCAATCGTTCGGTGGTCTCGAATTGGAGGCTCAGGTCGACCAGGGCAGTCCGGATCCGCTCGACGGAGGGCTCGAGATCCACGACATCCCTGGCCCGGGCGACAAGCAGGAACTCGTCGGGACCGTAGCGCCCCACCTGGATCGCGGCCGGAACATGTTGGCCGATCAGGTCTACGAGCGAGAGGAGTGCCTGGTCCCCGGCACGATGGCCGTGGTTGTCGTTCAGCAGGCGGAAGTTGTCGATGTCGAGCAGTGCGACACCGAGCGGCACACCGCTGGCCCTGGCATGCTCGAGTTCCTGCGCGAGAAGCCCGACGAGGACACCGTGTGTGAGCGTTCCCGTGAGCGGGTCGCGGCGGGTCGACTCCAGCAGGGCGGCCTGCTGCCTCGTGAGGCGGCCCTGGGCAGAGCGGAAGATCAGAAAGAGCAGCAACGCGGCGATGAGTCCGGCGCTCAGGGTGACTAGGACCACGTCGCGGCGGACGCCCCCGAGGCGGTCGAGGATCGGCGCGGCGTCGCGCCAGATGCCCACGACAGCTCGTACCCGCCCCCCTGTCAGGGCGGGCAGGTACTCGCGCAAGAGCGTCGGTGACGGGAATGTTCCGGGCCCCGCCTCGGCCTGGTCGACCGGCACCAGGCGTGCCTGCGCGGAACCCCGCGCCGCAAGCTCGAAATCACCGGCGATAGGCACCGTCCCGCCGGCGAGCAGGGGATCGTCGGCGGCGAGGATCCTGCCCTCCGGAAGGAGGAGCTCGACCCGCAGGATTTCGCCCGGTCGGGTCAGTGTCGCCAGCTGCGCCTGCAGCCGCACCAGCTCTTCGGCCGTGACGCCCTGTCCGCCCTGATCGAGATAACGCGGCTGCACGTAGGCGTTGACAAAGGCTCGCGTGGTCGCCGAATCACTGCCGACGACGTCGTTCAGTGCAGATGCCGAGAAGTGAGTCGAGACCATGACCGCCTGTGCCGTGGCTGTGATCCCGAGGAGCGCAAGGAATGCGCCGAACACCAGGATCAGGAGGATCGGGCGGCGGGACTGCGGCTCAGAGCCGAACACGTTGGGTGGCCTCGTTGTCGTTGGGGGGCGAATGGCCGCAGCCTATGCATGCGCGCGCGAGGGACCCACAGGCCGAAAGTTTCGACCGACCAGCACAAGTCAGGTGCGAGAGGGCACCGTCGCCAGATCCCCTTGCCCGGTGATCCCCGCCCTGGCGAGGCGGGTATCCTCATTCGAGGACAACCTCGCGTCCTGCAGGCGGCCGGCGGCACATTCCAGCTGTGACCGATCCGGCCGACCCGACAGACGAGGAAACCGCCAGTGGAACGACTCCGGGGCCGAGCCGACTCGGTGCACAACCTGGCCCGCATCGTCGGGCTGATCGGGCTCGGCATTCTTGTCGTGGGTGCCGTGCTGCCATGGGGCAACGCCGGTCCAGGCGACACGTACGGGGCCTTCGACCATTTCGGCGACGGCTTCCTGTCGCTGGTCTGCGGCGTCAGCCTGGTTGCGCTCCTGTTCGGCGGCGGCGCACGCGAAAGCCGGACTCGGACCGTCCAGCTGCTTCCGGCGATTCTCGGGGTCGGGACGTTCCTGCTGACGCTGGCCGGGTATCGCAGCGTCGAGGCATGGGTGCATGGTCTCGAGGGCATTGGCCAGCGACCGACGTTCGAGACGGGGATCTACCTCAGCCTCGTGGGCGGCGCGGTGGAGGCGCTCGCCGGGTTCACGTCGACGGTAATCACCGTGCGGAGTGTGTCGGTCTGGCGGGATGAAGGCGCCGAGGACCGAGCCTTTGCCCGTGATTTCTTCGGCAGGCTGCTCGTCGGGGCCGTCCTGGTCATCGGGGGAGCCGTCGGAGGAGCCTTGCTCGGGCTGCAGCTGCCGGGCAGGCTGCCCAACTCCTTCCTGATGCTCCTGCTGGCGCTGATCGGGGGCACGATCGGCGCCTACATTGCGAATCGCCTGTGGGAGCGGCGGTATCCCGATCGAGGGGACATAGTCGGGCACCGGCGCATGGACGGTTGACACGTCCCGGCCGAGCTTGACGCCCTAGCGCCCGCGCACCTAGACTCCCGTCCACATCTGAACAGAAGGCTGTGAACGGGACGAGTACCCGTCGCGTGTCGGCAGAGAGACCCGGTGGCTGGTGGAAACCGGGGCGGCAGTGACGGCGAATGGACCCGGGAGCCTCCGGACCGAACCCGCGGCCACCAGGCCACGCAAGTAGGCTCCGGCGCAGAGCGCCAGCGATAGAGGGCAGCGCCGATCGGCGGCATCGGGTAACCGGGCCGGCCCGTCGGTCAGGCAAGTGCGGCAACGCCGAATGAGGGTGGCACCGCGGAAGGCTCGACCTTTCGTCCCGGGACGAGAGGTCATTTTGTTTCTCGGGCGCGGGCCCGAGCGCCGCACGACCCGGAGGACCACCTCATGACCAGCAGCGACCCGCTCAGTCTCACGGCGGCGAAGCGCCTGGCCGCGAATGCCGACACACTCCTCCTCAAGGCGACCCGACCGGCCGATCTCGAAACGCCGATCGGGGCCTTTCTGCGCATGGACGACGGCGGTCCGGCCTACCTGCTGGAGTCCGTCGAGGGTGGCGAGCGACTGGGTCGGTACTCCTTCCTGGGTGTCGTGCCGCGTCGCCTGCTCGAGGTTCGGGGCGGCCGGGCGACGGTCCAGACGCGCCCGGTGACAGTGAGCCAATACGACCCTTCGCTCCCGACCGAAACCTTCGATGCGGCCGATCCCCTGGCCGCGCTCCGTGCATTCATGCCTCGGCGCCGCGTCGAGCCGCGCGAGGGAATGCCACGATTCACGGGCGGTGCGGTTGGCGCGCTCGCGTACGACGCGGCCACGGCATTCGAGCCCAGCGTCCCCGTCCTCGATCGCGACCCCGTCAACGTGCCCACGGCGGCATTCATCGAGACGGACCTGGTCCTCGTCTTCGACCATCTCTCGCACGACCTCTCGGCGGTCGCATCGCTGCACACGGCCGCGCCCGATCTCGAGGGCCGCTACCGCATCGCCGAGCGCGCGATCTTCGAGGCGCTCGAGCGCACCGGGCGCCCCAGTCCGGCCGAGCAGGCCAACGGTTCGAGCGCTGCGGTGGCGGATTCGCAACCGCCGATTGCGCAGGGGATCGACACGAGCCTCGGGCGTGATCAGTACATCCGTGCGGTGGAGATCGCCAAGGACGCAATCGCCGCCGGCGAGGCGATCCAGGTCGTTCTCGCGCGCCGGCAGTCGATCGACCTCCCGCGGCTCGCCGACGATCGGCGACTCGACGGCATCGGTCTCTACCGCGCCCTGCGGCGGGTGAATCCGAGCCCGTATCTCTTCTTCGTTCGGACGCCGTCGTTCGAGGTCGTCGGCGCGTCGCCCGAGCTTCTCCTCCGGGTCGAGGGGGATCGCCTGACCACGCACCCCATTGCCGGGACGCGTCCGCGCGGTGCGACGCCGGCCGAGGACGCGATCCTCGCCGAGCAGCTCCAGCGCGACCCGAAGGAGCGCGCCGAGCACGTCATGCTCGTCGACCTCGGGCGCAACGACCTGGGGCGTGTCGCCCGGCCGGGAACCGTGGCGGTTACGAAATACATGGAGGTCGAACGCTACAGCCACGTCCTGCACCTGGTCTCGCACGTCGAAGGCCGGCTGAAGCCCGACCTCGACGCGCTCGACGCGCTGCGGGCGGTCTTCCCTGCGGGCACCCTCTCGGGGGCGCCGAAGGTGCGCGCGATGCAGCTCATTGCGGCCGCGGAAGGAGAGCGCCGCGGGCTGTACGGCGGCGCCGTTGGCTACCTCGGCTATGACGGCAACCTGGATACCGCGATCACGATCCGGTCCGCCGTGCTGCGCGAGGGGATGGCACACATTCACAGCGGAGCGGGCATCGTCGCCGGCTCGGTTCCCGAACGAGAGTTCGAGGAGACCGAGCACAAGGCTGCGGCACTGCGACGAGCGATCGAGCTGGCCGCAGGGCTGGAGTCGACCTCCGATCGCGCCGCTCCCCAGGCCGGCGGCGCACGGGGACTCGACGGCGAAGAGGACGGGACATCGGCTCCGGCACCCGCCGGAATGAGAGGCCGGCCATGATCCTCGTGGTCGACAACTACGACTCGTTCACCTTCAACCTCGTGCAGGCGCTGGAGGCAGCGGGTGCGTCGGTCGTGGTGTACCGCAACGACGCGATCGACCGGAACGGCCTCGAACGGTTGGCCGACGACCCGGCCGCGGACCTGCGCGGCATCGTCATCTCGCCGGGTCCGGGCTCGCCGGCGACGGCCGGGGTATCCGTGGCTGCGATTCGGGTCGCCGCGCAGCGCGGTCTCCCGTTGCTCGGCGTGTGCCTGGGAATGCAGTCCATGGCTGAGGCGTTCGGCGGATCGATCGTCCGCGCACCGACCCTGGTGCATGGAGAAGCCTCCGTGGTCGAGGGCGACGGCGCGGGGCTGCTTGCAGGATTGCCCGCGTCATTCCCGGGCGCTCGATACCACTCACTGTGCGTGGACCCGGCGACGCTCCCGTCCGAGCTACGCATCACCGCGACGAGCCCGGAGGACGGCGTGATCATGGGTCTGCGCCACGAGTCGCTGCCGATCGAGGGCGTCCAGTTCCACCCCGAATCGGTCCTCACGCCCGAGGGTCCGCGGCTGCTCGCGAACTTCCTGCGCCTGGCGGGAGAAGGAGAGGCCAGTCGCCTGGATGCGGTCAGCGGCTCGTTCGCCACCCAGGGCATGGCCGAGCGCCCGGTCAACGCTCGCGAGGCGGACGAATCGGCGCCGGAGGTCCAGGCCGGCACGGCGACGCGTCCGGCGGTCGCCGGGGGCCGGTCATGAGCGAGGTCGTCCGAGCCGCGCTGTCGGCCGTCGTCGAGGGCCAGAGCCTGACACT